>Ga0065165_1001236_pt1 | contig 29209 bp, 25 predicted proteins | sample AraplaMF_Cvi_mMF_FD_63813 | JGI IMG/M metagenome (GOLD analysis project Ga0065165, IMG submission 63813) | Arabidopsis root microbial communities from the University of North Carolina, USA - plate scrape MF_Cvi_mMF (version 2) (version 3) | ecosystem: Host-associated > Plants > Roots >... | reverse complement strand
GGAATTCCTGCGCGCGGTCGGCTACATCATCGAGCACCAGAAGAGCTGGTCCGACCTGCCGCTGCTGGTGATGAGCCGGCGCGGGGCCGCCTCCACCGAGCTGCAGCACCGCTACCCGCAACTCGGCAACGTCTCGCTGCTGGAACGGCCGGCGCAGGGCGTGACCCTGGTCAGCGCCGCCCAGTCGGCCTTGCGCGCACGGCGCCGGCAATACGCGATGCGCGAAGTCGACCAGCGCAAGGACGAATTCCTGGCCATGCTCGGACACGAGCTGCGCAACCCGCTGGCGCCGATCCGCGCCGCGTCCGACCTGCTGCGCATTCCGGACCTGGAGCGCGACAAGATCCGCCAGACCAGCGAAATCATTTCACGCCAGGTCAGGCACATGACCGGACTGATCGACGACCTGCTCGACCTGTCGCGGGTGTCGCGCGGGCTGGTCACGCTCGAGGAGACTTTGGTCGACGCCAGGCAGGTCGTCAGCGGCGCCGTCGAGCAGGTGCGCCCGCTGATCGACGCCCGCCGGCACCAGGTGGAGCTGCGGATGCCGCATGGCCCGGTCTTCGTGCAGGGAGACCAAAAGCGCCTGGTGCAGATCGTCGCCAACCTGCTGAACAACGCCGCCAAGTACACGCCCGAAGGCGGCGAGATCGTCGTGGCGCTGGACGCCGATGCCGCGCAGCTGTGCTACTCCGTCAGCGACAACGGGATCGGCATCGCGCCGCACGTGATCGGCCATGTGTTCGACATGTTCGCCCAGGCCGAGCGTTCGTCCGACCGCGCCCAGGGCGGGCTCGGCATCGGCCTGGCGCTGGTGAAGAACCTGGTGACGCTGCACGGCGGACGGGTGTCGGCCGGCAGCGAAGGCATCGGCAAGGGCAGCCGCTTCACGGTGACCCTGCCGCGGGCGGCGGAGCCCGTGAGTGCCGCCGTCCCGTCCCGGCCCGGCGCGGCGCAGGCCGGCACGCACGGACTGCGCCTGCTCGTCGTCGACGACAATGACGACGCCGGCGAGATGCTGGGCCTGTACCTGGAAGCCGCGGGCTTTGCCGTCACCGTGGTGCAGAGCGCGCAGGCCGCCCTGGCGGCCGCACAGGCGCAGCCGCCCGACGCCTGCCTGCTCGATATCGGCTTGCCGGACATGGACGGCAACGAACTGGCGCGGCGCCTGCGCCAGCTGCCGCACATGGCGCAGGCGGCGCTGATCGCCATCACCGGCTACGGGCAGGAGACGGACCGCGCCAGGACCGCCGCGGCAGGCTTCGACCACCACTTCGTCAAGCCGGTGGACATGGAATCCCTGCTGGGCGTACTGGCGTCCGTGGGACGCCTCAACGCAGCTTGACCGGCGCCCCGCCCTGCTGGGTCGCGTAATCCGCCAGCGAGGTGAACAACTCGCTGTCGTCGCGCGTATTGCGCCACTCGTCGTTCACGCGCTTGTAGTGGAAGCCGCCGGCGCGGGCCGCCACCCACATCTCCTGCAGCGGCGCCTGGCTGTTGACGATGATTTTCGAACCGTTGTCGACGAATTCGATTTCCAGCACGTTGCCGCTGCGCTTGCATTCGACGTCGACCACGTCCTGTTCGAACAGGCGGTCGAAGGCCTGTTCGATCTCGTTCAGGGTGGCTTCGGCCAGGTCCAAAAATTCGGTTTCGGTCATGCTACACTCCAAGGTCTGCTAATCAAACCGTGATTCTAATCGTGAAGTCCCCATTTGCGCTCCCGGCCGCCGCGGTCGCCGCCGCCGTCCTGCTGTCCGCCTGCGGCCAGCCCGGCCCGCTCTACATGCCCAAGCCGCCTGCCCGCAGCGCTGCCGGAGCGCCGGCCGCCGCACAGCCCGCCGCCCCGGCCGCCGCGACGCCGGCACCGGCGCCGGTGACGACGGTCAGCCCGCCGGCGCCGGCCGCCGGCACCAGCATGCCGCCTGCGGGATCGAACTCGAACAACACGCAAGCGCCCCAATCTTCCCCCGCCACCCAACAGTAACCATGTCGCATTTCTCGTACCAAGACGGCGTTCTGCACGCCGAAAGCGTTCCCCTGTCCGCTATTGCCCAGCAGTTCGGCACCCCGACCTACGTCTATTCGAAGGCCCAGCTGCTGCAGAACTTCCGCGGCTATGCGGCGCCCAGCCAGGGACGTGACGCCCTGGTCTGCTACGCGATGAAGGCGAATTCGAACCTCGCCATCCTCGACATCCTGGCGCGCGAAGGTGCGGGCTTCGATATCGTCTCGGGCGGCGAACTGCTGCGCGTGATCGCCGCCGGCGGCGATCCGGGCAAGGTAATCTTCTCGGGCGTGGGCAAGACCGTGGCCGAGATCGAGCTGGCGCTGAACAAGGGCATCCTCTGCTTCAACGTTGAATCGATTCCGGAACTGCACCGCATCAACGAGGTGGCCGGCCGCCTCGGCAAGCGCGCGCCCGTCTCCCTGCGCGTGAACCCGAACGTCGACCCCAAGACCCACCCCTACATCGCCACCGGCCTGAAGGCCAGCAAGTTCGGCGTGGCCTTCTCGGATGCGCTGGACACCTACCGCACCGCCGCCTCGCTGCCGCACCTGAACGTGGTCGGGATCGACTGCCACATCGGCTCGCAGCTGCTGGACGATGCGCCGCTGCTGGAAGCCCTGGATAAGCTGATCGAGCTGATCGACACCCTGGCGGCCGAGGGCATCCATTTGCACCACCTGGACGTCGGCGGCGGCCTGGGCATCGACTACGGCACCGGCGACAACGCCCCGGTGGCGATCGGCGATTACGTGTCGCGCGTGTTCGCGCGCGTGGACGCCTGGCGCGCCGAGAAGTACGAGGGCAAGCCGATCAAGGTCATCTTCGAACCGGGCCGCTCGATCGTCGGCAACACCGGCGTGCTGCTGATGGCGGTGGAGTTCCTGAAGCCGGGCGAAGAAAAGAACTTCTGCGTGATCGATGCCGCCATGAACGACATGGCGCGCCCGGCCCTGTACCAGGCCTGGATGGACGTCAAGCCGGTGACCCCGCGCGACGGCGCCGCGGTCAAGTACGACCTGGTCGGCCCGGTCTGCGAATCCGGCGACTGGCTGGCGCGCGACCGCGAACTGGCGATCGAGCCGGGCGACCTGCTGGCCATGATGGCGGCCGGCGCCTATGGCTTCACCATGTCCTCCAACTACAACACCCGCGGCCGCGTGGCCGAGGTGCTGGTCGACGGCGACAAAGTGCATTTGATCCGCCGCCGCGAGACGCCGGAAGAGCTGTTCGCGCTGGAGTCGGTCGTCAAGTAAGCGTTGCGCAGCGAATAAGAGGCCGGGATGCGATCCCGGCCTTTTTATTTTCGGCGCCCGTTTGTGCTCGTGCAGAGCTCATCCATGCGATGCGGGTAATGATGCATGTACAGCGGCGTCCCGTCCGGCGCCGTCCTTCTCCGAGGAGATTCCCATGTACATGCACCAGCGCTTGTCCCTGATCCTGATGTCCTTCGCCGTCGCCGGCGGCGCTTGGGCCCACCCCGAGTACAAGGTCACGATCGTCGGCCCGGCCGGCAGCACCGCCACCGACATCAACCAGGCCGGCGTGGTGGTCGGCAACTACCCGGTCGGCGCCGCCACCCATGCTTTCCTCAACCGTGGCAAGGGCCTGGTCGACCTGGGCACCTTGAAAGGCAGATCCAGCACCGCCGCCGCCATCAACGACCGGGGCCAGGTGCTGGGCCAGTGGACCACCAACGGCGGCCAGGTGCGCGGCTACATTTACGACAAGGGCAAGCTGCGCGACCTCGGCACGATCGGTGGCAGAGCGACCACCTGGACCGACATCAACAACGCCGGCTATATCACCGTATTCGCCGAAGATCCCCGGTTCCCGGATGGTTCGTTTGGCGGCACCACCAGCTATCTGCGTGCGCCGAACGGCACGTTCACCACACTACCCGATCTGCCGTCTACCAACCCGGACTTTCCACCGATCACCGAGGCCCGCTCGATCAACAACAAGAACCAGGTCACTGGCGGGTCCGGACCGGCAGAACCCATCGACTACTTTCTACGCGGCTTCATCTGGACCAGGGGCCAGATCCGCGACATCGGTGACCCGGGCTTTGGCGCAGTCCCGGTCATCCCCGAGGCGATCAACGACCGTGGCCAGGTGACCGGCAGTGCCGCCGGGCGGGGCGGCGCCAATCGGGTCGCTTTCCTCTATTACCGCGGCCGCAACGTCCCTATCGACCCAGCGCAGAATCCGTTCAGCGGCGGCAACAGCATCAACAACCGCGGGCACGTGGTCGGTTTCAGCGAGGGCGGGGGGTTCATCTGGCGCGGCAGGCGGTTCGAGATCCTGAACTCGCTGATCGACCCCAGGCAGGGCTGGAACATCACTGATCCACAAGCGATCAACGACGCCGGGCAGATCGCCGCGACCGCTACCCGCAACGGGCACCGCTACGCGGTGCGGCTCGACCTGATCCGGCCGTATCCGGATGCGGTGGCGCCGGCCGATCCGGACGAGGAAGCATCGGTCGAGCCGCCATTGTCGGCCGAGGCCGCGGCGGCGCGGGCGAAGGAAGAAGCCGAGGCGGCGGCGCGCGAGGTGGCGCAGCCGGTGGGGCAGTAAAACCTTAGTCCTTCGAGTCGGGCGTGATCGACTTGCTGATCTTGCCCGACTCGTCCAGCATCCGGATCTCGGCTTTCCCGTCCGCGGCCACCAGCAGCATCATGCGGGTGCGTCCGCGGGCGTCCTTCAGCTGCAGGGACGAGCCCTTGTCGCCGGTATTGCCGAGCCAGATGCGGTTCCGCATCGTCAGGTCTTCGCTTGAGGTGAGCTTGAAGTAAGGTATGTCGTTGATGCTGATACCGGTCTGCTGATGCGTCGCGCTGTCCGTGTTCAGCAGCTGCAGGGCCTGGTCCTGGCGGAAGCGGTCGAAGGTCAGCGACAGGCCGGACGAGATCTTGCCGTCGGCGCCGATGCTGCCTTTCTGGATCAGGCCACCGTTCTCCGTGCCTTCCTCGTTGATGAACAACATGCCGGCGAATTCACGCCGGTCCGGGCGCGCGATTTCCTTTCCTTGCGAGTAGTAGCCAGGAAAGCGGGCCTTGCTGGAAATGATGAGGCGCCTGGTGCCGTCCGGTTCGACGATGTTGATGCGGCCAACGGTGATCTCGTCGAAGGTTTCATGGCGCTCGGGACTCTTGGCGCCAGTCAGGGTGACGATGGCGGCCAGGGCGGCGGCCATGGTGGCGGCGCCGGCGAGGAAGGTGCGGATCTGCGACATGGAAGCCCTTTGGTGGTGGATTAACGAAGCTTGTTTTTCAGGCGGCGCAGGCGCCATTCGATGAACAGTCCGGCAAAGCCGCAGACCAGCACGATCGCGCCCAGGTACTGCAGGATGCGGTTGCCCGGCGCATGCACGTATTCGGTATGGATCAGGTCGAAGCGGCGGCGGCCGTTTTCCACCGTTTCGAAGTACACGGTGCCGCGGCTGTAGGGCCATTCCACCGTCAGCGGCCGGGCCCGGTTCGCCTCGAAAGCCGCTTCGTCCCGCAACACATCTTCGTGGCTCATGACTTGCGCCGCCAGCTTGAGCGACAGGATCTGGCTATGCTTCTCGAAGATGTTCTCCGGCTCGCCGGCGCGGATGACCCCGGGCGAGGTGTATTTGTAGAGATTGTTCGAAATGAAGATGCCGTCGTTCGCCGCCAGCATCAGCGCGAAGCCGAGCACGCCGACGGCCGTCGAGCCAAGCAGCCAGGTTTTCGTGTCCTTGACCTGTACCGCCGCCGCATTGCTCGTGAACTGGCTGACCGCCGGGATGTGGCGCAGCGTGGTGGCGAGGGTGTCCTTGTCCACTTCGCTCAGGAAGGTGGCCGCGTCCATCTCCAGGCCCGCGAGGATGGTCGTAAACATCTCGGCCGAGGGCACCGATTTGTCGTTTTCCAGTTTGGATAAATAGGATTGTTCGATGCCGGCCAGCTGCGCAAACTGCGGCTGGGTCAGGCCTTTATCCGTTCTGATCTGTTTGAGTCGTTCGCCAAAATTCATGACAAGCTTTCCTGAACGTCAATGGAATGACCGTATTCTTGGCCATTCATGCAGGACTTGGAAGATGAATATGCGCGAATAAGGATGAATTTCAGGAAAATGGGCTGCAGCGCAGAAGCCGCCGCACGCACTCGCCCACCGCCGCGTGCAGCTCGGGGGGCTGGCGGATCTCGAAATCGAAGGGCATGCCGGCCAGCTGGCGCGCGAACCAGTCCAGCTCGTCGGACTGGGCGTGGATGGTCACGCCTTCAGGACTTTCCTCGAACACGCCGGCTTCGGCAAACAAATGGGCCCGGGCCGAGGCCAGGTCGGTCTTCAGCAGCACCTCGATGGTGAAGGCGCGCGGCAGGGTGGCGACCGCCTGCACCACGTGGGCCATGGCGTCGAAGTCCGCCGGCCGTTCGAACTGTTCCGCCAGCGGCGCCACGTCCACGATGCGGTCCAGCCGGAAGGTCCGCAGCGCCTTCCGCAGATGGCACATGCCGGCCGCGTACCAGCGCCCGTGGCGCAGCGCCAGGCCATAGGGATCGAAGCGGCGCTCGGACTCGCTGCCCTGCTGGTCGCGGTAGCACAGCGCGACCCGGCGGCAAGCCTGCGCCGCTTCGGTCAGCACCACCAGCGCCTGGTTGTTGGCCGGCGCATGCGCGCGCCGGGCGTCCAGCTTGACCGTGTCGCCGACGGCACGCACCCGCCGCCGCAGCCCTTCCGGCATGACCCGTTCCAGCTTGGCCTGCGCGCTGGCCACCGCCGGCGCCGCTTCAGCCAGGCCCAGGCCGCGTGCGGCCAGCAGGCCGAGCGACAGCGCCAGCGTCTCATCCTCGGTGAACATCATCGGCGGCAGTTTGAAACCGGGCATCAGGGCGTAGCCGCCCGCAGGCCCACGCTCGGCCGTGATCGGAATGCCGATGTCTTCCAGCTTGCCGATGTAGCGGCGCAGGGTGCGGCGGTCCACGCCCAGTCGCGGCGCCAGCTCGGCACCGCTCATGCGGCCATGGGTCTGCAGCAGCTCCAGCAAGGCAAGAACGCGTGTCGTCGGGCGGTACATAGGACCGATTATGACCTATATAGCGCTTACGCTGCCGTTTTGACCATGGAGATCGATATGAACGGTAGTGCGACGCTGTGGCTGTATTTTGTCCTTGTCTTCGGCATCATCGCCCTCCCCGGGCTGGATATGGCCTATGTGCTGGCCAATGCGCTGACCGGCGGCCGCAGCGCCGGGCTGGCCGCGGTGGCCGGCATCGTCGCCGGCGGGATCTGCCATATCGCGATGGGGGCGCTGGGCGTGGCGGCCATCGTGCAGCTGTGGCCGGCGCTGTTCAACCTGCTGCTGGTGGCGGGCGCGGCCTACATCGCCTGGATCGGCTGGCAGCTCACGCGCGCGGGCGCGACCACGCTGAAGGTCCGCCTCGACGCGCCAGCGCGACCGGCCGCGTCCGTGTTTTTCAAAGGCATGCTGACCTGCCTGCTGAACCCGAAGGCCTATGTGTTCATGCTGGCCGTGTTCCCGCAATTTTTAAAACCGGCGCAGGGCGCGATCTGGGCCCAGGCCACGGCGCTCGGCCTGATCACGGCCGGCACCCAGGCCGGGGTGTACGGCGGCGTGGCCTTGCTGGCGCAGCGGGCCGGCGGCTCGATCGGGGCCAGCGGGCTGGCGACGCGGGCGGTGGGCTTGCTGCTGGTGGGGACCGGCGTCATCACCGTGGTGCAGGGGTGGCAGGCATGAGCCGCCGTCTCGTCGCCGGCGCGGCGCTGGCCTGCGCACTGTCGGTATCGCCCGCTGCAAATGCCCTTGCCGGCGACTGCTGCCCGGTTGTCGAACTGCGCCAGTACACGATGTACCCGGGCAAGCGCGACGCGCTCATCGACCTGTTCGAGGCGCATTTCGTCGAAAGCCAGGAGGCCGTGGGCATGCGCATCGCCGCCACCTTCCGCGACCTGGCGGGCCCGAACCGCTTCGTGTGGGTGCGCGGCTTCGCCAGCATGCAGGCGCGCCACGATGCCCTGAGCGCCTTTTATTACGGGCCGGTATGGCAGGCCTACCGCGAGCAGGCCAACGCGACCCTGGAAGACAACGACAACGTGCTGCTGCTGCGGCCGGCCTTCCCCGGCAGCGGCTTCATGCTCGACGGCTTGCAGCGGCCCGCCCTGCATGCCGGCGCCGGCGGCCGGCTGGTGGTGGCGACCATCTACTATCTGCGGGCGGACACGCTGGCCGGCTTTGCCGAGGCGTTCAGGCGCGACATGGCGCCGATGCTCCACCGCAGCGGTGCGCGCATCCTCGCGCAGTATGTATCGGAGAAAAGCCGGAATACCTTCGAACGTTTGCCGGTGCGGGAGAAGGAATATGTCTTCGTCAGCTTCAGCGCATTCGACGATGCGGACGGCTACGTCAGGCAGCAGCGTACGCTTGCCGTGGATGAAAAGTGGCGCGGCCTGCTGTCTGCCAACGCCGCCAGGATGGAGCGTGCGCCGGAGACCCTGCTGCTGCAGCCGACGGCGCGTTCGCTGGTGCGCTAGGCAGCGAGCGCCCCGTCCCGGTCGGACGCTCTACACTGTCGTGGGGAGAAATCCTTTTTTTCCACTACTTGGGAGCGACGATCATGGGACGTGTAACGACGAAAGATGGCGTGGACATTTTCTACAAGGACTGGGGCCCGCGCGATGCGCAGGTGATTTTTTTCCACCACGGCTGGCCGCTCAGCGCGGATGACTGGGATACCCAGATGCTGTTTTTCCTGAACCAGGGTTTCAGGGTGGTCGCGCACGACCGGCGCGGCCATGGACGGTCCAGCCAGGTGTGGGACGGCCACGACATGGACCATTATGCCGATGACGTGGCGGCGGTGGTCGAGCATCTGGGCGTGCGCGGCGCGGTCCACGTCGGCCACTCGACGGGTGGCGGCGAAGTCGTGCGCTATATCGCGCGGCACACGGAAGACCCGGTCGCCAAGGCCGTCCTCGTCAGCGCCGTGCCGCCGCTCATGGTAAAAACCGAGAACAATCCGGATGGCACGCCGAAAGAGGTCTTCGACGATTTCCAGGCCCAGCTCCTGGCGAACCGGGCGAAGTTCTACCATGAGATTCCGTCGGGCCCCTTCTACGGCTACAACCGCGAGCCATCCAAGGCCTCGGAAGCCGTGATCCTCAACTGGTGGCGCCAGGGCATGATGGGCAGCGCCAAGGCGCATTACGACGGCATCGTCGCCTTCTCGCAGACCGACTTCACCAGCGACCTGCAAAGCATCGCCATCCCGGTGCTGGTGGTCCATGGCGACGACGACCAGATCGTGCCCTACAAGGCCTCGGCGCCGCTCTCGGCCAAACTCCTGCGCAACGGCACCCTCAAGACCTACAAGGATGCGCCCCACGCCATCCCGACCACCCATGCCGACCAGCTGAACGCGGATATCCTGGCGTTCGTGCGCGGCTGAGCCCGCTTGACTTTAGAGCGCCTGACAAAACCTTCAGGGCAAGGCGCATCGCCGCAGTGGCGGACCACGAAGACAGTACGCTAGTACGGCGAGACGATGCAACGCAGCCATGGAGGTTTTGTCAGGCGCTCTAATCTCGCCCGCGCGAGCGGTCCTCCGGCCAGGCTTGCCTTGCGCAGGCCGCGGCCTGTTCGTTCCAGCGCCCGTCCAGCACCAGGCAGCGCTCGACCGCCGAGCCGGTGCGGAAGCGCGACAGCGCCAGCACCAGCACGAGCGCCAGTACCAGCAGCAGGCCGATGACGGAGGGTCCCTTCATCATGTCAGGGGACCGGTCGGGATGTGGCGGGGCTGCGCTTGCGGCTCCAGCTCCAGTACACGCGCAGGCCGAGCAGCACGGCGACGACCGTGCCCCAGACGATGGGCTGCTCGAAGTTGTGCTTGCCCGCCTTCATCCACCAGTAATGCAGGATCGCCAGCGGCGCGATGACGTAGATGAGGCGGTGCAGCTGGGCCCAGCGGCGGCCCAGGCGCTTGATCATGGCATTGGTGCTGGTCGCGGCCAGCGGCAGCAGCAGCACGAAGCAAATGAAACCGACCGTGATGAAGGGGCGCTTGAGCACGTCCTTCCACATGGCGCCGAAGTCGAACCGATGGTCCGCCCACAGGAAGGTCAGGAAGTGCATCAGGGCGTAGAAGAAGGCATACAAACCCAGCATGCGCCTCAGGCGGATCAGCCAGTTCCAGCCGGTAAAGCGGCGCAGCGGCGTGATGGTCAGGGTGGCGCACAGCAGGTAGAGGGCCCAGTCGCCGGTGCCGTGGGTCACGAATTCGACCGGGTCGACCGGCACCTGCTGCACGGTCAGCCAGACGATGCGCGCAAACGGCAACAGCGCCAGCACGAACAGGACGGTCTTGATGGCCGCGAGCTGTTTCGGCGAGGGGCCGACGGTGGGTCTTGCTGGCGCGTTCTTGGTCATCGGGCCTCGATCAGAAGTACTTTTTCAGGTCCATCCCACTATACAGGGACGCCACCTGGTCGTAGCCGTTGAACATCAGGGTCTTGCGCTTGGGCGCGAAGAAGCCGCCTTCGCCGATGCGGCGCTCACTCGCCTGTGACCAGCGCGGATGGTCGACGTTCGGGTTCACGTTCGAATAAAAGCCGTATTCCTCTGGCGCGATGCCGTTCCAGGCGGTGCGCGGCTGGTCCTTCACGAAGCGAATGCGCACGATCGACTTGGCCGACTTGAAGCCATACTTCCAGGGCACGATGATGCGCACCGGGGCGCCGTTCTGGTTGGGCAGCACCTGGCCGTACATGCCCACGGTGAGCAGGGTCAGCGGATGCATGGCTTCGTCCATGCGCAAGCCCTCCACATAAGGCCATTCCAGCACGCGGCTGCCGACGCCCGGCATCTGGCGCTTGTCGGCCAGGGTCGTGAATTCCACATACTTTGCATTGCCGTTCGGCTCGACCTGTTTGATCAGGTTGGCCAGCGAGTAGCCGACCCAGGGAATCACCATCGACCAGCCCTCGACGCAGCGCAGGCGGTAGATGCGCTCCTCCAGCGGCGCCAGCTTGGTCAGCTGGTCGATGTCGAGGGTCAGCGGCTTCTTGACCTCGCCTTCGATCCGCACCGTCCAGGGCCGTGTGTGCAGGGTGTGCGCGTTCTGGGCCGGGTCGGATTTATCGGTCCCGAATTCGTAGAAGTTGTTGTAGTGGGTCGCGTCTTCGAAAGGCGTCTGCTTTTCCGTGGTCGACAGGCCGGCGTTGCGCGCGGCGGCCAGCTTCGCGGCCGGCGCAGCTTGTGCGAAGGCTTCGCGGTTCGCCAGCTCCCACAGCGAGGAGCCGACAGCGGCCGTCGCCGCAACCTGGGCGATGAACTTGCGCCGGCCTTCATAGACCTCGCGCGGCGTGATTTCGGATGGGAACGGTAGGTCGAGACCGTTCGGATTTCGTTTGAACAGCATGGCTGGCTCCTGCAAAGCATGCCGGGCGCAAACGTTGCGCCCGACATATCAACCTTACACTATTTGGCGGGATTCAGCCGCGCAGGCACAGCGTCTTCAAAGCTTGCCGTACGAGTGGAGCCCCGACAGGAACATGTTCACACCAAGGAAGGCAAAGGTCGTGACCAGCAAGCCGATCAGCGCCCACCAGGCCGCGGCGCGGCCGCGCAGGCCGGACATCAGGCGCATGTGCAGCCAGGCCGCATAGTTCAGCCAGACGATCAGGGCCCAGGTTTCCTTCGGGTCCCAGGACCAGTAGCCGCCCCAGGCCTCGGCCGCCCACAGCGCGCCGAGGATGGTGGCCACCGTGAAGAAGGCGAAGCCGACCGAGATCGACTTGTACATCACGTCGTCCAGCACTTCCAGCGAGGGCAGGCGGTCCGCGAGATAGCCGTGCGACTTCAGCAGGTAGGCCGAACCGACCATGGCGGCCAGCGCGAAGGTGCCGTAGCCGATGAAGTTGGCCGGCACGTGGATCTTCATCCACCAGCTTTGCAGGGCCGGCACCAGGGGCTGGATCTCGGCGGCGTCGCGCGCCACCGTGTACCACAGCAGGAAGCCGACCGCGGCCGAAATCACCAGCAGCACGAACGGGCCCAGCTGGCGGGTCGCGTAGCGCTGTTCGTAGTACAGGTAGAACAGCGCCGTGATCATCGAGAACAGGATGAAGACTTCGTACAGGTTCGAAACCGGGATGTGGCCGACGTCGGCGCCGACCAGGTAGGACTCGTACCAGCGCACCATCATGCCGGTAAAGCCCAGCACCACGGCGGCCCAGCACAGCTTGGAACCGACGCTGGCGCCGAAGGGCGAACGCGCGGCCAGTCCGATCCAGTAGAACACGGTCGAGAACACGAACAGCGCGCTCATCCACAGGATCGCGGACTGGCTCGACAGCATGTACTTGAGGAAGAATTTCTGGTTCGCGGCAGGCAGCTGTCCGCCGTACAGCGACACCGCCCACAGCGCCAGCACGGCGATCAGCGGGATCAGCCAGCGCACCGGCTTCCAGTGCCAGCCGAGGAAGGCGAAGGTGGGCGCGGCCAGCAGCAGGATCGCCTGTTCGTAGACGTCCATGAAGCTGCCGTAGCGCTGCAGCGCGAACAGGGCGGCCGCCAGCAAGCCGGCGCCGTACAGCCAGTCGATGGCAGTCAGGCGCTTGAAGAAGCCGGGCGGCTGGGAATAAGCCGGCTGCGAGGCCTGGGTTTGCGTCGATTGGGGCTGGGTTGCTTGAGACATGGGTTCTCTCTCTTGTGTGCCGGGCCTAGCTTACGCCGATTTGCGCGGATTGCGGCAGCCGGGTCTTCAAATCGTCGAACTCGCGTTCGAAGTCGAGGGTCTTGCGCTGGGTGCTCATCGCCAGCATGGCGTGCGCATCACCGTCCTGTTCTTTCACCCAGACCCAGATGCGGCGCTCGCGGATATAAAACATCGAGAAGATGCCCAGCACCAGCAGCAGGCAGCCCAGGTAGACCACTTTCTTGCCCGGCGAGCGCGTCACCTGCAGCACCGACGCTTTTACCTCGGTGAAGTCTTCGAGCGACAGGTAGACCGGCGCGCCGTAGAAGAAGCTGTCCGACAGCGCATTCGTGGCCAGCTGCAGGAAGCGGCCATGGGCTTCGGTAGGCGCGACCGGCGGCTCGCCCGCCCTCGCATGGGCAGCCTGCCACAGCTCCCACATGGCGCCGTTGAGCATCTTCATGAACACATTCGCCGCCTTTTCCTGTTCGGCCGCCGGAATGCGTTCGAGGAATTGCGAAACGGCGAGGTAGCCGCCGCTCTTGCCACCTTCACCGGCAAAGATGTCCAGGGTCTTGGCCGCCGATTCCTGCAACTGGTTCGCCAGGACGGCGTTGCCATTCGACTCAGGCATGGCGCGTGCGGCATAGCGGCGCGCGGCTTCCTGGCGCAGCGCCGGGTCGGCCAGGGCGGCGCGCAGGCGCATCCATTCGCGCACGCCGTGCTGGTCGTCGGCCGGGATGCGCAGGAAGCTGAACGGGTCGGACGGGTTGCTGCGCACGCCGGCCAGGTAGACCTCCGCCCCTTCGAGCGTCACCGGCTGCATGTAGTTCATGAATTCGCGGGCCTGGCCGGTCTTGTCGCGCAGCTTGTATTGCACGCTGGGGCCGACATTCTTGAGGTCCTTGTTGTTGGCGTTCTTCGCCGCCGAGCCCGTATGCTCGGACAGGGTGCGGGCCAGCTGCGCGTCCAGCGACTCCGCCTTCTTGACGTCGCGGACGTCCTGGCCTTGTTTCGTGTTCTCGACGTTGAAGGCGCGGAAGCCCGACCATTCGATGGTGTAGGGCTCGGTGCCCTGCTTCAGCTCGGTCGCATTGCCGACCTCGCCCTCGATGGCGAAGCTTTTATCCGAGGCGCCCGCCATCGGGTAACCGGTCAGTTTCAGCTTGCTGCCGCCATCCTCGATGCCGGACTGGTAGACCGCCACGCCGCGGTAGATCAGCGGCTGGTTGACCTTGATGCTGGCCGGGAAGGTCTTACCGGTCTCGTTGTCGCGGATCGTGACTTCGCTGGCGAACAGCTTGGGCATGCCGGTCGAGTAGAAGTCGACGATGAATTTGTTCAGGTGGATCGTGAACGGCAGTTCCTGGATTAGCACGCCGTTGGCCTGCGGCAGGATCGCAGTGGCGCTGTCCTGCCCTTCCGGGATCATGGTGTTGCCGCGGTAGCTGGGATTGCCCAGGCCCAGGCGGTGCTGGGGCGGAATGGCCGAGATCAGGCCGGCGCCCATATAAGGCGTTTTGCCCATGAACCATTGCTGGAAGCGGATGGTCAAGTCGGAATCGAGCAGGCCGCCCAGCAGGATGATGACGATGGCCGAGTGCGCGAAGATGTACCCGAACTTGTTGGCCGCGCCCTTCTTGGCCGCCACCAGCACGCCGTTCGTCTTGTCGACCATCTTGACGCGGTAACCGGCGTTGCCGAGGCGCTGGGCGGTCTGGCTGGCCAGCGCCACCGCGCTGCCCGGCGCCGTCCATTCGGTTTTATGGTGGAAGTTGCGCAGCGATTCCTCGCGCACGTTCTCCCGCCAGCTGCGCATGTCGCGCAGCATCTTCGGGGCGTTGCGGGCGATGCACAGGCTGGTGGAAACGATCAGGAAGCCCAGGATCAGCAGGAACCACCAGGCGCTGTAGACCGTGTACAGGCCCAGCTTGCGGAAGATCTCGAACCAGAACGGACCGAACTGGTTCACATAATCCGGCGCCGCCTGGTTCTGCTTCATGACCGTGCCGATGATGGCGGCAATCGCCAGCATCACCAGCAAGGCGATGGCGAAGCGCATCGACGACACCAGTTCGACCGCCTCGGCCAGGGCGCGGCGGCGCGTCTTCAATTCGATTCCGGTGGTGCTCATCTTTTTACAGCTTTCGTGTACAACAAAAAGGGCAGCCCGCTGACGCAGCCGCCCTTTCGCTCATCGCTATTCTAGTCCGGAACGAAAATTACTTCAGGCCGGCGATATAGTCGGCGACCGCTTTCATTTCCTCGTCCGACATGCGCTTGGCCAACGCGCCCATCTGCGGGCTGTTGTTGCGCGCGCCGGTCTTGAAGGCCTGCAGCTGGCCGAAGGTGTAGTCCTGGTGCTGGCCGGCCAGGCGCGGGTACTGGGCCGGGATGCCCGAACCGGTGGCGCCGTGGCAGCTGGCGCAGGCGGCCACGCCGCGGTCGGCGATGCCGCCGCGATAGATTTTGCGGCCCAGCTCGACGCTGTCCTTGTTCTTTGCCGCGCCCTGCTTCGGCTGCTGGGTGGCCAGCCAGGCGGCGATATTCGTCTTTTCTTCCTCGCTCAGCATCTTGGCGTAGGTGGTCATCACCGGCTGCTGGCGGTTCGGGGTCGTGAAGTCGACCAGCTGCTTGTGGATGTAGGTGTCGACCTGGCCGGCCAGCTTGGGATTGGCGACGATGGTCGAGTTACCGCCGGCGCCGTGGCAGGAGGCGCAGGCCGGCAGGCCGCGTGCGTTGTCGCCGGTGTCGTACAGGGAGCCGCCCTTGGCGGGATCGGCTTTGGGTGCCGCTGCGCCGTGGGCCGCATCGGCTGCGGAGGCGCTACCGGCAAACGCCAGGGATGCGAGCAGCAAGGACTTTACGATTGCCGCACCAGCGGCCGGGAAAAACACACGATTCATTCAAGCACCCTGAAAAAGTAGAAATATTCTTGCAGTTACAGTGCAGCGGCCATGCTCGTGTCCTGCCGATCGACTTACAAACGACAGGTAACTCCCTATTGTACAATAGCTTTGTTTCCGAACCGCCTTTTTCGTTGTCTTTTTCGCTTTACTTTCCGCGTACTCTTTCATGTCCAAACTCTGGCAAGCCCGTTTTTTCACCACCGTCAACCAGCTGCGCGACCTGCCGCGCACCCAGGTGCCGGAAATCGCCTTCGCCGGACGCTCCAACGCGGGCAAATCGACGGCGATTAATATCCTGACGAATCAGAAGGGCCTGGCCTTCGCGTCCAAGACGCCGGGCCGCACCCAGCACATCAACTTCTTCTCGATCGGCGGCGCCCACGTGGCCATGCACCGCAAGGATCCGACCAAGGTCGACGAGATCCGCGCCCTGCTGGTCGACCTGCCGGGCTACGGCTATGCGGAAGTGTCGGGCGACGCCAAGCTGCACTGGCAGCGGCTGCTAGGCGACTACGTGCAGCGCCGCGAGCAGCTGGCGGCCCTGGTCCTGATCATGGATTCGCGCCGCCCGTTCACCGAACTCGACATCCAGATGCTGGAATGGTTCGCCCCGACCGGCAAGCCGATCCACTGCATCCTCACCAAGGTGGACAAGCTGAACCGCAACGAATCGACCAACGCCCTGCGCCAGGCGCAGCAGGTGCTGGACAGCTACGTCGACGAGGATGGCAACGGCTTCCCCTTCACCGTGCAGCTGTTCTCGGCCCTGAAGCGCGTCGGCATCGACGAAGCGAACGACAAGATCATCGAACTGCTGGGCCTGCAGGACGACGAAGACGAAGCGCCGCAGGACGAATCTCTCTGATCATTTTCCGAGGACACGACATGGCTATCATCACCCCATCGCAGTACCCTGCCGTCCGCATGCGCCGCATGCGCCGCGACCCGTTCTCGCGCGCCCTGATGCGCGAGAACACCGTCACCGCTTCCGACCTGATCTATCCGGTGTTCATCCTCGACGGCCAGAACCAGCGCCAGCAGGTGGCCTCGATGCCCGGCGTGGAACGCGTGTCGGTCGATCTGCTGATGAAGGTTGCGGAGGAATGCGTGAGCCTGGGCATTCCGGTGCTGGCCCTGTTCCCGATGGTCGACCAGTCGCTGAAAACATATGACGGCATCGAAGCGACCAATCCGGAAGGCCTGGTGCCGCGTGCCGTCCGTGAACTCAAGCGCAACTTCCCGCAACTCGGCATCATGACGGACGTCGCGCTGGACCCGTACACGACCCACGGCCAGGACGGCCTGCCGGACGAGAACGGCTACATCGTCAACGAAAAGACGATCGCAATGCTGACCCGCCAGGCCCTGGCCCAGGCCGAAGCCGGCGTCGACATCATCGCGCCGTCGGACATGATGGACGGCCGCATCGGCGCGATCCGCATGGCGCTGGAAGAAAAGGAATTCATCCACGCCCGCATCATGGCCTACTCGGCCAAGTACGCGTCCGGCTACTACGGTCCCTTCCGCGAAGCGGTGGGTTCGAGCGCCAACCTGGGCAAGGCCGACAAGAACACCTACCAGATGGACCCGGCCAACAGCGACGAAGCCCTGCGCGAAGTGGCGCTGGACATCGCCGAGGGCGCCGACATGGTGATGGTCAAGCCCGGCATGCCCTACCTGGACGTGGTACGCCGCGTGAAGGACGAGTTCAAGGTGCCGACCTTCGCCTACCAGGTCAGCGGCGAATACGCGATGCTGCAGGCGGCCTTCCAGAATGGCTGGCTGGATCCGGACAAGATCATCCTCGAAACCATGATGTCCTTCAAGCGTGCCGGTGCGGATGGCGTGCTGACCTATTTCGCGCTGGATGTGGCGCGCCGGCTCAAAGCAATGGCTTGATTGTTTAATTTACTTAAACAATAAAAAACCGCGCCTCGGCGCGGTTTTTTCATGCCCGAACTTACCTCGGCGGTTTGTAATCCGGGAACATTTCCTTGTACAGGAAGTTCATCAGCTCCTGCGTATCCTGCGGCCGCGCCGACAGGGTCACGACCTTGTTCAGGCGGTGCGAATCCCACTCGAAGTCGCCGTTCTTTTCCTTGCGGATCAGCTCGATCATCTTCTTGACGATGGCGGTCTCGATGTCCGGTTCGTTGCCGCGATCGACCGATGCCGAGGTCAGCCAGCGGCGCTTGAAGTTCGGGTTCCAGCCGCGGAACTTCACGTCGGCATGGCTGAAAGTCTTGTTGGTGACGCTGAACACGCCGCCGGTCTCGTTCGGGTCCTGGCCGCCGCGGCCGTTGATGGCGGCGATATTCGCCAGGGCGTTGCGGGTGCCGCGCTGGGCCTCGCTCTCTTCCGCCGGCTGATCGCTGGGCGCCCCGCGGGCGCGGCGGCGCTTCTCGATATAGGCCGCCATGTCGGTCTCGTCCGGCTGCAGCTTGGTTTCTTCCTTCGGCTGCGGCTTGGGCTGCTCGACGTGTTTCTCGTCCGGCAAGGTGATCGTGTCCGGCAGGCGCGGCACTTCGATAGGCGGCTGCGTGAACTTCGGTGTCGGCAGCACGCTCGCCGCGTTCTGCTTCTGCGCTGCTTGCTCGGCCTGCGGAGTCGGCTTGCTCGGTGCCGGCGGCAGCCAGGCGACCGCTTCGCCGGCCTGGGGCGGGGCATGGCGCTCGGTCTTCGGCTGGATCAGCCAGATCGCCACCAGCAGCAGGTGCAGGGCGATCGCGACGCTCAGGGCGGTACGGTTCGGTCCCTTCCGCCCATAGGTGAAGGTTTCCCGTCCAGGCAGGGGCTGGCCGCAATGTGCGCACACATCGCTGTCTTCCGAGTGGATATGGGAGTGGTCACGCAAGATGGTCGTAGAGCTTTCCGGGAAGTAGCAAAGAATGTCCGAGGGCCGCAGTCTAACCTGTTTTGGGTGAGCCGCACATGTTTGTTGGACCTTCGCTAACAGCTTACAAGCTGCCGGAATTGATGGTTGTTACAGAATGTATCCGGGACGCGACACCCCGATTGCCGAGGCACGTGGGCACGGGGTGCCCACGTGCCGGATTACGCGGCTTTCGTCAAAACAACCTTCGGCGCCTCATGCTGGTGCTGGGTTTCCAGCGCCGCCAGATGCTCGTCCGTCATCGGGCCCTTGCCGCTGTAGCGGTCGAGGTAGAGGTAGATCACCGGGGTGATATACAGCGTGATCACCTGCGAGAAGATCAGGCCGCCGCACACCGCCAGGCCCAGCGGCTGGCGCAGCTCGGCGCCGGCGCCCAGGCCGAGGGCGATCGGCAACGCGCCCATCAGCGCGGCCAGGGTCGTCATCAGGATCGGGCGGAAGCGCAGGATGCAGGCTTCCCGGATCGCCTTCTCCGGGCTCATGCCCTGGTTGCGCTGGGCGTCGAGGGCGAAGTCGATCATCATGATCGCGTTCTTCTTCACGATACCGATCAGCATCAGGATGCCGATCATGGCGATCATCGTCAGGTCCAGGTTGAACAGGCGCAGGGTCAGCAGCGCGCCCACGGCCGCCGACGGCAGGCCGGCCAGGATCGTGATCGGGTGGATGAAGCTCTCGTACAGCACGCCCAGCAGGACGTAGATCACGCCCACCGCCGCGATGATCAGGATCAGCTGGCTCGACTGCGAGTCCTGGAACACCGCCGCGTCGCCGCCGTATTTCGTGATGACCGAGGCCGGCAGCTTCATGTCGCGGCCCATCTGCTCGATGGCCGCGGTGGCGTCACCCAGCGGGGCGTCCGGCGCCAGGTTGAAGGACAGCGTGATCGCCTGCAGCTGACCCTGGTGGTTGACGGCGATCGGGCCGACCGTGCGTTTCACGGTCGCCAGGCTCGACAGCTGCACAAGCTGGCCGGTCTTGCTGCGCACCGACAGGCGCGACAGCGCGTCTTCGAACTGGCGGTCCTCGAGGGCCGTTTCCAGGATCACGTAATAGCTGGCCGCGGTCGAGTAGATGGTCGACACCTGGCGCTCGCCGAAGGCGGCGTACAGCGCGGTACGCACGTCGCCCATCTGCACGCCCAGCAGGTTGGCTTTATCCCGGTCGATGTCGAGGGTCGCCTGCAAGCCCTTTTCCTGGGTGTCGCTGGTGACGTCGCGGAACAGCGGGTTGTTGCGCATGCGTTCCTGGAACTCGTTGGCCCACTGGCCGATGTCCGCGCCCGAGACGCTCTGCAGCGTGTACTGGTAGCGGCTCTTGGACTGGCGCCCGCCCAGCTGCAGGTTCTGCACCGGCGACATGTAGACGTTGACGCCGGCGATGCGGGTCGACTTGCGCAGGCGTTCCATCACCTGCGGCATCTTGTCGCGCTGGTCGCGTGGTTTCAGCACCACGAACATGCGGCCGTTGTTGCCGCCGCCCGAGAAGGCGGTCGTGTCCTGCACCGCCGGATCGGCCTGGATGATGGCCGCGACCCGGGCGTGCAGGTCCTGCATGGCGGAGGACGAGATGTCTTCGGCGGCTTCGGTGGAGACGCGCAGCTGGCCGATATCCTCTTCCGGGAAGAAGCCTTTCGGGATGGTCGTGTACAGCACCACGGTCAGCGCGAAGGTGCCGAGTGCGATCATCAGCACCACGAAGCGGAATTTCAGTGCGATGTCGAGCGTCTTTTCATAGCCGTTGCGGACCTTGGCGAAGCCGCGCTCGAAGTGGCGGCCGATGAAGCTCTTTTCTTCGCTGTGGTCGTGGCCGTGCGCGGACAGCAGGCGCGAGGACAGCATCGGCACCAGGGTCAGCGAGACGACCGCCGACACCAGGATCGCGAGGCCGACGATCACGGCGAATTCGTGGAACAGCAGGCCGATCACGCCCGGCATGAAGAAGATCGGGATGAACACCGCCACCAGCGACACCGAGATCGAGATGATGGTGAAGCCCATCTCGCTCGAGCCTTCCAGCGCGGCGCGCAGCGGCTTCTTGCCCATCTCCATGTGGCGGACGATGTTCTCGAGGACCACGATCGCGTCGTCGACCACCAGGCCCACGGCCAGCGTGATGCCGAGCAGCGAGATGTTGTCGAGACTGTAGCCGAAGGCGTACAGCAGGCTCAGTGCGCCCAGCAGCGAGATCGGCATCGTGACGGCCGGAATGAAAGTCGCGGACAGGCGGTGCAGGAACAGGAAGATCACCAGCACCACCAGGCCGACGGTCAGCGCCAGCGTGAAGTTCACGTCGTGGATCGCTTCGCGGATCGAGACCGAGCGGTCATTGACCAGGTTGATCTTGATGGAGGCCGGCAGCTGCGACTGGAAGCGCGGCAGCAGTTTGCGCACGTGGTCCACCACCTCGACGGTGTTGGCGTCCGGCTGGCGCTGCACCAGCAGCACGATGGCGCGCTCGCCGTTGTAGGCGCCGTAGGCCTTGGTCGACTGGTAGCTGTCCTCGACCGTGGCGACGTCCTTCAGGCGCACCGGCTGGCCGTCGCGGGTGGCGACGATCAGTTCCGCAAAGTCGGCCGCCTTCATCATCTGCGGCGGGCCCTGGATGGTGAGGGTCTGCTGCGGACCGTCGAGGATACCGAGGGCCGCGTTCGAGTTGGCCGAGCGCAGCGCGGTCGCCAGCTCGTCCATCGTCAGGTTACGCGCGTTCATCAGGTCGGTCCTGGCGCGCACGCGCACGGCGAACTTCTTGCCGCCGTTGACCTGCACCTGGGCCACGCCCGGCAGGGTCGAGATGGCCGGCGACACCAGGTTCTCGGCGTAGTCGTTCAGCTCCGACAGATTCATCGACGGCGAGGTCATGGTCATGAACAGCACCGGCGCGTCGGCCGGGTTGACCTTGCGGTAGGACGGCAGGTCCGTCATTTCCTGCGGCAGCTGGCGCTGGGCCGCCAGCAGCGCGGCCTGGACGTCCACCGCCGCCTTGTTGACGTCGATCGTGGAATCGAATTCCAGGGTCAGCGAGGTATTGCCCTGGGTGCTGGTCGAGGTGATCAGGTTGATGCCGGCGATGGTCGAGAACTGCTTCTCGAGCGGCAGCGCCACCGACGAGGCCATGATCTCCGGGCTCGCGCCCGACAGGTTGGCGTTGACGTTGATGACCGGGGTGTTATAGCTGGGCAGCGCCGCGACCGGGATGTGCATGTAGGCCAGCACGCCGACCAGGATCAGGCTGATCGACAGCAGCACGACCATGACCGGCCGGCGGATACATAGTTCGGAGATACTCATGCGGCCCCGCCCTTTTTCGCGCCGGCGCCCTTGCCGCCTTCGCCGCCATTGCCGGCTTTACCCATTTCGGAGGCCAGGCGCACCTTGCCGCCCGGGCGCACGTTCTGCTTGCCCTCGGTGATGATCTGCTCGTTGCCGCTCAGGCCGCTGACGGCGGTATCAAGGCCGGCGCCGTACAGGCGCTGCACCGGCACCTGTTTGGCCGAATGGTCGCCTTCCAGGACGTAGACGAAGGTGCCCTGGGCGTTGGTGATGATCGCGTTCTGCGGCACCACCACGGCATCCTTGATGGTCTGCACGGTGACTTTCGTGCCGACGTACTGGCCCGGCCACAGGGTGGTGTCGCGATTGGCGAATTCGGCCTTGACCTTGATGGTGCCGGCGGCCGGGTCGACGGTATTGTCGATGAAGCTGAGGGTGCCGGTGACCGGCGCCATGCCGGCGCCCGGCGTGGCCTCGACCTCGATCTTGCCGCGCTTCTGCGCCGCCAGCAGGGCCGGCAGGCTCGATTCCGGCAGCGTGAAGGCGACCGTGATCGGATCGAGCTGGGTGATGGTGGTGAGCGAGGTCGCCGGCTGCACCAGGCTGCCCGGGTAGACGGCGATGCCGCCGACGCGGCCGGACATCGGTGCGCGGATCGCGGTATAGCTGGTGGAGACGCCGGCGGCGCGCGCGGCGGCGGTGTCGGATTGCAGCGTGGCTTTGGCCTGATCGACCTGGGCCTTCAGGGTGTCGACCGCGCTCTGGGCGATGAACTTCTGGGCGAACAGGTCCTGGCTGCGCTTGTACTGGCGTTCGAGGTCGGCCAGCTGGGCGCGGTCGCGCTCGACCTGGGCCTGGGCCTTGTCCTGGTTGGCGCGGTCGGCGCGGTCGTCGAGCGAGAACAGCAGCTCGCCGGCCTTCACGAACTGGCCTTCCTTGATGTGGACCTGGCGGATGGTGGCGGTGGTCTGCGGGTGCAGGTCGACGGTGCGGATCGGGGTCACGGTGCCGTTGGCCTGCTGGACCACCGGGACGTCGCGGCGTTGCGGCGCCACCACGTTGACGACCGCCGGCGGCTGGCCGCCCTTGCCCTTGGCGCCGTTGGGGGCACCCGCCGCGCCGGCGTTCGCGCCTTCCTTGTCCGAGCTGCAGGCACTCGCGCCGGCGAGGATGATGACGGCGGCGACGATCGGTCCGAGGTGATTCTTTTTCATTCCACTCCCTGTGCCGCCTTTGCCGGCGGCTTCGTTATTATGTTTGCGATGAGGATGAAGACAAGCGAGCTGAGGTCTCCCGAGGCGATTTTCGCACATCGGCATGACAGAGTCTTTACTTGCCTGGGTAATACTCCGGCAGCATGAGGGTCGCTTCCAGCCCGCCCTCCGGATGGTTTGCCAGCACGATGCTGCCGCCATGCTGCTCGGCGATATTGCGGGCGATGGTCAGTCCCAGGCCGGTGCCGCCCGACTCGCGCGAACGCGAGGTTTCGACGCGGTAGAAGGGATCGAACACGCGCGCCAGCTCGGCTTCGGGGATGCCGGGGCCGGCGTCGCGGATGCGGATCCGCGCGGCGCCGTTGATGCGGTCCACCGTCACCTTGGCCGACTGGCCGTACTTGACGGCGTTGTCGATCAGGTTCACCAGGCAGCGGCGCAGGTCCAGCGGCCGGCCCAGCATCGCCATGTTGGCGGTGCCGGCCAGGGTGACGCGCTGGCTGGCGTCGGCGGCGTCGGCGCACACCGAATCGAGCAGCGAATCGAGGTCCATCATCTGCATGGTTTCGGTGGTGTCCATGCTGCGCGCCAGGTCCAGGCCTTCCTTGACCATCGCCTGCATCGCCGACAGGTCGCCGATCAGGCGCTGCTGCAGCTCTTCCTCGCTGACCTTTTCCAGGCGCAGGCGCATCCGTGTGAGCGGGGTCTGCAGGTCGTGGGTGATCGCGGCCAGCATCTGGGTGCGTTGGAAGATGTACTGGCGGATCCGTCCCTGCATCGCATTGAAGGCGGCGCTGGCCTGGCGGATCTCGTCGGCGCCGGTCAGGTCGAGCGGCGGGTGGTTGATGTCGTTGCCGAGGTTTTTCGCAGCCTGCGCCAGCTGCTTGAGCGGCCGGGTGGTCATGCGCGCCACGACGTAGGCCAGGCCGCCAATGCTGACCAGGAACAGGGCGATGGTGCCGGTGTAGTCGGTGCGCTCCGGCGAGGTGGCCGAGCGCGGCGGCAGCACCGACAGGATCAGCGGGGTGCCGTCGCGCAGGCCGACCAGGATGCTCTCGCAGGTGCCGCGCCACTTCATGCGCAGCAGGCCGAACACCACCGGCTGCTCGCGCGCCAGCGCGCAGGAGGACGGGCGCACGGCCAACGACTGCAGGCGGTAAGGGGCATTCGGGGCGGACTTGTTCATGCGCACCGCCAGCGACTGGGTGAATTCGGTGGGCGCCGGCGCCAGCGCCGGCGGGGTCGATCCCATCGCTTCGAGGCGCATGCCGGGGCGGTTCGCCACCTGCAGGTAGGCGCTGCGCGCGGATTCGGGGACGATCTCGGTGGCCATGATCAGCTGCTCGGCGCGGTCGAGATTATGCAGGTCGCGGAATTCGTCGATCACGCGCTGGCGCTCGGCGTCCGCCAGCAGCTGGGTCAGCGCGGCGGTCAGGAGGACACCCAGCAGCAGGGTGACGAACACGCGGCCCGTCATCGAGCCGAGGAATGCCTTCACGCGCTGGGCTCCACACTCACCTGGCCGGCCAGTACATAGCCGCCGTTACGGACCGTCTTGATAATCTGGGGCATGCGCGCGTCCTCGCCCAGCTTCTGGCGCAGGCGGCTGATCTGGATGTCGATCGAGCGGTCGAAGGGATCGGCGTCGCGGCCCTGGGTCAGGTTCAGCAGCTGGTCGCGGTTCAGCACGCGGTTCGGGTGCTCGAGGAACACGCGCAGCAGGCGGAACTCGGCGCCGGACAGCATGATGACCACACCCTGCGGATTCACCAGGTGGCGCGCGGTCAGGTCCAGGGTCCAGCCCGAGAACTTCATCTGCTGCACGTTCTCGGTCTGGGAATTTGGCGGCATCGCGTGGCTGCGGCGCAGCACGCTGCGGATGCGCGCCAGCAGCTCGCGCGGCTCGAAGGGCTTGGGCAGGTAGTCGTCGGCGCCCATCTCGAGGCCGAGGATGCGGTCCAGCGGCTCGTTGCGGGCGGTGAGCATGATGACCGGCAGGGTCGAGGTCGCGCGCAGCTTGCGGCACAGGGTCAGGCCGTCGTCGCCGGGGAGGTTCAGGTCCAGCACGATCAGGTCGGGACGCGCTTCGTCGAGCGTCTTCCACATCGCATTGCCATCGGCGGCAGCCAGTGCGCGGTAGCCATTCGCTTCCAGGTAATCGGCCAGCAGCGAGCGGATGTCGCGGTCGTCATCGACGATCAAAATGGTAGATGGAGAGTCCATGACACCATTATCCAGACTTGGCGTGCCCCTGAACAGCCACTTTGTATCGCCATGTATATACGTGGCGTACGGAAACAAATTGATACAAAGGGCGAGACAGCGGACACGCTGCGCTTACAACTTCATCCCATGATGGGAACCGTGCAGTGGCCATCCCGGCCGGCACATCAACCTGACTAGGAAAAAGAGATGAACACCTTACGCAAAACCCTCCTCACCGGACTTGCCGCGCTGTCGCTGGGCGGCGCGATGCTGGGCGCTCAAGCCCAGTCCCAGGCCCAGACCCCGGATGCGCATCCGAAGGCGCAGCTGACCAAGGAACAGCGCCAGGCCAAGCGCGCCGAGTTTGCCGCCAAGCGCGAGCAGATGCATGCCCAGCGCGTGACCAAGCTGCACGACGAACTGAGGATCACCCCGGCCCAGGAAAACGCCTGGAACGCCTTCGTGGCCTCGATGAAGCGGCCGCAGGGCGCGGGCGGCCAGATGCACGGCGACCGTTCGGCCTGGGCCAATCTGTCGGCACCGGAACGCGCCCAGAAGATGATCGAGCGCCAGAAGCAGCGCACTGCCTTCATGGAGCAGCGCCTGGCGGCCCTGAACAGCTTCTACTCGGTGCTGTCGCCGGACCAGAAGAAGGTCTTCGATGACAAGGCGGCACGCATGCAGTCGCGCTTTGGGCGCCATGGCGGGCATGGTGGCTGGCAGCAGCGTGGTCAGCATGGCGCTCAGTCCGGCGATACGGCACGCGGCTGATCGAGGCTTGACGTAAAAAAGGGACGCTGCGGCGTCCCTTTTTTGTTACTGCATCCTGCTCAGCGAAGCCAGGAACTTCTGGCTATCCTGGTAGCCGATCACGCGGCCGTCCTGGATCTCCCTGCCCGTCCTGTCGAACAGGATGATGCCCGGCGGCCCGAACAGCCCGAAGCGCTTCAGCAGCGCGCGGTCATGGGCATCGTTGGCGGTCACGTCCACCTGCAGCAGCAGCGTATTCGCCAGGCGCGCCTTGACGGCCGGGTCGACGAAGGTCAGCTTTTCCATTTCCTTGCAGGACACACACCAGTCGGCGTAGAAGTCGAGCATGGCGGTCTTGCCGTTCGTGGCCGCCAGCGCGGCATCGAGCTGCTCGACGGTCTTGATGCGGGTGAAGGCCAGCGGCTGGGCTGGCGCCGCGCCGGTGAAGCGTGCCAGCGGCGCCAGCGGGTCGCGTGCGCCGCTCGCCAGGCCCACCAGCTGGGTCGCACCGAGCACCGCGACGCCGGTGCCAAGGGCCATCGCGGCCCAGTGGCGCGGCTTGCCGGTCGTGCGCAGCAGGTAGAAGCCATAGCCCAGCAGCAGGGCCGCCCACAGCAGCATCTGCAGCAGGCCGGGCAGCACCGGCGCCGCCATCCACAAGGCCATCGCCAGCATCAGCACGCCAAAGAAGCGCTTGACCGCCTCCATCCACATGCCGGCCTTCGGCAGCAGCGAGCCCGCCGAAACCCCGACCAGCAGCAGCGGAACGCTCATCCCGACCGCCATCGAAAACAGGGCGGCGCCGCCGACCAGCACGTCGCGGGTCTGGCTGATGTAGACCAGCGCACCGGCCAGCGGCGCGGCGACGCAGGGACCGACAATCAAGGCCGAGATCGCGCCCATGACGAACACGCCGGCCAGCTTGCCGGAGGCCTGGCGGCCGGAGGCGTCGGCCAGGCGGGTCTGCAGCGCGGCCGGCACCTGCAGCTGGTAGACGCCAAACATCGACAGCGCCATGGCGGCGATCAGCACTGCAAAGGCGCCCAGCACCCAGGGGTTCTGCAGCGCCGCCGCCAGGCCTTCACCGAGCAGGCCGGCGGCCACGCCCAGCAGCGTATAGACGATGGCCATCCCGAGCGAATACGACAGCGACAGCACGAAGCCGCGCGCACGCCCTAGCTGGCGGCCTTCGCCAACGATGATCGACGACAGGATCGGCACCATCGGCAGTACGCAGGGCGTGAACGCCAAACCGAGGCCAAGCAGGATGAAGGCCGGGACGATGGCCAGCAGGCGGCCGCCCTGCAGCAGGGCGGCGATGCCGGACAGTTCGGATGGGGCGGTGGTGGCCGGTGCGGAGGCGGACGGCGCGACTGGCGCGGTTGCGGTTGCGGTTGCGGCTGCGGTTGCGGCTGCGGGCTCCGCGTTTGCGGCGGCCGGCTGATCGGCGGGCGGCGCGGACTGCTGGCCCGGCAGCGTGAAACCGGGCGCGCCGTTCACCGCCGGCGTTGCGCCGAGACCGCTGCCGCCAGACTGCCCGTTCGGCAGGCTCAGCTGCGGCTGCGACTGCCCTGCCCCGCCGCCGTTGCCGGCTACCAGGCGGACGCTCGCGTCCTGCGGCGGATAGCACAAGCCCCTGTCGGCACAGCCCTGGCCGGTAACGTTCAGCGTGAACGGTCCCTCCCCCTGCACCGGGATACGGATCGCGACGCCCTTGTGGTAGGTCTCGACCTCCTTATTGAAGGTCTCGTCGAACTTCACCTTGCCCGGTGGGATCTGCGCTTCGCCCAGCGTCGCGCCGTTCGCGCTGAACTTGAAGCGCTCGCGGTACATGTAGTAGCCGTCGGCGATCGCATAGCTGACCTCGGCCGTATGCGGATCGAGCATGCGCGCCGAGAGTTTAAATGCCTGCTCGGGCGGCAGGAAGTCGTCATCGGCGTAGGCAGGCGCGAGCAGGACGAGGCTGGCGACCAGGGAGAGCAGGAATCGGAGCATAGGACGGTGTAATTGTTCGACGCAGCAGATGTTACACCTGGCGCGACGCTGATGCACAGGCGAAAAAAAACCAGGCACAAGGCCTGGTTTCTTCATGCATGGACTTCCGATTACTCGGCGGTCGGTGCGTTTTCGTCGACGCCGACTTCCGGACGGTCGGTCAGCTCGACGTAGGCCATCGGCGCATTGTCGCCAACGCGGAAGCCCATCTTCAGGATACGGGTGTAGCCGCCGTTGCGGTTGGCGAAGCGCGGGCCGATGTCGGCGAACAGCTTCTGCACGATTTCGCGGTCACGCAGGCGAGCAAATGCCAGGCGCTTGTTTGCCAGGGTGTCTTTCTTGCCCAGGGTGATGATCGGCTCAACGACCTTACGCAGTTCCTTTGCTTTCGGAACGGTGGTCTTGATCGCTTCGTGACGCAGCAGCGAAACGGTCATGTTGCGCAGCATGGCCAGGCGGTGGGACGAGGTACGGTTCAGCTTACGGAGGCCGTGACGGTGACGCATGGTAAATCCTTTCGAGTTTTAAATTCCAGTTCTTCGATCGTTCATGCGATTGCGCGCATGACCGCGGACCGGTTCAAAGAGTGATTAAACGCCCGCGCGACATTGCGCGGGCGGGTACTGCAAATTACTTCTCCAGACCAGCCGGCGGCCAGTTCTCGAGTTTCATGCCCAGAGTCAGACCGCGGGAAGCCAGGACTTCCTTGATCTCGTTCAGCGACTTGCGGCCCAGGTTCGGGGTCTTCAGCAGTTCGTTTTCCGAACGCTGGATCAGGTCGCCGATGTAGTAGATGTTCTCGGCCTTCAGGCAGTTTGCCGAACGGACGGTCAGTTCCAGGTCGTCCACCGGACGCAGCAGGATCGGATCGACCAGCGGAGCACGCGACGGTGCTTCGGCGGCGGCTTCGGTGCCTTCCAGGGCGGCGAACACGTTCAGCTGGTCAACCAGGACGCGGGCCGACTGGCGGATCGCTTCTTCCGGGGTGATGACGCCGTTGGTTTCGATGTTGATGATCAGCTTGTCCAGGTCGGTACGCTGTTCGACACGGGCCGATTCCACGGCGTAGGACACGCGGCGCACCGGCGAGAACGATGCATCCAGGATGATGCGGCCGATGGTCTTGTTGGTGTCTTCCGACAGGCGGCGCACGTTACCCGGCACATAGCCACGGCCCTTCTCGACCTTGATCTGCATGTCGAGTTTGCCGCCGGCGGTCAGGTGAGCGATCACGTGTTCCGGGTTGATCAGTTCCACGTCATGCGGCAGGTCGATGTC
>Ga0065165_1001235_pt1 | contig 29240 bp, 24 predicted proteins | sample AraplaMF_Cvi_mMF_FD_63813 | JGI IMG/M metagenome (GOLD analysis project Ga0065165, IMG submission 63813) | Arabidopsis root microbial communities from the University of North Carolina, USA - plate scrape MF_Cvi_mMF (version 2) (version 3) | ecosystem: Host-associated > Plants > Roots >... | reverse complement strand
TGGGACGCCCTTTTTTCTTGCCCCCTGAGGAGGCCTTATGAGCAAGCGGGCTCTGAAGCGACAAGTGCGCGAAGGCGCGTTCGACGCCGGTCAATTCCAAGGGGACGATAAAATTCGCAGGCTTCCGGTCGATCGCGGCTGGTCGCCATTGCAACATCACAACGACGACCGCGAACAGGGCTACCTCAAGACCATCAAGGCCAAGTCCGAAGGCCAGCAGGCGCTGATCAACGCCATCGACGCCAAGAACCTGGTCCTGGCCCTGGGCCCGGCCGGCACCGGCAAGACGTACCTCGCCATCGCCAAGGCCGTGGAAGCCCTGGAGAGCGGCCGCGTCGGCCGGATCGTGCTCTCGCGTCCCGCCGTCGAGGCCGGGGAGTCCATCGGCTTCCTGCCCGGCGACGCCGAGGACAAGCTGGCCCCCTACCTGCGCCCGCTCTACGACGCGCTCTCCGACCGCCTGTCGATGAAGCGAGTCCGCGCCCTGATGGCCGAAGGCGCCATCGAGATCGCGCCCGTCGGCTTCATGCGCGGCCGCACGCTGAACAACGCCTTCGTGGTGATCGACGAGGCGCAGAACTGCACCTACGTGCAGATCAAGATGCTGCTGACCCGCCTGGGCTGGCACTCGACCATGGTGGTCACCGGCGACCCCAATCAGTCCGACTTGCTGCCCGAGATCTCGGGCCTGGCGCCGGTCGCCGCCAAGCTGGAAGAGGTCTCCAACATCGCCGTCGTCCGCCTGGGCGACCGCGACATCGTCCGCCACCCGCTGGTGGCGGAGATGCTGGGCGTTCTCTGACAACCTCCTCTCCCCCGAGGCGCAGCCCGAGGGGAGAGGATAGGGAGAGGGGCGGCGCCACGCGCTCCGCCTCCGCTCCCGGCCAAACGAGGATCCTCGGACAGCCGCCAGTCACGCTGAGGCGCTGAGTCGCCCCTCTCCCTACCCTCTCCCCCGCACTTCGTGTCGGGGGAGAGGAGTCAGGCCGCCTGGTCCTCGAAGCTGGCCATCTGGTCGGTCAACGCGCGCTGGAACGCCGGCCGCGCCTCGCAACGCTCCATGTAGGGCCCCAGCGTCGGATGGCCGATGACCATGTCGGTGTGCCGCAGGTTGCGCAGCACCGTCACCATCATCAGGTCGCCAAGGGTGAATTCTCCCTCGAGGTAGTCCTTGTCGCCGAGCCAGGCGGCCAGTTCGTCCAGGCGCTTTCGCACCCAGCCCTCCATCTGCGGACGATGCTCCACGGCCCAGGCCTCGTCCGCGTGGAACAGGTCGATCGACGCCAGTTGCTGCACCGGCGGCTCGATAGTGTTCAGCGCCGAGAACAGCCAGCAGATCGCCCGCGACCGCGCCGTCGGGTCGACCGGCAGCAAGGCCGGGCTCTTCTCGCCGATGTGCAGGACGATGGCCCCGGACTCGAACAGGATCAGGTCGCCCTCGGCGTAGACCGGCACCTGGCCGTAGGGCTGGCAGGCCCGATAGGCGGGCGTGTTCTGGTCCTCGCCCAGGCCGATCAGCCATTCCTGGTAGTCGAGGCCCGCCTCCTCCAGCGCCCAGCGGACCCGAAGGTCGCGCACCAGCCCGCGGGCGAAGTCGGGCACCCACCTGTAGGAATAGACGGTGATCATCGGGCCAGCTCCTGGGCTTGGGTTTCGGCGTGGGTCTGTTCGCGGTCGAAGGCCTGGTTCCAGCCTCCGATGTGGCTGTCGCGGCGCGGGACGTTGTCGAACGGCGTCTGGTGGAACGACTGCAGCGTCCCGCCATCCACCGGCGTGAACGTGAGGGTGATGACCGTCTCCGGGTCCGGCTCGCCGTTCAGCCAGCGGAAGCTCATGACGATCTTCCGGCCGGGTTCGATCTCGAGGTAGCGGCCGCCCATCCGCGACGTGCCGTGCTGGGCCGACACGATGGTGGCGCCCCAGGCGCCGCCGACCTGGAAGTCGAGCGAGGCCTCGGTGCAGTGGAAGCCCACCGGCCCGATCCAGGCCATGAAGTGCTTCTGGTCGGCCCACATGTCGAAGACCAGGTCCGGCGGCGCGGCGAACACCCGCTCGATCAGCAGCTCGTCGTCGGCCAACGCCCTACTCGCCATCACCGTCTTCCTTCTGAATCTCGGCCAGGTACTGGTCCATTCCGTCGAAGGCGCCCTGCCAGAAGCGGCGGTAGCGCCCCATCCAATCGTCCGCCGCCCGCAGCGTCCGCAGCTCTAGTCGGCAAGGCCGCCGCTGCGCCTCACGCCCCTGCGAAATCAAACCCGCGGCCTGCAACACCTTCAGGTGGCGCGAGATCGCCGGCAGGCTGATGTCGAACGGCTGCGCCAGCTCGCCCACCGTAGCCTCACCCTCGCTCAGCCGGGCCAGGATCGCTCGCCGGGTGGGGTCGGCCAGGGCTGCGAAGGTCGCGCTGAGCGGATCGAGCTGAGACATCATTAGCGAACTCGTTAAATAACATATCCGTTAAATAGAAAGCCGCCGCGTGCGTCAACCCGCCCGTTGCGCACCGCCCGAGTTGGGACTAGATAGTTTGACAACCTAACTATCATGCCGAACACGCCGCCCGACATCGTCGCCCTTGCGGAAACCCTGCGCCCCGCCCTGCTGCGCGTCTCGCGGCGGCTGCGGTCCGAAGCGCAGAAGGTCGGGCTGTCCGCGCAGGACGCCATGTTGCTGGCGCACATCACCAAGAACCCGGGCGTGGGCGTCAGCGCCCTGGCCGACGCCGAGAAGATCACCCGGCCGACCATGAGCGCGCACATCAAGCGGCTGGAGGCCGAGGGCCTGGTGGCGCGCAGCGGCGACGCCGAGGACGGCCGGCGCTCGGGCCTGACGATCACTGCGGCCGGGACGCGTAAGCTGGAGATCATCCGCCGCGAGCGGAACGACTGGCTGGCCGCGCGCCTCGCTCGCCTCACGCCGGAGGAGCGCGCGCTGCTCCAGACTGCGGTCGCGCCCCTCGTACGGCTGGTGGACGTATGAGCCCGACCGACGAGCCCCTCGAAGGCGCCCTGCCCGAGGCCGCCGCCCCCAAGGACGCCGGCGAGGTCACCCGCGGCTGGCTGATCCCGGCCATCATCGGCTCGGCGCTGCTGATGCAGACGCTGAACGCCACGGTGATCACCAACGCCCTGCCGGCGATGGCGCGCACGTTCGGCGTCGAACCCCTGCGGCTCAACATCGCCATCACCGTCTACCTGCTGTCGTCGGCGATCTTCCTGCCGCTGTCGGGCTGGATGGCCGACCGGTTCGGCGCGCGGCGAATCTTCATGATCTCGATCGTGCTCTACGCCGCGGGCTCGGCCGCCTGCGGGTTCGCCAACACGCTGTGGCAACTGATCCTCTTCCGCTTCATCCAGGGCGCGGCGGGCGCCACCCTGATGCCGGTCGGCCGGCTGGTCCTCCTTCGCACCACGCCCAAGAACGAGCTTGTCGGCGCCCTGTCCGTCGTCACCATGCCCGCACTGCTCGGCCCCGTCGTGGGCCCGGTGATCGGCGGGGCGATCGTCACCTTCGCCGACTGGCGCTGGATCTTCTTCATGAACCTGCCGATCGCGGCGCTGGGCCTGTTCCTGGTCCGACGCTTCGTGCCCGAGGTGCGGGAGCAGGACCCGCCGCCGGTGGACGTGCCGGGCATCATCCTGACGGGCCTGGGTCTGGCCGCGCTGATCTTCGGCTTCGAGAACCTGGGCCGCGACACGCTGAGCCCGCTGTCGGTCGCCGGCCTGTTCGGCATCGGGATCGCCAGCCTGGGCATCTACGGCTGGCACGCGAGCCACACGCCGCATGCGGTGGTCCAGCTCGACATCTTCCGCAAGAAGACTTTCTCGGCCTCGGTGATCGGCGGCGGCTTCATGCGCGTCGCCATGGGCGCGAATCCGTTCCTGCTGGCCATGCTGCTGCAGGTGGCGTTCGGGATGAGCGCCTTCGCCGCCGGCACCATGACCTTCATCTCGGCGGTCGGCGCGCTGGTGATGAAGACCACCGCCCCGCCGATCCTGCGCCGCTTCGGCTTCAAGAGCGTGCTGCTGGTCAACGCGGTGATCGTGGGCGCGAGTTTCATCGGCTACGCCTTCTTCCGGCCCGACTGGCCGCACTGGGCGATCATGCTGATCCTGGGCGTGGGCGGCTTCTTCCGCTCGCTGCAGTTCACCTCGCTGAACGGCATGGCCTACGCCGAGATCGACTCCGACGAGATGAGCCGGGCGGCCACCACGTCGTCGATGGTCCAGCAGCTGGTGCAGTCCATCGGCATCGGCCTGTCGGCCAGCCTGCTGCACGGCCTGATGGTCGCCAAGGGAGCCTCGCGGCTGACGGCCGAGGTGGTCTCGCCCGCCTTCGTCATCATCGGCCTGGTGACCATGATCTCGATGTTCTGGTTCGCCCGTCTGCCGGCGGACGCTGGCGACGAGATGAACGGTCGCAAACCCGCCTAGGAATGGCCTCGCTCGCTAACTATGGTGCGCGCTTCATTTCTTGCCGCTTGAGTCCTCGAAGATGAAATTTCTTGCCGTCGCCGCCGCTTTCGTCGTGGCGACCGCCGCCCCCGCCCTGGCCGTCGCGGCCCCGGCGAAGCCCGCGGCCTCCAAGCGGATCGTGCTTCCCACCAACGTCCGGCCCGACCGCTACGACATCACCATCCGCCCCGACGCCGCGAACCTGAAGTTCACGGGCCAGGCGAAGATCGAGCTCACGGTGGTGAAGCCCACCGACCGGATCGTGCTGAACGCCGCCGACCTGACCTTCGGCAAGGTCGCACTCTCCGGTCAGGACGCGGCGCCCAAGATCGTGCTGGACGACCAGCAGCAGACGGCCGCCTTCGTGTTCGCCAAGCCGCTGGCGCCCGGCAAGTACGTGCTCTCGATCGACTACGCGGGCAAGATCTACCAGCAGGCCTCGGGCCTGTTCGCGCTCGACTACGAGGACGCCGACGGGACCAAGCACCGGGCGCTCTTCACCCAGTTCGAGAACTCGGACGCCCGCCGGTTCGCACCCATGTGGGACGAGCCGGGCGTGAAGTCGGTCTTTTCGCTGACCGTCGAGGCGCCGGCCGGCCAGATGGCCGTCTCCAACATGCCCGGGACCGAGCAGGACGCCGGAGGCCGCCACGTGGTGCGCTTCGCCGACAGCCCGAAGATGAGCTCGTACCTGCTGTTCATGGCGCTGGGCGATTTCGAGCGCGTCCACAGGCAGGTGGGCAAGACCGACATCGGCGTGATCGTGCGCAAGGGCGACGCGGCCAAGGGCGAGTTCGCGCTCGACGCGGCCGCCAAGCTGCTGCCCTACTATGAGGACTGGTTCGGCACGCCCTACCCGCTGCCCAAGCTCGACCTGGTGGCTGGCCCGGGCAACAGCCAGTTCTTCTCGGCCATGGAGAATTGGGGCGCGATCTTCTACTTCGACTACGCCCTGCTCATCGATCCGAAGCTGTCGACCGAGGCCGACAAGCAGAACGTCTTCATCGTCGTGGCCCACGAGATGGCCCACCAGTGGTTCGGCGACCTGGTCACCATGGCCTGGTGGGACGACCTCTGGCTGAACGAGGGCTTCGCCTCGTGGATGGAGAACAAGGCCACCGACCACTTCCATCCCGAGTGGAAGGTCTGGCTCTCCACCCAGGCCGGCCAGCAGAGCGCCATGCGGCTCGACAGTCGCGCGGGCACCCATCCGGTGGTGGCCGACATCCCCGACGTGTTCGCCGCCGCCAACGCCTTCGACGCCATCACCTACCAGAAGGGCCAGGCGGTCATCCGCATGCTGGAGACTTATGTCGGCGAGGACGCGTTCCGGACCGGCGTGCAGACCTACATCAAGCAACACGCCTACAAGAACGCCGTCAGCGAGGACCTCTGGACCGCGCTCGCCAAGGCCGCGCCGTCGAAGAAGGTCGTGGACGTGGCGCACGACTTCCTGCTGCAGCCGGGAGTGCCGCTGATCCGCGCCAAGGAGACCGCCGCCGGCGTCGCCCTGACCCAGGAGCGCTTCGGCGTCGACGCCAGCCAGCGCACGCCGCAGACTTGGCGCACGCCGGTCGACGTCCAGGCGGCCAACGGCCAATGGCAGGAGCTGGTCAGCGGCTCCGCACCCAGGACCGTCCCCGCCAAGGCCCCCGTCGTGATCAACGCCGGCCAGACCGGCTACTTCCGCAGCGCCTATTCGCCGGAGCTGTGGGCCAAGCTGACGCCTGGGTTCGCCAAGCTCTCGACCGCCGACCAGCTGGGCCTGCTGTACGACAGCCGCGCCCTGGGCGAGGCCGGCATCGCGCCGATGAGCGACTTCCTGGCGCTGGCCAAGGCCACGCCCGCCGACGCCGACCCCGTGGTGGTGGACGCCCTGTCCAGCCAGCTCGGCGCCCTGGACTGGCTCTATGGCGGCCGCGGCGGCCAGGCGGCCTACCGCGCGTTCGCCCGCGCCCAGCTCGCGCCCGTGGCCCAGCGCCTGGGCTGGGACGCCAAGGCGGGCGAGAGTGACAACGCCGCCGTCACCCGCCGCAACGTGCTGAGCCAGCTGGGCGAACTGGGCGACGCCGCCACGGTCGCCGAGGCCCGCCGCCGCTTCGCCGCCTGGCTGAAGGATCCCTCGACGCTGACCGGCGCCCAGCGGCGCACAGTGCTGTCGATCGTCGCCACCAACGCCGACGCAGCGACCTGGGAGGCGATCCACGCCCAGGCCAAGGCCTCGAAGGACCCGACCGACCGGGTCCGCCTCTACAGCTACCTGGCCGCCAGCGACGATCCGGCGCTCGCCGACAAGGCCCTGGCCCTGGCGCTCAGCGGCGAGCCGCAGCCGACCGAAGTGCCCGCGATCATCGCCGCCGTCTCGGGCATGTTCCCGGACAAGGCCTACGACTTCGCCATGGCCAACCGCGCAAAGCTGGAGGAATTCCTCGAGCCCACGAGCCGCATCACCTACTTCGCCGAGCTGGCCAACGGTTCGCGCGATCCGGCGATGCTGGGCAAGCTGGCCAAGCTGAAGGCCAGCATTCCGGCCTCCACGCGGGGCGAGGTCGAGAAGGCCGAGGCCGCCGTGCGCTACCGCCTGGCGGTGATCAAGGACCGGGTGCCGGAGATGGACCGCTGGCTGGCGGGCCGCGGCGACTAGGGCTCACTCGCAGGGCTGCGTCTCGCCGGTCTCCAGGTCGATGCGGAAGCACTGGCGTTCGCCGGTCTCCAGGTCCTCGACGTAGAGGCTCACGTCGTCGTCGGCGTCCGCCACCGGATGGTGGTCGCCGACGAAGTGCAGGGCGGCGTCCTCGAAGCTGACGCCCTCGACGATGTGGGCGCGCGAGCCCGCCTCGGCGACGCCGTGGACGCAGAAGCGGCGCTGGAGTGTCGGCTCAGCCATATGCCCTCAACGCGCGACCGGCCGTTTGGATTCAGCCGGCGGCGTAAACCTGTGGACGAAGCGGCTTGATCCTGACCGCCAGCCCCGGCGTGACGCCCGGCGGCAGGGTCGGGCCGTGCCCGATCAGCTCCATCGGCGCGCCTTCCACCAGGCAGTCGATGCGGACGTCCGGGCCCCGCTGGGCCACACCCTTCACCTCGGCCGCCAGGCCCGCGCCGTCGGTGGGCGCGAAGGCCACCTCGTCCGGACGGAAGAACACCTCGACCGCGCCCTGCGGCGCGCCCTCGGGCGCCACCGATTCCCAGTCGGCCACGCGCAGCCGGTCGCCGTCGATCACGCCCGGCAGGCGGCAGGCCTGGCCCAGGAAGTCGAACACGAACGGCGTGGCCGGATGTTCATAGACGGCGTTCGGCGCGCCCAGCTGGATCAGTTCGCCGTCCTTGAGGATCGCCACGCGGTCGGCGAGGTCCAGCGCCTCCTCCTGATCGTGGGTGACGAAGACGGTGGTGACGCCCGCGCGGTCGTGCAGCTCGCGCAGCCAGCGGCGCAGTTCGCGACGCACCTGGGCGTCGAGCGCCCCGAAGGGCTCGTCCAGCAGCAGCATCTTGGGCTCGATCGCCAGCGCCCGGGCCAGCGCCACGCGCTGCCGCTGGCCGCCGGAGAGCTGCGAGGGAAAGCGCTTGTCCAGGCCCTCCAGCTGCACGAGCTGCAGCAGGTGGTTCACGCGGTCGGCGATCTCGGACTTGCTGGGCTTCTCCGACCGCTTCCGGACCGTCAGGCCGAAGGCGATGTTCTGGGCCACGGTCATGTGCCGGAAGAGCGCATAGTGCTGGAACACCATGCCCACCTTCCGCCGGCGCACGGGCAGCGACAGGAAGTCCTCGCCGTCGAATCGCACCTCGCCGGCGTCGGGCTTCTCCAGCCCGGCCAGCACGCGCAGCAGCGTGGTCTTGCCCGAGCCCGACGGCCCCAGCAGCGCCAGGAACTCCTTGTCCTTGGCCTGCAGCGAGACGTCCTTCAGCGCCGGGAAGCGGCCGAAGGCCTTCGAGACGCCTTTGATCTCGAGCGCAAGGTGCGAGTTAGTGTCGTCGGCCTGCCGAAAGTTCACCGGAATGACGCCATTCGAGGACGGTCTTGAGGACCAGGGTGACGAGCCCGAGGCCGGCCAGGATTGAGGCTGCCGCGAAAGCGCCGACGAATTCGTAGTCATTGTAGAGCACCTCGACGTGGAGCGGCAAAGTGGTGGTCACCCCTCTGACGCTGCCGGAGACGACGGAAACCGCGCCGAATTCACCCATGGCGCGGGCGTTGCACAGAAGGACGCCGTAGAGCAGCGCCCACTTGATGTTGGGGAGCGTCACGCGCCGGAAGGTGGTCCAGCCGCCGGCCCCGAGGGTCAGCGCGGCGGCCTCCTCGTCCGCGCCCTGGTCCTGCATCAGCGGGATCAGCTCGCGCGCCACGAACGGCAGGGTGACCAGTACGGTCGCCAGCACCAGGCCGGTGGTGGCGAAGATGATCTTGATGTCGTGGTCCCGCAGCCAGGGACCGAACCAGCCCTGGGCGCCGAACAGCAGCACCCAGACCAGCCCCGAGACCACCGGCGACATCGAGAACGGCAGGTCGATGAAGGTGACCAGCAGGCTCTTGCCCTTGAACTCGAACCTGGCGATCGCCCACGCGGCGGCGACCCCGAACACCGCGTTCAGCGGCACCGAGATCGCCGCCACCGTCAGCGTCAGCTGGATGGCGTGCAGCGCGTCCGGATGGGTCAGCGGCTCGATGTAGGCGGCCAGGCCCTTGGCGAGCGCCTGGTGGAAGACCACGCCCAGCGGCAGGACGATCAGCACACCCAGCACCGCCAGGGTGGCGAGCAGCAGCAGGGGCGCGAGGCCCGGAAGGCGGATCGTCGGGTTCATGCGCGGCCCCGACGGGCCAGGAAGATCTGCAGGAAGTTCACCGCCAGCAGGGCGCCGAACGAGATCACCAGCATGGCCAGGCCGACCGTCGCGGCGCCGGCGTAGTCGTACTGCTCCAGCTTGATGACGATCAGCAGCGGGGCGATCTCGGACTTCAACGGCATGTTGCCGGCGATGAAGATCACGCTGCCGTACTCGCCGACCGCGCGGGCGAACGCCAGGCTGAACCCGGAGATCAGCGCCGGCAGCACCGCGGGCAGCACCACCAGGCGGAAGCGCTGGAGGTTGGTGGCGCCCAGGGTCTGGGCCGCCTCCTCCACCTCCCGGTCGAGGTCCTGGAGCACGGGCTGGACGGTGCGCACCACGAACGGCAGCCCGATGAACAGCAGCGCGATGTAGACGCCGATGGGCGTGTAGGCGGTCTTGATCCCGAGCTTGGCGAACTGTTCGCCGAGCACCCCGGTGGGGGCGTAGATAGCGGTGAGCGCGATGCCGGCCACGGCGGTCGGTAGCGCGAACGGCAGGTCGACGAAGGCGTCGATGATGCGCCGGCCCGGGAACTCGTAGCGGGTCAGCGTCCAGGCCGTCATCAGGCCCAGGGGCACGTTGGTGAGCGCCGCCAGCAGCGAAGCGCCGAAACTGAGGCGCAGCGCCGCCAGCACCCGGTCCTCGGTCAGGGTTTCCCAGACGCCCGCAAGGCCTGCCTCCCAGGGCCGCAGCACCAGCGCCGTCAGCGGCAGGACGACGACCAACCCGAGGTAGGTGAGCGTCCAGCCCATGGCGAGCGGGAAGCCCGGCAGGATGCTGGGCTCCTTCCAGCGCGATCGGGGCTTCCCCGCGGGGGGCGCCAGGGTGGCGGCGGTCATGCGGGTCTAGCGCTTGTAGATGCGGTCGAAGACGCCGCCGTCGGCGAAGTGCGTCGCCTGGGCCTTCTGCCAGCCGCCGAACTGCTGATCGACGGTCACCAGCGGGATCTTCTTGAACTTGGCGCCGTACTTGGCGAGCGCCTTCGGATCGCGCGGCCGGAAGTGATTCTTGCCGATCAGGTCCTGGGCCCGCGGACTGTAGAGGAAGCGCAGGTACTGCTGGGCCGCCGCGCGGGTCTTATGCCGGTCGACGTTCTTGTCCACCAGCGCCACGGTCGGCTCGGCCAGGATCGACAGGCTGGGATAGACGATGTCGAACTTCGGCCCGAACTCCTCGATCGAGAGATACGCTTCGTTCTCCCAGGCCAGCAGCACGTCGCCCAGGCCGCGTTCGGCGAAGGTGGTGGTGGAGCCGCGGGCGCCGGTGTCCAGCACGGGCACGTTCTTGAACAGGGCCGACAGATAGGCCTCGGCCTTGGCCGGCGAGCCGCCCGGTTGCTTCAGCGCCCAGGCGTAGGCCGCCAGGTAGTTCCAGCGGGCGCCGCCCGAAGTCTTCGGGTTCGGCGTGATCACCTGGACACCAGGCTTCACCAGGTCGCCCCAGTCCTTGATGCCCTTCGGATTCCCCTTCCGCACCAGGAACACGATGGTCGAGTTGTACGGGCAAGAGTTGTTCGGCAGGCGCTTCTGCCAGTCGGCCGGCAGCAGCTTCCCACGCGCGGCGATCTCGTCGATGTCGTAGGCCAGCGCCAGGGTGACCACGTCGGCCTCCAGGCCGTCGATCACGGCGCGGGCCTGCTTGCCCGAGCCGCCGTGGCTCTGCTGGATCGTGGGGACGCCCTTGCCGCCGTTGGCCTTCCACCACGCGACGAAGGCGGCGTTGATGTCCTTGTAGAGCTCGCGCGTCGGGTCGTAGCTGACGTTCAGCAGCTTGGGCCCCTCGGCCTGGGCCTGCGCGAGACTAGGCAAGGCGGCGGTTCCGGCAAGGGCCGCGCTGGCGGCGATGAGGCGGCGGCGGTCGAGGCGGGTGTCGATCGTCATGGCGAAGGTTCCTGGAAGTCGCAGGCCTAGAACGCGTACTCAGGGCGGGAGGCGCCACGCGGTCGCACCTCCGGTTACGCCGGTCACGTTAGATAGGCCCCACCAATCCCATCAGTTAAGTGGGATTAAGATGGAAGCGACCACAGAATTTCTGCGGCCGCCTCCCCGGTTTGTCACGTCACGTGCAGGCGAGCCGGCTCAGAACGCCGCCTTGAGCGTCACGCCCCAGGTGCGCGGGTCGCCCGGCTGGCCGGCGATCAGGCCGGTGTTGCTGGGGCCGACCGCCAGCAGCTCGAAGTAGTTCTCGTCGAATGCGTTGCGCACCCAGCCGTAGATGTTCAGGCCCTCCGGCGTGCGGAAGCCGGCGCGGAAGTTGGACAGCGAGTAGCCGTCCACCCAGGTGTAGGCCGAGGGCGACGGGTTGGACGAGAAGTTCGAGCGGTAGCTGCCGTCGTAGCCCAGGTAGACCTCGCCTTCCTTGCCCAGGAAGGTGACCGGCGTGTTGGCCTCGGCGCCGAACGAGAAACTCCACTTCGAGACGCCCGGCAGGCGCTGGCCCGAGATATCGCAGTTGGCGGGGCTGAGGCCGCCCGGGGTTCCCGGCGCGCTGGGCGTCTGGCCCGCCGCCACCGTCGTGCCGCCAGCGAGTTCCGGCGGGCATGGCGCGTCGACGAACTTGCGGTAGGTCGCGTCGGTGTAGGCGCCGTTCGCATAGGCGGTGAACCGCTCGCTGGGGCGGACGGCGAAGTCAAACTCGAAGCCCTGGCTGCGCACCTTGCCGGCGTTGGCGAGGTAGCCGCGCAGGACGCCGAGCTGCCCGTTCGTCACCGTCGCCTGGTAGTCCTTGATGTCGGTCCGGAAGGCCGAGACGTTCAGGGTGGCGCGGCGGTCCCAGAACTGCGTCTTCAGGCCCGCCTCGAAGTGGTTCACGTCCTCGGGCTTGATCCGCCCGGCCGCCAGGATCGGATTGCCGGCGGCGTCGGTCGGCAGGCCGTTCTGGTTGATGCCGCCGGTCTTGAAGCTCTTGGCGTAGGTCGCGTAGCCGAAGACGTCGGGCGTGAACTTGTAGCTGGCCGTCAGGTCGTAGCTGAAGTTCCAGTCGCTGAACTCGGGCGCGCTGAGCTGCGGGGTGAACACGGCCAGCTGCGCCACCCGCCGCGCGCTGGTCTGGCCCAGCAGCACCGGCACGCCCTGCCCGTCGAAGACCAGGCGCTGATAGAAGCCTTCCTTCTTGTCGTAGTTCAGCCGCACGCCGGGCTGGATCGCGAAGGCGTCGGTCACCTTCCAGCTCGCCTGGCCGAACAGGGCGAAGCTGGTGTTCTTCAGGTACTGGGTGTTGCGCGCCACCAGGCCGTCGAGGACCGTCGGGTCGTTCGACAGGGCGTTGCTGGGGGCGATGTTCCACTTGCTGGAGGCCGGGCCCTGCTGCTCGGTCCCCTGGGTGTCGATGCGCTGCTTGAAGGCGAAGGCGCCCACCACGAAGTCGTACCGCTCGGCGGCGTAGTTGTAGCGCAGCTCCTGGGAGTACTGGTCCTGCTGCGAGGGGTTCTGGGACTTCGAGACGATCGACAGGCCCAGGAAGTCACGGTCGTTCTCGGGCTTCCAGTCCCAGAAGCGCCAGGCGGTGACGGACGTCAGCGTGCCCGGGCCGACGTTCCAGACCACCCGCGCCGAGAGGCCGCCGATCTTGTTGCCGGCGTTGAGGTTCGCATCAACGTCGGTGAGGCGGTCGAACGGGTTGGTGCTGACGACCGTGTAGCCCTGGGCCGCCGCCAGGGCGGCGTATTGCCGGGTCAGCGGCCGCTGGGTCGCGCCGGTGCGCACGAAGATCTGCGCGCAGCATTCGGCGTCCTGCTTGCTGTAGTCGCCGGCGAAGGTGATCGCGAGGCTGTCGTTCGGCTTGTAGAGGACCTGGCCCCGGACACCCAGGTTGTCCTGGCCGTTCACGTGCTGGCGGCTGGTCACGTTGTAGATCGTGCCCCGGCGCGTGGTCGTCGAGATGGCGAGGCGCGCGGCGATGTTCTCGGTGATCGGCCCGGAGATCGCGGCCTTGGCCTGCTTGAAGTCCAGGTTGCCGGCCGACACCTCGGCCTTGGCCTCGAAGTTGAACATGGGCTGGTTCGTGGTGATGTTGACCGCGCCCGCGGTGGTGTTCTTGCCGTACAGCGTGCCCTGGGGCCCGCGCAGCACCTCGATCCGCGAGACGTCCAGGAAGTCGAACGTCGCGGTCGCCACCCGGGCGTTGTAGACGTCGTCGATATAGAAGCCGACGCCCTGCTCGAAGCCGTCGCTGGTCAGGCCGAACGGCACGCCCAGCCCGCGGATGTTCACCGCCGTGTTGCGCGGGTTGGACGAATAGTACTGCAGCGTCGGCGTCAGCTGCTGCAGCCGCCCGACGTTGAATGCGCCGGTCGAGTCCACCTTGTCGGCGCTGACCACCGAGATCGCCAGCGGCACCGACTGCACCGTCTCCTCGCGGCGACGGGCGGTCACGGTCACTTCGCCGACCGTCGCGCCAGCCTCGGTATCAGGGGCCTCCGCCGCCGTGTCGACCGCGGGGGGCGCAGCAGCAGGCTGGGCCAGGGCGGCGGTCGCCGCGCCGCAGAGCAGCAGGCCTAGGAAGGCGGCGGGCGCGGTCTTGCGGAGCGCAGGCGAAGTCATGTCGGGTTCCCCTCGTTTTGGTTGAGGGAAACCTAGACCTCTTATTCCTATCGACTAAATGGGATTAACCTACGTCGGACCGCAGATTTTCTGAACCCTACTCCGCCGCCATCAGGACGCGGCCGCCGGTGAAGGCGGTCTTCGTCGCCAACTCGGCCTTAGCGGCCTCGTATTCCTCGGAGAGGCGGCCGACCAGTTCGCCCGCGGTCGGCACGTGCTTGATCGCACCGATGCCCTGGCCGCAGCCCCAGATGTCGCGCCAGGCCTTGGACTTCTGATTGCCGCCCGAGCCGAAGTTCATCTTCGACGGATCGGACTTGGGCAGGTCGTTCGGGTCGAGGCCGGCCGCGATGATGGACGGCGTCAGGTAGTTGCCGTGCACGCCGGTGAAGAGGTTCGTGTAAGTGATGTCCTCGCCGGTCGAGGCCACGATCATCTCCTGGTAGGCCGGATCCGCCCTCGCCTCCTTGGTGGCGATGAAGGCCGAGCCGGCATAGGCCAGGTCCGCGCCCATCGCCTGGGCGCCCAGGATCGAGCGGCCGTGGGCGATGGAGCCCGACAGCGCGATCGGGCCGTCGAACCATTCGCGCAGCGCCTGGACCAGGGCGAACGGCGATAGGTGCCCCGCGTGGCCGCCGGCTCCGGCCGCCACGGGGATCAGGCCGTCAGCCCCCTTCTCGATGGCCTTGTGGGCGAACTTGTCGTTGATCACGTCGTGCAGCACGACGCCGCCGTACGAGTGGACCGCAGCGTTCACGTCCTCCCGCGCGCCCAGCGAGGTGATGATCACCGGCACCTTCCACTTGGTGGTCGCCTCGACGTCATGCTCCAGGCGGTCGCTGGACTTGTGGACGATGTGGTTCACCGCGAAGGGGGCCGATGGCGTGTCCGGGTGGTCGCGGTCCCAGATCGCCAGCTCCTCGGTGATCTGGTGGAGCCACTCGTCCAGCATGGAAGCCGGCCGCGCATTGAGCGCCGGGAACGAGCCGACGATCCCGGCCTTGCACTGCGCGATCACCAGCTCGGGACCGGAGATGATGAACAGAGGGCTGCCGATCAGCGGCAGGCGGAGGCGGTCGCGGAGAACGGGCGGCAAGGCCATGGGGCTCGGATCCTCGAACGGTTATTAGATTTACGTTGTACGCGAAAACGCAATGTCGGGCAACACCCCTGCCCGACGCGATGTTGCCACCGTAACCTCGGGTCACGAAAGAGCGCGCTGCGGGGGTTCCGGCCCTTCCGGTGCGTGAACTTGACGCCCGCGCGTGCGGGGGCGCAATTCCCGCCATGGCCGACACAAGCGTTCTCGACCCTGGAATTCCGCCCGCCGGCGAGGGCGCCTGGCGCGCCCTGGTCGCCAAGACCCTGGGCGACAAGCCCTTCGAAAGCCTGACGAAGTCGACGGTGGAGGGCCTGGCGATCGCGCCGCTGTACGCGGCCTCCGAGGCGCCCGCGCGCTTCCCGCCCCGGCCGTTCGACGACGAGCGCCCCTGGGACCTGCGCGTGCTGTCGGCCCAGGCCGATCCGGCGCGCATGAACGCCGAACTGCTGGCCGACCTGGAAGGCGGCGCGGCTTCGGTGATCGTGAAAGGCCACGCCACGGCCGACGCCCTGGCCCGCGCGCTGAAGGACATCATCGTCGAGCTCGCGCCCGTCGGCCTCGACGCCGGCTTCCTGGGCCCCAAGGCGGCCGACGCGCTGCACGCCGTCGCCAAGGCCTCGCCGGGCGCCAAGCTGAACCTGAACCTCGATCCCCTGGGCGCCTTCGCCGAGGCCGGCGCGAGCCCGGGCCCGATCGAGAGCCATATCGTCAGCGCCGCCACCGTGGGCGTACGCCATGCCCAGACCTATCCGCAGGCCCAGCTGTTCCTGGCGTCCGGCCGGGTCGCTCACGAGGCCGGCGGCGGCGAGGCGTTGGAGGTCGCGGTCGCCGCGGCCTGCGCCATCGCCTACGCCAAGGCCCTGGTCCGCGCGGGCCTGCCCGTCGCCGAGGCCTTCGCGCGCGTCACCCTGGGCCTGGCCGCCGACGGCGACTACTTCCTGACGCTGGCCAAGTTCCGCGCCGCCCGCGCGGTCTTCGCCCGCATCGCCACCGCCTCGGGCGCGGCCGCACTGGCGCGCGTCGAGGCGCGCACCTCGCGGCGCATGCTGACCGCCATGGACCCCTGGACCAACATGATCCGTCTGACCGCCGCCGGCTTCGGGGCCGCGGCCGGCGGGGCGGACGCGGTCGTGCTCGGCAATTTCACCGACGCGCTGGGCCAGCCCACGGCGTTCGGCCGCCGCCAGAGCCGCAACACCCAGCTCGTCCTGATGGAAGAGGCCGCCATCGGCCGCGTCGCCGATCCGGCCGCGGGCTCGGGCTATCTCGACAGCCTCACCGACCAGATCGCGCGCACGGCCTGGGACCGCCTGCAGGCCATCGAGGCCGCCGGCGGGATCATCGCGGCGCTCGAGAAGGGCGTCGTCGCGAAGGACGTCGCCTCCGCGGTCGAGGCCCGCGGCGAGCCGAAGATCCTGGGCGTCACCGCCTTCCCGCCCACCGACCAGGCGCCGGTGGACGTCGACAAGACCGCGCCCGCCGCGCTCGATCCCGAGGCCGCGCGCCTGCCGGGACCGGACGGCAAGTGTCCGGCGCTGACGCCCATGCGGCTGTCCGAAAAGCACGAGGTGACGGCGTGAGCTTCCCCGACTTCTCCACCCTGCCCTTCGACGGCGACGTGGGAACCTTCGCCAAGCCGACCGGCGCCGTCTGGACCACGCCCGAGGGCGTCGACGTGCGCCCGGCCTACGACGCCGCCGACATCGAAGGCCTGCCGGCCCTGGGCGGCTTCCCGGGCCTGGCCCCGTTCGTGCGCGGCCCCTACCCGACCATGTATGCGACGAACCCGTGGACGATCCGCCAGTACGCGGGCTTCTCCACGGCCGAGGATTCCAACGCCTTCTATCGCCGCAACCTGGCCGCCGGTCAGATGGGGCTCTCCATCGCCTTCGATCTGGCCACCCACCGCGGCTACGACAGCGACCACCCGCGCGTGACGGGCGACGTCGGCATGGCCGGCGTGGCGATCGACAGCATCTACGACATGCGCACGCTGTTCGACGGCATCCCGCTCGACAAGATGACCGTGTCGATGACCATGAACGGCGCGGTCCTGCCGATCCTGGCCCTCTACATCGTGGCGGCGGAAGAACAGGGCGTGCCGCACGAGAAGCTGGCCGGCACGATCCAGAACGACATCCTGAAGGAGTTCCTGACCCGGAACACCTACATCTACCCGCCCGGCCCCTCGATGCGGATCATCGCGGACATCTTCGCCTACACGTCGAAGGAGATGCCGCGGTTCAACTCGATCTCGATCAGCGGCTACCACATGCAGGAGGCCGGGGCGACGCTGGACCTGGAGCTGGCCTACACCCTGGCCGACGGCATCGAATACGTCCGCGCGGGCGTCGCCGCGGGCATGACGGTGGACCAGTTCGCGCCGCGCCTGTCGTTCTTCTGGTGCGCGGGCATGAACATGTTCATGGAGGTCGCCAAGCAGCGCGCCAGCCGGCTCCTCTGGGCCAAGCTGATGAAGGCCAACTTCGACCCGAAGGACGCCCGCTCGCTCGCCCTTCGCGCCCACACGCAGACCAGCGGCTGGTCGCTCGCGGCCCAGGACGTGTTCAACAACGTGCCGCGCACCGCCATCGAGGCCATGGGCGCCACGGGCGGCCAGACCCAGAGCCTGCACACCAACTCGCTGGACGAAGCGCTGGCCCTGCCCACCGACTTCTCGGCCCGCATCGCGCGCAACACCCAGCTCTTCCTACAGATGGAGAGCGGCCAGCCGCGCGTGGTCGACCCCTGGGGCGGCAGCTTCTACGTCGAGCGCCTGACCGCCGACCTGGCCAAGCGCGCCCTGGAGCACATCGCCGAGGTGGAGGCCCTGGGCGGCATGGCCAAGGCCATCGAGGAAGGCCTGCCCAAGCGCCGGATCGAGGAGGCCTCGGCCCGGATCCAGGCCCGCATCGACTCGGCCAAGCAGAGCGTCGTCGGCGTGAACCGCTACCGCCCCGACGTGCCGGACGACATCCCGGTGCTGAAGGTCGACAACACGGCCGTCCGCAACGCCCAGCTCGACAAGCTGCGCCGCCTGAAGGCCGAGCGCGATCCGGAGGCCGTGGCCGCCGCTCTCGACGCCCTGACGGCCGGCGCCTCCGGGAATGCGAACCTGCTGGAGCTGGCGGTGAACGCCGCCCGCGCCAAGGCCACCGTCGGCGAGATCAGCTTCGCGCTCGAGAAGGTGTTCGGCCGCCACAAGGCGCACGCCGACGCGGTGAAGGGCGTCTACCTGCGCGAGGCCGGCGCCACGCCGGCTTCGGACCGCGCCAAGGCGATGGCGGAGGCGTTCGTCCAGGCCGACGGCCGCAAGCCGCGGATCATGGTCGCCAAGATGGGCCAGGACGGCCACGACCGCGGCCAGAAGGTGATCGCGTCGGGCTTCGCCGACCTGGGCTTCGAGGTCGAGATCGGCGACCTGTTCCAGACCCCCGCCGAGGCCGCCGCCGAGGCCGTCGAGACCGGCGTGCATGCGGTGGGCGCGAGCTCGCTGGCCGCCGGCCACCTGACCCTTGTCCCGGAGCTCAAGGCCGAACTGGCCAAACTCGGCCGGCCCGACATCCTGGTGTTCGTGGGTGGGGTCATCCCGCCCGAGGACTTCAAGGCCCTGGAGGACATGGGCGTGGCCGCGGTCTTCGCGCCGGGCACGGTGGTTCCCGAGGCGGCGATCACAGTCCTCGAACGCCTGAACGAACAGCTCGGCTACGCCCAGGAACAGGCGGCGCAATAGGGAGATCGTACCTCCCCCGCGAAGCGGCGGGAGGTGAAGAAGCGTTTGGAGCCCTACCGGCTCGACAGCTCGAACAGCCCCAGGTCGACCTCTTCGTCGTAGTTCTGGGAGAACAGCGCGCGGCCGTCGGCGGCGATGCCGATGTCGCCGCCGCCGCCCACCTCGCGCAGCTTGCGCGGCGGGCCGGACCAGCCGTGCAGCCACACCGCCGGCGGATAGGCGCCGCGCACCACGAACACATAGATGCCCTGCGGCCCGACCGCCCACGTGTCGTAGGGACCGACGGTCACCTCCGGTATGGGCGCACCGTCGAGCGCCACGATCCGCGAGTCCAGGATCGTCCGCCCGAAGTAGCGGCCGCCGGGGCCCCGGCGAAGTTCCGTGAGGCCGCGCGCGCCCGCCACCTCTGCCGGCTTCGCCGCGCCCGTAAGCGCGATCTCCATGGTGCGGTAGCCGTCGGCGGTGCGCTGCAGGTAGCGCAGCCGGTCGCCCGCCGGCGTAAACACGGGATCGACCTTGTCCAGGCCGTCCGAGGTCACCACCCGCAGCCGCGAGCCGTCGCGGCCCACGACGTAGATCTCGGCCTTGCGCCCCTTCACCGCCACGAAGGCGATGCTCTGGCCGTCGGGCGACCAGGCCGGCGAATGGACGTAGCTGCCCATGATGTTGGTCAGCCGCACCGACTGGCCGTCGGGCCGGGTGATCCAGAGCTCGGAGCCGCCCGTGCGGTTGGAGACGTAGGTCACCGTGCCGTCGGCCGCGCCCTCGGGCTCCCAGTCGGCGCTGCCGGTGTTGGTGATCGGGGTGATCACGCCGTCCGGGCCCATGGCGACGATGTTGGTGCGCGTCTTCGCCGCCTCGACCGCCAGGTGGTTGTGCCGGTCGCTCGACATCCGGCTGAAGGTGAAGCCCGCGGCGCCCAGGCTGATGCGTTTCGGCGGGTCGCGGCGGGCGGTGTCGATGGTCCAGAGCCCGAACTCGCCGCCGCGGTTCGAGGAATAGAAGATGTGGCGGCTGTCGCCGGACCAGACGTAGCCCGCGGCTTTCCAGCCGTCGGTGGTGAGCGCGCGCTCGCGACCGGTCTTCAGGTCGCGCAGGAAGAGGTCGTCGGCGCCGTGCAGCAGTGTGCGGCGGAAGACCATCTGCTTGCCGTCGGGCGAGACCATCGGATCCGAGTCGCCCAGCGTCTCCGGCGACGGCGCGGTCATGTCCTTGACCACCCCGCTGGTGAGGTCGACCGAGCGCAGGCGCCAGGGCACGTCGGGCGTGGCCCGGTCGCCGAACACCAGCGTCTCGTCGTTCACCCAGCTCACCCGGCTGTAGACCGCCTGCTGGCACCGGGCGACCGTGCGCTCGGGCCCCACCGGCATCGGCACCACCAGGATCGCGCAGTGCCCGCCGGGCGTCGTGCGGATGAACGCGATGCGGTCGCCGCCGGGCGACCAGGCGGCGCTGTGGTCGTCGTTGGGGTCGCTGGTGATCCGCACCGGCGTACCCTGGTCGATGCTGCGGATGTAGAGGTCGCGGTAGACCGTCGAGTCGGGCCGCTGGGCGTAGACGATCTGCTGGCCGTTGGGCGACAGCGCCGGGTGGGTCTCCATGCCCGGCTCGGCCGTGAGCTGGTGATAGGCCTCGGCGGTCCAGGTCACGGGCCGCGGCATGATGAGCAGCGCGGTCGCCGCGATCGCCGCCACGACGGCCGCCACGCCGCCCGCGATGAGCCAGCGGCGCGGCAGCGGCGCGGCCTTCGCAGATGGCGTCGGAGCCTCACCCGGCGGAACGTCGGCGTTGGCCGGCGTGGGCAACGGCTGGACGTCGGCGCCGGCCTGCAGGCGGTAGCCGACAGTCGGGATCGTATCGAGCCGGATCCGCGGGTTGGGCGTCAGCGCCTTGCGCAGTTGCATCACGCAGCGGTTCAGTGCGCCCTCGGTGACGATGCGGCCTTCCCAGCACAGGTCGATCAGTTCGTCGCGGCTGATCGGATGGCCGCGGGCGCGGTGCATGGCCACCAGCACCTTCATCACCCGGGGCTCGAGCGCCGTGACCTGGCCGTCGGTCTCGACCTCCAGCGCGGCCGGGCGCACGAGCGTCCCCGCGAGGCTGAAGGGCAACTCGCGGGCCAGCGTCAGCTTCGGCCACAGCGCGGCATGTTCGTTCATCGTGAAACCATCACGCAGAAATCACGCCCACAGCCACGCCGTCCCCGGCCGCAGCATCGGACAAACCACCCGGTCTGAACAGCCACGTTCGCCGGGATTACAACGATGTCACGTATCGCGGGTCTTATTCTACTGACCCTTGCCGCCACGACACCTGCCGCCGCGCAGGACAGCGCCGTCAAAACCGCCGCCGACGCCTTCGGGGAACGCGTGGGGACCGAGCAGTCCGGCCTCTACGACGAGGGCCAGGTCCGCGGGTTCGACATGAACGACTCGGGCGCCTACCGGATCGAGGAAGCCTATTTCAGCCGCGCCTCGCCGCTGAACGATCCGGTGCTGGCCGGCGTGGGCATCCGGGTGGGCGTCAACGCCGCCCGCCTCGCCTACCCCGCGCCGTCGGGTGTCGTGAACTACCGCCTGCGCTCGCCAGGACCCAACGACGAGGTCCGCCTGGCCGCCGGGTTCCGCGACTTCGGCACCCGCGTCACCCAGGGCGATGTGTCGTGGAAGAGCGACGACGAGCGCTTCGGCCTGGCCGGCGGTTTCATCTGGCGGCCGATGGTCCGCTGGGCGCCGGGCAGCGAGGGCAAGGCCATCGACGTCGGCGCGGTGGGGTCGTGGAACATCGCCACGGGCCAGCGCGTGCGCGCCTTCGCCTCGCTCTACCGGCGGCGCTACGACGGCGACTACGCCTTCCTGCCGGTGGACGGCGCCACGCCGCCCGATCCGCGCAAGCTGCACCAGTACTCGCCCGAGTGGGCCCGGGTGGAGGCGATGAACTCGAACCTGGGCGTGCTCTACGACGGCCGCTTCGGCCCCTGGACCGTCGACCTGGCCGCCTTCCGCTCGCAGTTCGACAGCGACGGCTCGGACTTCACGATCATCGAGACCCACGCGAACGGCGACGCCTCGGCCGTCACCTACCGCAACCCCGGCCGGCGCAACATCTCCGACTCCGGCGAGGCGAGGCTCGGCCGCCAGTTCGAGACCGGCCAGTTCGCCCACCTCCTGACGGCCTCGGTCCGCGCCCGCCGCAGCCGGGTCGGCCTGACGTCGAGCATCGCCATCCCGCTCGGGACCTTCAACATCCGCGACGACGAACCGGACGGCGTCGAGCGCCCCTGGAGCGGAACCCGCGGCCGGGACACCGTCGAGCAGCTCACCGGCTCGGTGGGCTATGGCCTGGCGTGGGCCGACCGCGTGCAGGTGCGCCTCGCCGCCCACCGCACGCGCTACGACAAGGAGGTGCTGGGCAAGACGGGCGTCCGCAGCAAGGGCGTCAGCGAGACCACGCTCTACAACGCCTCGGCGGTCGTCAGCCTCACCCCGCGCACGGCCGTGTTCGGCAGTTGGGTCACCGGCCTGGAGGAAAGCGGCGTCGCCCCCACCTCCGCCATCAACCGCGACGAGGTGCTGCCGCCGGTGGAGTCGGAACAGTTCGAACTGGGCGTGCGCCACAACCTGACACCGGACCTGGTGTTCATAGGCGCGCTGTTCGACGTCTCGAAGCCCACCACCGGCTTCCGCGCCGACGGCTCGTTCGGCCACGTGGGCCAGGTGCGCCACCGCGGGGTCGAGGGCTCTCTCGCCGGCCAGGTCGACGCCAGGACCAATGTCGTGCTGGGCGCCGTGGCCTTCACGCCCAAGGTCACCGGGCCGCTGGTGGACGCGGGCCTCGTGGGCCGGCGCGCCGCCGGCATCTCCAGTTTCGTGGCCAACGCCAGCGTCGAGCGTCAGATCGCAGCCGGCTGGTCGATGGACGCCCAGTTCACCTACTCGGGCGCGCGCTGGGCCGACACGGCCAACACCTTCAGGATTCCCGCGATGCCCACGCTCAGCCTAGGGGCGCGCCGCCGCTTCGAGCTGGGCGGCCAGCCCGCACAGTTCCGGATCCTGGCGTCCAACGTCACCGGCACGGACGGCTATGTGGCCACGCCGTCCGGACTGCTCTGGCCGATCAACCCGCGGACGGTGAGGGCCCTGTTGACCCTCACCTTCAACTAGCGGCTAGCGGCCCGTGGTCGGCGGGACCGGAGCGTTGCTGGCCTCGGCCGAGCGGCCGCGGCGGCCGGGCAGCATCGCCTGGGCCGCCGCCAGTTCGGCCTTGTCCAGCGACCCGTCGTGGTTGGCGTCGATGCGGTCGAAGAAGTTGGCGATCATCTGGCCCATCTGACCCTTCGCCTCGGCCTTCTGCAGCTTGCCGTCCAGATTGTCGTCCATCATGCCCATGAGGCGCGTGGGCGCGAACCGGGCGTCGCTGTCGACCTGCTTGGCCGCCGTCTCGTCCAGCCAGCGGAACGAGAGCTGGGTGAACAGCATCTCCTCGTGGCTCTGCTCGCCCCAGGTGACCTTGATCGACGGGTCGGGGTTGGCCGGGTTCCGCTTCGAGTTGTCGTAGACGTAGTGGGCGATGATCCGCGAGCCGGCCGGGATCTTGATCGGCTTGTCGAAGGTGTAGGCCCGCTGCCAGTTGAAGTCATAGCGCGGCAGGCTGAGCAGCAGCGTCTTCTTGCCGTCCGGCGTCTCGAGCCACAGGTCGTTCGAATAGGCGCGGTAGTGCGCGTGCGGGAACGCCGAGTACAGCAGCGCGTCATTCGGGAACTCGACGTAGGCCACTTCCTTGGCCCGCGCGGTGTTGGGCGCGATGGTGATGGTCGGGTCGATCACGACCACGCTGCGCATCATCAGTTCCGGCGGCTTGTCGTAGAAGTAGACGCCGATCTTCGAGTTATCGACCGCTTCCTTGCCGTACGGCGTGTAGTGCATCTGGAAGCCGATGGCGCCGCCGGCCGGCAGGTAGCTGCCGACGTTGCTGGCATAGACGTTCGACTCGGCGCCGACGGCGTAGCCGCCGACCGAACCCTTCCAGCGGGTCTCGGACGACTGGCCGTTGGCCGGCATCTCGCTCATCCAGCCCGTCAGCACGTGGTGCACCGACTGGCGGTCGCCCGGCTTCACGGTGGTGGCGCGGATCCAGCGGCCCTGCGTCTGGGTGTTGGCGATGGCCGGGCGCTGATAGTCGACGATGCCCGAGGCCGGCACTTTGAACGCCGGGATGTCGATGACCATGTCCGGCTTGCCCAGCGGCCACTCGGCGGCCACGTGCTTCACAGCGCCCAGCGGGTCGGTCCCCTCGCCGCGCGGCGCGCCGGCCTCGATCCAGTGGACCAGCGTCTTGATCTCGGCGGCCGACAGGTTCTTGTCGTCCGAGAACTTACCGACGTGCGGGTCGGCGTTGTAGGGCGGCATCCGGTCGGTGCGGATCACCTCGCGGATCATGGGCGAGAAGCCCTTGACCATCTCGTAGTTGGTCATGGCGAACGGGCCGATGCCGCCTTCCTGGTGGCAGGCCACGCACTTGGCCTCCAGGATCGGAGCCACGTCCTTCACATAAGTCAGCTTCGCGCCCTGGGCCCGCTCGGGGAACGCGACCGTCGCGCCCGTGAGCGCGGCGTTCGAGGCCGGGACCGGCTGGCCGGCGGCCAGGGCGTCCAGCGCCGCGGCGACGCCCGCCACGGGGCCGCGGTAGGCGACCGTCCAAGTCTTGGGATTGATCACGAACGCCTCGGCCGAGCGCGTCACGCCCAGGCCCTCGCCGATCAGCTGGTTCGAATCCATCAGCACCGGGATCACGAAGCCGGCCTTGTCGGCCTCGGCCAGGATCGCCTCTCGGCTGTCCTTGAGGTTCGAGTTCAGCATCATGAACTCGACGCCCTTGGCGCCATAGGTCGAGGCCAGAGTCTTCAGCGCCGGGGCCGCCGCGCGGATCGCCGCGTCGCCGTTGGCCTGGGTCACGATCACCACCGCGGGGGCATCGCTCAGGCGGTACAGCTCGTGGGCCTCCATGTTGGCGTCCACCAGCATGAAGTTGTCGACGTTCTGCGGCGTGGTCGCCGAGGCGGCGATCGCCGAGCCGCTCGCCATGGCGCTGGGCGCGCTCTGGTCGGTGGCGCAGCTCGTCAGCAGGGCGGTAGAGGCCATAAGGGCCAGGACGTCGAAGCGGGCGGTGCTCATCGATTGTCCCCCAAGGAAAGCGCTTCTTGTTCGGGCGCGAAGTTGAACGCACCGTCATTTTCGCAAGGGAACATTACACCAATATTTCGAAAAACCGGCGCCTATCGCGGCCGTTTCCCGCCAGCCTGCCGGCGGCTTCCGGGCTATCGCCGAACCTCGATATCCGTGAAGGAAACGCCCTTGAAGATCACCCTCGCCGCCGCCGCGATCGCCCTCTCCGCCACCGCGACCCAGGCCGCCGACGACCGCGCCACGGTCGCCGCCCTCGACGTCCAGTACCAGGCGGCCGTGAAGGCCAACGACGCCGAGACGATGGCGAAGATCCTGCATCCCAAGATGATCCTGGTCGTCGGCTCCGGGACTGTGATCACCCGCGAGGACCTGCTGAAGGAAGCCCGCGCCCGGACCATCGCCTACGAGATCCAGGACGAGGAGCCGGGCAGCCAGACCGTGCGGATGTACGGCGCGGACACCGCCGTGGTCACCGCCAAGCTGCGCCTGAAGTACGGGACCGGCGGCAAGGCCTCGGACCGGACGCTGTGGTTCAGCGACACCTATGTCCGCACGCCGTCCGGCTGGCGCTATGCGTTCGGCCAGGCGTCTCTGGCCCTGCCGCCGGGCTAGGGGGACCCCCACCTCCCCCGCGAAGCGGCGGGAGGTATGGCCATCCTAAGGGCCGGTCCGGATCCGGGTGTTCTGGTCGTAGATCAGGCCCCAGCGGCCGGCCTCCTTGCGGAACACCAGCGTCAGCCAGCTCTCGCTCCAGACGACCTTGCCCTCGTCCGGCCCCTCCCAGTGGGTGCGGAGCGTCACCACCGCCATCTCGCCGGCCACGGTCTTCGAGACCGGCTCGAAGCGCATGGTCCAGGTCTTGTCGGCGAAGAAGTCCTTGTGGAAGTCCACGAAGGCCTGGCGCGTGGTCATCCGGATGGCGTTGGGCAGGATCAGCGTCAGGTCGGGCCCGGTCGTCAGGGTCGCTTCCAGCGCCGGCAGGTCGCGTCCGCTCACCGCCGCCAGGTGACGGGCCAAGGTCGCCTCGAAGTCGTCGGCGGCCCAGGCCGAACCGCCGCCCGACGCCAGGATCAGCCCCAGCGCCAGGGCCTTGAACACACCCATCCTGCAAGCTCCGCTCAGCCGTTGCCCAGCATCACGAGGTTGCCCTCGCTGTCGCGGAACAAGGCATAGCGCTCATCCGGCCGCCAGGGCGCCTGGGTCGGGGCCTGGGTAAAGGCAACACCCCTTGCCGCGAGGGTCGCGTAGCTGTCGTCGACGTCGTCGCAGACGAGGATCAGGTCGGGCTCGGCGGACGGCGTCTCGTCGGGGCGGCGCACGAAGACGATCCGCGTTTCGGCCCCTGGCACCGCCAGTTCGATCCAGCGGAAGCCCTCGCCGTAGGGCTCGTCGGCGTCGACGCTCAGCCCCACCTGGTCGCGCCAGAAGGCCAGCGCCCGGTCCTGGTCGGCCACCGGCAGGTTCGCGAACTTCACATGGCGCAGCATTCGCGGAGCCTAGCTCCAAGCCACAAGGACGGAAACGCCCTCCCCGGGTGCTAGCTGAGGAGGGCGTCCGGCATCCGCCATCAGGCGTCAGCCTCCCGTCTGCGCCTTCCCACCAGGCGCGGCGACGATCATCTGGATCAAGGTCTCGGTGACCTTGGGCTCCAAACCTTCAGTGTGACCTTTGTTATCTCTGATCACATCGGCGACCACCCGTCCACCCTTGCAACCCTGCCAGGCGAACAGCTCGCTTTTTCCGGGCGCCGCCTTCATGCCCCAGACCTTGTAGCCGGCCCGCGAGAAGTCCCAGACGTAGCCCGGCTTGTCGTCGACGATGTCCTTGCGGCGCACCCGCTCGGCGCAGCCATACTTCTCGGCCCAGGGCGAGGTTTCGGGCATGGCGTCGATCTCCCACTGCCCCACCTCGAAGATGTGGGAGAAGTCGCACGCGGGCGGCGTGTCGGCGGCCATCGGCCCCGTCCCGGCCGGCCGCGGATCGGGCGGCGAGCCGTCGGCCTTGGGCGGGCCGAACTGCTTCACGAACGGCGCTTGGCCGATCCGGCCGCCCGACAGGCTGAGCCAGCCGTCCACCTTGCCCTTGAAGTAGTCGCTGCAGACGATCCGGCGCGAAGTGAAGCCGCCCTGGCTATGCCCGGCCAGCCACATGGAGCGGATGTTGGCCTTGCCGAAGCTGTCGAAGACGAAGTCGGTGATGTTCTGCAGGTGGGCGTCGTCGGCCGTCCCGTCCCAGCGACGGACCGGTGTGGCCGTGGCTGCGGTCGGCGTCGCCACCACCAGCCGGTACTTCTGCACATAGTCGGCGGCCGGGAAGTAATGGCGCTGCCAGTTCCCGATCGAGCCCGCCCCATGCAGGTTCAGGATGAAGGTGACCTTTTCGCCGGGCTTGAGGTCGCAGGGATAGTCCAGCCAGAACTTGCGCCCCGTCTTGGTGTCGGTGGCGTTGCCCAGGTTCGCCAGCGCCGGAACGCAGGCCTCGCCGTCGCAGCGCGCGGCCGGCGGCGTCGTGCAGGCCACCCCGCCCACGTCGCGCGCCAGCGCCGGCCCTGCCGCCAGGCTGGCCAGCGCGCCCAGGGCCATCAGTTGCATCTTCATCGCGGCTCTCCCCATCCCGGCCGTCTCCGCGGCCCCGGCTCCACCCTAGCGGTGATAGGGAATCTTTGCAGCCATATTTCACCGCATGCTATCCGGGCGTCGTGACCAAGGCCGAAGCCCGTTCCCCGCTCGACCGCACCGCCATCGTGCAGGGCGCGCTCGACCTGCTGGACGACGTGGGGCTGGACGAAATCTCGACCCGGCGGCTGGCCGCGCACCTCGGGGTCAAGGGCCCCTCGCTCTACTGGCACTTCAAGAGCATGGGCGAGCTGCGCGACCACATGGCCGAAGCGCTGATGAACGCCGAGATGCCGCCGCCCGACCCCGACCCGCGGCCCGAGGACTGGCGCGAATGGATGGCCGCCGGCGCGCGCGGCATCCGCCGCGCCGCCCACGCCCGCCGTGACGGCGCCCGGCTGATCGCGGGCCGCCGCCCGACGCCCGAACGCCGGGCCACGATCTTCCCTGCCAACTTCGCGCGGCTGCAGGCGTCCGGCTTCGGCGCGGCCGACGCGCGCCTGGCCTTCACAGCCCTGGGCCGCTTCGCCGTCGGCTGGGCCCTGGCCGAGCAGATCGGCGTGGGCCGCACGCCGGAGTCCGATCGGGACTTCGAGTCCGGCCTCCAGGCCCTGCTGGACGGCTTCGGCCTCCGCCGCCGCGCCCCCTAGAAGCCCCCTAGACTGACCTTACGGACGGCGCAGAATCTTCCCGCAAGCGGCCCAGCCGACCCATCGCGAGGAAAGATCATGCCCGAAGCTCTCATCATCGACGCCTGCCGCACGCCGCGCGGCATCGGCAAGGTCGGCAAGGGGGCGCTGGCCGACCACCACCCGCAACGCCTGGCCTCGACCGTCCTGGCCGCCATCGCCAAGCGCAACAACCTGAACACCGCCGAGGTCGACGACGTGATCTGGGGCACCTCGTCCCAGCGCGGCAAGCAGGGCAACGACCTGGGCCGCATGGCCGCCCTGGACGCCGGCTTCGACACCCGCGCCTCGGGCGTGACCCTGGACCGCTTCTGCGGCTCGGGCATCACCGCGGTGAACCTGGCCGCCGCGCAGATCATGTCGGGCATGGAAGACCTGGTCATCGCCGGAGGCACCGAGATGATGTCGTACACGGCCTCCAGCGCCCCGCAGAACCAGGCGTTCTTTGACGGCCCGGCCCTGATGGACGCCGGCAACACGCATCTGCGCAAGCTGCACCCGCAGTCGCACCAGGGCGTCTGCGCCGACGCCATCGCGACGCTGGAAGGCATCAGTCGCGAGGCGCTGGACGAACTGGCCTATGTGAGCCAGCAGCGCGCCGCCAAGGCCATCGCCGAGGGCCGCTTCGACCGCGCCCTGGTGCCGGTCTACAACGACGACGGCTCCATCGCCCTGGACCGCGAGGAGTTCCCGCGGCCTGAGACGACGCTGGAAGGCCTCGCCTCGCTGAAGCCGTCCTTCGCCGCCATGGCCAACGTGCCGATGGACGCCGAGGGCACCACGCTCGCGGGGCTGATCAACCGCGTCTACACCGACCTGAAGATCCAGCACTTCCATCACGCCGGGAACTCCTCGGGCGTGGTGGATGGCGCGGCCGCCGTCCTGCTGGCGTCGCCCGAATACGCCGCGAAGAATGGCCTGAAGGCCCGCGCCCGCGTGGTCGCCATGGCCAACGTCGGCGGCAGCCCGACCCTGATGCTCAACGCCCCGGTCCCGGCGGCGAAGAAGGTGCTCAAGAAGGCCGGCCTGACCCCGGACGACATCGACCTGTGGGAAATCAACGAGGCCTTCTCGGTCGTGGCCGAGAAGTTCAT
>Ga0065165_1001234_pt1 | contig 29249 bp, 27 predicted proteins | sample AraplaMF_Cvi_mMF_FD_63813 | JGI IMG/M metagenome (GOLD analysis project Ga0065165, IMG submission 63813) | Arabidopsis root microbial communities from the University of North Carolina, USA - plate scrape MF_Cvi_mMF (version 2) (version 3) | ecosystem: Host-associated > Plants > Roots >... | reverse complement strand
AAGCGCGTGGCGAACCAGGCGACATGCTCGCCGGTGCCACTGGCGATCTCCAGCACCTCGCCCGTCGCCGGCAGTTCCTCGGCCAGCACCGCGGCGATCGGATCGCGGTTGCGCTCGGTCGCTGGGGCGTGGCGCTTCATGCCGCGCGCGCTGCCTCGAGCAGGCGGCGGGCGCGCAGGAACATCTCGACCCGCTGCATCGTCAGCATGCCGAGCGCGAAGGCGATCAGCACGTCGGTCATCGCCATCACGTCGAAATGCATGCCGGGGATGCCGAGCGATTCGGCGTTCCGCGCGCCCATGCGGATCAGGATAAGGACGACGATGAAGGCCATCGCGGCGAGCGAGCCCTTTTGCGAGATCTCGTGCGTCTCCGGATCGACCTTGATGTGCATCATCCGGCCGCGCTGCCAGCCGAGCGCCGCGCCGGCGAGCAATGCGGCAGCGGCGATCGCCCAGGTCATCGGCGCGGGCGGGATGCTCCAGAAGGTGAAGCCGGCGATCGCGACGTACAGGGCAGGCACGACCCACAGCCATTCGACCTTCAGCGGACGCTCCCGGGTGAGCCGGCGCATGCGCAGCGCGAGGACGAGCAGGACGATGGCGATCGGAATCAGGTTGAACAGCGGATTGTGCTGGCCTTGCATCATTTTCCCCCGGAACTTGAAAGTGATTTATACAAGCAATACACTATCCATGCCAGCCGAGTTGCGTGGCAAAGGCAAGAGGATTGCGCATGCGGACACGCCGGTCCATCAGGGCGCCCGGAGGGTTCATGGACGTCGATCAGGATAGTGCGGGCGTGAAATTCGCGCCGCCGGCTGCTTTCATCGGGACATTGGTGGTGGGACTGGCGCTCGGCAAGTTGCTGGGCAGTCCCGACCTGCCGCTCAACCACGCGACCGAGCGCGGGCTGGGCTCGCTGGCGACCTTGCTCGGCGTGGGCATCATGCTGTCCGCCGTCGGGCTGTTCCGCGCCGCGGGCACCGATCCCAAGCCGTGTAAGCGCTCGACCGCGCTGATCACCGACGGCGTCTATCGCTGGTCGCGCAACCCGATGTATTTCGGCATGGCGCTCGCCTATGCCGGCGTGGCGGTGTGGATGGACAGCCTGGTGACCCTGCTGCTGCTGATTCCGCTGCTGCTGGTGATCCAGCGCGAAGTGATCGAGCGCGAGGAGCTGTACCTCGCCGGCAAGTTCGGCGAGCGCTATCTCAGCTACAAGTCAGCCGTGCGGCGTTGGATCTGAGCCCTCGGCCCGGCGCTCAAGGGCGCCGGGGGAAGTCGCCACGGAACGCGATGCAGTAGCGCATGCGCTTTTCCTTATCGACCGCCGGCTGCGGGATCGCCTTGCGCAGGTCGGGCACCGCGAAGGTATTGGCGCCGTCGCCGCCATAGCTGTTGCTGAGCAGCGCAAAGAGCGCCTGCTGGCCGCGGATCGGCAGCAGCCGGCCGTCCGCCTCCACCCAGCCGTCCGGGCAGAAGTCGAAGGCGATCAGACGGACTTCGCCGACGAATGCACCGTCCTGGGCATGGGCGGGCAGCGAGAAGGTGGCGGCGGCAAAGGCAGCCGCGAGCAATGCGATCTTCATGTCGAATCCCCCAATGGATTTGGCGCGCAGGCTGCGCTGCCCGTCGGCCGCGGGCAATCCGCTTTTGAACGGTTCCGGGGCTATCGGCGTTGATCCCGCATGGCCGCGCTTTCGCTTCCCACGCCCATGCTCCGCCGGATCGGCGCGGCGGCGGGCGAGATGATGGGCAGCGCGCCGGGCATGGACTTCGACTTCGCCGCGCCCAAGGGCGAGCCCGCGCTGGTGCCGGCGGACTCGGTATCGTGGCGGGTGTTCCGTAATCCCGTAACGCTGTTCGTCGGCGGCGTGGCGGCGGTGATCCTCGAACTAGCCGAGCCCGGCGTGCGCGACGGAGTGTGGCAGCATTCGAGCTTCCGCACCGATGCGCTCACCCGCCTGCGCCGCACCGGGCTGGCGGCGATGATGAGCGTCTATGGGCCGAAGAGCCGGGCCGAGGCGATGATCGCCGGCGTGGTCCGCGCGCATGACCGGGTGACGGGCGTCACCAGCGAAGGCGCGCCCTATCGGGCGAACGATCCGGTGCTGCTCGACTGGGTGCAGGCAACCGCATCCTATGGCTTCATCCGCGCCTATCACGCCTATGCCGAGACGCTGAGCTATCGCGAGCGCGACAAGGCGCTGGCCGAGGGCGCGGGGGTGGCGCGGCTCTATGGCGCGACCGGCGCGCCTGCGAGCGAGGCGAAGATGGCGGCGCTGTTCGCAAAAATGGATGCGCGGCTGGTGCCCTCGCCGATCATACACGAGTTCCTGGCGATCATGCGCGCGGTGCCCGCCCTGCCGCGGGTGGCGCGGCCGCTCCAGCATGTGCTGCTGCGCGCCGCGGTCTCGCTGCTGCCCGATGCGCTGATCGACCGGTTGGGGCTGGAGGACTGGCGGCTGCGCCGGTTCGAGCGCCAGCTGGTCCGCACGGTGGCGCGGGTAGCGAACCGGGTACCGCTGCTGGATGCCCCGCCGGCCAAGGCGAGCGAGCGGCTGGGGTTGCCGGCGGACTGGTTGTGGCGGAAGCGATAGCCCCTGCCTAGCAACCCCGTGCTCCTGCGAAAGCAGGAGCCCAGAGTCGCTGGCGGGATGGCAGGTGGCCCTGGGCTCCTGCTTTCGCAGGAGCACAAGACTTCTTACTCCGCAGCCTCGGCCTTGGCCGGGGCCTTCCACGCCAGCACCGGCTTGCGCGCGGCGAGCGTCTCGTCGAGGCGGCGGCGCGGGGCGAAGTGCGGGGCGGTCTTGATCGTCGGGTCGCCATTCTTGGCGCGCGCAGCCACGCTGCGGAACGCGCCGATGAACTGGTCGAGCGTCGCCTTCGACTCGGTCTCGGTCGGCTCAACCAGCATCGCGCCGTGGACGACGAGCGGGAAATACACCGTCATCGGGTGATAGCCCTCGTCGATCAGCCCCTTGGCGATGTCGATCGTCGACAGGCCCTCGGGCAGGCCCTTATCGCTGAAGATCGCCTCGTGCATGCACGGGCCATACTTGGCGAAGGGCGCCTCCAGCACGTCGGTCATCGAGCGCAGGATATAGTTGGCGTTGAGCACCGAATCCTCGGCGACCTGGCGCAGGCCATCGGCGCCGTGGCTGAGGATATAGGTCAGCGCGCGGGTGAACATGCCCATCTGGCCGTTGAACGCGGTCATCCGGCCGAAGGTGCCGGCATGATGCTCGCCCGCGGTTTCCTCCTCGACGAGGTGGAACTTGTCACCCTGCTTCTCGACGAAGGGCAGCGGCGCATAGGGCGCCAGCGCCGCCGACAGCACGACCGGGCCCGAGCCAGGACCGCCGCCGCCATGCGGAGTCGAGAAGGTCTTGTGCAGGTTGATGTGCATCGCATCGACGCCGAGATCGCCCGGACGCACGCGCCCGACGATCGCGTTGAAGTTCGCGCCGTCGCAATAGACATAGCCGCCCGCCGCATGGACCGCGTCGGAAATGGCCTTCATGTCGCGCTCGAACAGCCCGCAGGTGTTCGGGTTGGTGATCATCACACCGGCGATATCCGGACCCAGGCGCGCCTTGAGCGCTTCGAGGTCGACACGGCCGTCGTCGGTCGCGGGGATGTCCTCGACCGAAAAGCCGGCAAAGGCCGCGGTTGCCGGGTTGGTGCCGTGCGCGCTGGTCGGGACGAGCAGGATCTTCCGCTCCTGCTGGCCCTGCGCATCGAGCGCCGAGCGGATCGCGAGGATGCCGCAAAGCTCACCATGGGCACCCGCCTTGGGGCTCATCGCCACGGCGGACATGCCGGTGAGCGTGATCAGCCAATGCGCGAGCTGGTCGATCACCTCGAGCGCGCCCTGCACCGTGTCGACCGGCGCGAGCGGATGGATGTCGGCGAAGCCCGGCAGGCGCGCCATGCGCTCGTTGAGGCGCGGATTGTGCTTCATCGTGCACGAGCCGAGCGGGAACAGGCCGAGATCGATCGCGTAATTCTGGCGGCTGAGTCGGGTGTAGTGGCGCACCGTCTCGGGCTCGGACAGGCCCGGAAGGCCGATCGCGGCGTCGCGGGTCAGCCCGCCGAGGCGCGAGGTGCCGGTGGGCGCATCGCCGAAATCGACACCGGTGGTTTCGGCCGAACCGATCTCGAAGATCAAAGCTTCCTCGAGCATCAGCGCGCGGTTGCCGGTGAAGGTGGCGGGCGCTTCGCCTTCCACCGCGTTCATTTCAGGGCGCCAGCCGGACTGGTTGATCGTGCTCATGCCAGCACCTCCTCGAGCGCGGAGGCAAGCGTCTCGACGTCCTCCTGCGCGGTGGTTTCGGTGACCGCGACGACGAGGCCGTTGGCGAGGTCTTCGGCGCCCGGATAGAGGCGGCCGAGCGACACGCCGGCGAGAATGCCCTTGTCGGCGAGCGTGCGGACCACGGGGCGGGCTTCTTTCGAGAGCTTCAGCGTGAACTCGTTGAAGAAGGTCGGGGTGACGAGCTCGACGCCCTTGACCTGCGACAGGCGGTCGGCCGCGGCCGCGGCGCCGGCGTGGTTGATCGCGGCGAGCTGGCGCAGGCCCTTCTCACCCAGCAAGGTCATGTGGATCGTCCAGGCCAGCGCGCACAGCACCGAGCTGGTGCAGATGTTCGACGTCGCCTTTTCGCGGCGGATATGCTGCTCGCGGGTGGAGAGCGTCAGCACGAAGCCGCGCTTGCCCTCGGCATCCACGGTCTCGCCGGTGAGGCGGCCGGGCATCTGGCGCACCAGCTTCTCCGAGCAGGCGAACAGGCCCACGTACGGCCCGCCGAACTGCAGGCCGACGCCGATCGACTGACCTTCGCCGACCACGATGTCCGCGCCCATCTCACCCGGCGACTTGATCGCCCCCAGCGCCACCGGCTCGGTGACGACCGCGACGAGCAAAGCCTTCTTCGCGTGGCACGCATCGGCCAGCTTCGAGAGATCGGCGATGCGGCCGAGGATATCCGGGTACTGGACCACCACGCACGACGTATCGTCGTCGATCTGCGCGATCAGGTCATCGGTGTCCGGCGTGGGCGACAGCGTCGGCAGCGAGGTGACCAGCTGGTCGCCGGTGAACTTGGCCATGGTGTTGGCGACCGAGACATAATGCGGGTGCAGCCCGCCCGAGAGGATCGCCTTGCCGCGGCGCGTGACGCGGCGCGCCATGGTGATCGCTTCCCAGCACGCGGTCGAACCGTCGTACATCGAGGCGTTGGCCACGTCGCAGCCGAGCAGCCGCGCGACCTGCGTCTGGAACTCGAACAGCATCTGCAGCGTGCCCTGCGCGATCTCGGGCTGGTAGGGCGTGTAGCTGGTCAGGAACTCGCCGCGCTGGATCAAATGGTCGACCGATGCCGGCACATGATGGCGGTAGGCGCCGCAGCCGAGGAAGAAGGGCGCATCCCCTGCCGCCAGGTTCTTCCGCGCGAGCGCCGACATGTGGCGCTCGACCGCCAGCTCGCTGGCATGCGGGGCGAGGCCCGCAATCGGGCCGGAAAGCCGCGCGGACTTGGGCACGTCGACGAACAAATCGTCGATCGATTTCGCGCCGATCGTGGCGAGCATCGCCTCGCGATCGGTGGGGGTTAGGGGAAGGTAGCGCATCAAGGCCTTCTCACTGGGTGTTGGTGGGTGCGCCCTCGGACGGAGTCCAGGCACGAATATCTGTGGGGTCGATCCCGTAGGAGCGGTCAGTGCCGCCGGCGCCGGTACAACTGTCCTTCGCCACGCGGCCGGTGATCACGACATAGCTGTGGACCAGCGGCGCCGCCTTGCGGTCGAACGCTTCGTCACCCTCGATGCCGATCACCGGAATGCTTTCCATCCTGGCCCAGGCGGCACTCGCTTCCGCAAGCGCTTCCTGCGAAGCCCTGGGGTCCGCACCAAAGGCGACGCGGCGTCCCTTGCTGAAGCCATCGACATAGGAAGCCCACGCCTCCTTGCTCGCCGTCAAATGGCATTCGAAGCCGGCGCATTCGCCGAGATAGCCGGCCAACCGCACTGGTTTGCCCTTCAGCGCCTCGCATTGGGCAAGATATTGCGCGACCGTCAACGACGGCGTCTCGGCAGCGCCGCATCCGCCAAGCAGCACCGCACCGACACCGGCGAACATCGCCGGTCGGAGGATGTGCGGGGCAAGCGGATGCGCCAATTCAAGTCTCCGACCCTTCCCGTCCGCGCTCCCCTCCCGCTTGCGGGAGGGGTCGGGGGAGGGGCTGTTCCATGGAGGAGGTCCGTCCGGCGGATGTCCCCTCCCCTAACCCTTCCGCAAGCGGGAGGGGAAAGAAGAACGTTACAGCTTCGCGACGAACGCCTGGTAGGCGGCTTCGTCCATCAGACCTTCGAGCTCGGATTCGTCCGAGAGCGTCAGCTTGAAGAACCAGCCCTCGCCTTCCGGGTCTTCGTTCACCAGCCCGGGATTGTCGGCGAGCGCGGCATTGCCCTCGATCACCGTGCCCGAAACCGGCGCGTAGACGTCCGACGCGGCCTTGACCGACTCGACCACGGCGGCGTCGTCGCCCTTGCTCACGGTGCGACCCTCGTCGGGAACCTCGACGAACACGATGTCGCCGAGCTGGCTCTGGGCATATTCGGTGATGCCGACGGTCGCGGTCGAGCCGTCGACTTCGATCCACTCATGTTCGTCGGTGAAATAGCGGCTCATGTCTCAAGCTCCCTTTCGGACATAGCGGTGGGGGACGAAGGGCATCGCAGTGACCTCCGCCTTGTGAATCTTGCCGCGCTGGGCAAGCGTGACGATCGTGCCCGGCGCGGCCATGCCGAGCGGCACATAGGCCATGGCGATCGGCTTCTGGACGCTCGGGGCGAAACCGCCCGAGGTGACCTTGCCGACGTCATTCTCGTCCTCGTCGAGCACCATCGCGCCCTCGCGCACCGGCTGGCGACCTTCGACGATCAGCCCGACGCGCTTGACGATCGCGCCCTGCTCGCGCTCGAGCAGGATGCGCGCGGCGCCGGGGAAGCCGCCTTCCTCGCGGCGGCGCTTCGACAGCGCGAAGCCGAGATCGGCGGCGATCGGCGTGGTCTCCTCGTCGAGGTCATGGCCGTAGAGCGGTAGCCCCGCCTCGAGCCGCAGCGAATCGCGCGCGCCGAGGCCGATCGGCTTCACCTCGGGCTCCTCGCACAACAGGCCGGCGATACGCTCGGCCTGATCCGCGGGGATCGAGATCTCGAAGCCGTCCTCGCCGGTATAGCCCGAGCGGCTGATCCACGCCTCGGTGCCGGCGAGGCTGAACTTGCCGCCCTGCATGAAGCCGAGCACCTCGAGCGGATATTCGCCCGTCACGTGGCGGCTGAGCGCGTCGAACGCCTTCGGCCCCTGCAGCGCGAGCAGCGCGCGGTCGTCGAGATGGTTGATGGTGATGTCGTCGGGCAGATGCTCGCGGAGGTGCCCGATATCCTCCCACTTCACCGCGCCGTTGACGACGACATAGATCCCGCCCGGCCAGCGCGCGAGCATCAGATCGTCGAGGATCCCGCCATTCTCGGCAAGCAGCAGCGAATAGCGCATGCGGCCGAGCTGGAGGCCCTTCACGTCGGCGGGCATCAGCGCCTCGAGCGCCTCGTCCACGCCTTCTCCCGAGATCAGCAGCTGGCCCATATGGCTGACGTCGAACAGCCCGGCATGCTCGCGCGTCCACACATGCTCGGCCATGATGCCCTCATATTGGACGGGCATCTCATAGCCGGCGAACGGCACCATCCGGCCGCCGCGCGCGCGGTGCCACTGGTCGAGCGGGAGCAGCGCCAGCGGCACATCCTCGCCGCCTTCGGGATCGCCGGACAGCTTCACGCCGCGGGCATCGATGGGTTGATTCGTCTCGCTCATGGCACTCTCCGGCAGAAGGATTCGACGGTCCACTGCCGCAAAGCGGCTGGTTTCCATCGCCCCCTCTGTCACGGGACCTGAGAGCTTTCACCCGCCAGGTGGCGAGCTTACCCCTTCGGTGGAGATCGCGTGACCGCGCCCTCGCTTTCCAGAGTGTCGTGGCCCGCGCGGTCCTCGGTGCCTGAGAGATTCCGGGGCGGTTGCTCCTTCGGCGGTCTTCCCCTCGAAGGGTCCGACACTCTCCCGCGCGTGCCCATGGCGGTTGCCCGCCATCGACGGGGCAAGCCTTGGCCCGCCCGCCGACGCGAGTCAATCGGGGTTAGGAGGCCTTAGCGCGTCGCGTTGTACTTCAGCTGGTCCTCGGTGAGCTGGAAGCCGACCAGTGCCTCGAAGGTGGCATTGGCCACCGCGTCGCGGACCTCCGGCTGCGACAGCGGATCGGTCGCGGCATCTTCCTGGCCCGCCTTGCGCTTGCGGGTGAGGATATCGCGCACATCCTGCGGCAGCGTCGCCGCCGCGCGCGAGACGCTGGCGGTACCGGTGCCGCTCGTGCTGGCGCGCGCCTGGCCCGCGTTGAAATGCACCGCGACCCGGCCGACCTGCTTGGCGGTGACGGTCGAGCCGCCGCGCAGCACGGTCACAAAGAAGGGCAGGGTCACGTCGCGCGCGTCGGTGGTGTTGGTGCGGCGCGCCTGCACATCGAACGTGATGCTGGTGAGGATCGTCTCGCCCGAATCGTCGCAGGTCGAGCGGACATTGGTGAGCACCGCGACCACGTCGATCGCGCTCGAGTCGCGGCTGTCGGCCGGATTGAACAGGGTGATGTCGCCAGTATTGGCCGGCACCGCCACCGTCGGGCAGGCCGTGCGTACCGCGGTGATACCCGCGCCGCCAGCGCTGACGTCGATCTCGCCCTTGTTGGAGCAGGCCGCAAGGGCAATGAGCAGAGCGGGCGCGGCAAACTTGCGAAGCGTCACGGGGCGGTACACCTTTCGACATAACAGTACGGGCCGTAGCAACTGCGCCGGCCCGCGAGACGGCGCGCACCATAGGAAGCGCCTTTGCGCCACGCAAGCAATCGCGTAGAGCGGCCGCCATGGAAGCCGTTGCCAAGCCTGCCCTCGATTTGCTGATCGCCGCCCCGCGCGGTTTCTGCGCCGGTGTCGACCGGGCGATCCGTATCGTGGAGCTGGCAATCGAGAAATATGGCGCGCCGGTCTATGTCCGACACGAGATCGTCCACAACAAGTTCGTGGTCGACAGCCTCAAGGCGCGCGGCGCGGTATTCGTCGAGTGTCTCGATCAGGTACCGGATGACGTGCCGGTGGTGTTCTCGGCGCATGGCGTGCCCAAGGCGGTGCCGGCCAAGGCGGCCGAGCGCGGACTCGAATATCTCGACGCCACCTGCCCGCTCGTCTCCAAGGTCCATCGTCAGGCCGAGCGGCTGGTCGCGGCTGGGCACCATATCCTGTTCATCGGCCATGCCGGCCATCCCGAGGTGATCGGCACCTTCGGCCAAGTGCCCGAGGGCTCGATGACCCTGCTCGAGTCGGTCGACGATGCCGAGGCGCTGACGCCCGCCGATCCCGGCAATCTCGCCTTCCTTACCCAGACCACGCTCTCGGTCGACGATACCGCGGCGATCCTCGCGGTGCTCAGCCGGCGCTTCCCGAGCATCGTGGCCCCCAAGGCCGACGACATCTGCTACGCCACGTCGAACCGCCAGGGCGCCGTCAAGGCGATCGCGGCCCGGGTCGATCTGATGCTGGTGATCGGCGCGCCCAATTCTTCCAACTCGGTGCGCCTCGTCGAGGTCGCGGAGCGTGAAGGCACGCCGGGCAGATTGGTGCAGCGCGCCGGTGACATCGATTTCGCGTGGCTGGAAGGCGCAAAGTCGGTGGGCATCACCGCCGGCGCCTCGGCTCCCGAGTTGCTGGTGCGCGAACTGGTCGAGCGGATCGGCGAGCGCTTCGACGTGCGCGAGCGCGAGGTCGAGACGGTCGAGGAATCGCTGGTCTTCAAGCTCCCCCGCGGGCTCGAAGCGGCCTGATCGCACGGAATTCGCAGGGGGAAACGTGGCAGTTTACACGCAGGTATCGGCCGAGGCGCTCAGCGCCTTTCTGGCCGGGTTCGACGTTGGCGAGCTGGTCTCGGCCAAAGGCATTGCCGAAGGCGTCGAGAATTCGAACTATCTGGTCGACACGACGAAGAGCCGTTTCATCCTGACGCTCTACGAAAAGCGCGTCGCGGCGGACGACCTGCCCTATTTCATGGCTTTGCTCGACCATCTGGCGGATCGCGGCCTACCGGTGCCGCCCGCGGTTCCGGATCGCGACGGGCGGATCATCCACGAGCTGGAGGGCCGCCCCGCCTGCCTGATCCAGTTCCTCTCGGGCGTCTCGGTCTCGCACCCCACGCCGGCGCAGGCCTTTGCCGCGGCGGACGCGATGGGGCGGATGCACAAGGCAGTCGCCGATTTCGCGCTCGATCGGCCCAATTCGATGGGCTTCGACACCTGGCTGCCGCTGTTCGAGCGCTGCGGCCGCAGCCTCGATGACATCGCCCCCGGGCTCTACGATGATATCGGCTTCGCGCTCGATCGCGTGCGCGGTGCCTGGGCGGACACGCATTTCGACACCTGCGCGATCCATGCCGACCTGTTTCCCGACAATGTGCTGATGCTCGGCAACCGCGTCACCGGGCTGATCGACTTCTATTTCGCCTGCACCGACGTGCGCATCTATGATCTCGCGGTGATGCACACCGCCTGGTCGTTCGACGCCAGCGGTCGCCATTATGACGCAGGCGTCGCCGACGCACTGGTCGACGGCTATGCGCAGAGCTTCCCCCTGAGCGATCCCGAACGCGCGGCATTCCCCACTTTCGCCGCCGGGGCCTGCATCCGCTTCACGCTGTCGCGGGCATGGGACTGGCTCAACACGCCCGCCGACGCTTTGGTGACGCGCAAGGACCCGCTCGCTTTCTGGCGGCGGGTGAAAATCTATGACGCCGATCTCGGCACCCGACTGAAGACGCTCGCATGACCGAACTCCCCCTCGTCGAAATCGCCACCGATGGCGCGTGCAAAGGCAATCCCGGCCGCGGCGGCTGGGGCGTGGTGCTGCGCATGGGCAGCACCGAGAAGGAACTCTCGGGCGGCGAGCGCGAGAGCACCAACAACCGCATGGAGCTGATGGCCGCGATCCAGGGGCTGCAGGCGCTCAAGCGTCCGTGCCGGGTCAAGCTCTCCACCGACAGCCGCTATGTGATGGACGGCCTGACCAAGTGGATCCACGGCTGGCTGAAGAACGGCTGGAAGACCGCGGACAAGAAGCCGGTCAAAAATGCCGATCTGTGGCAGGAATTGCTCGCCGCAGCCAAGCCGCACCGGATCGAGTGGATCTGGGTGAAGGGCCATGCCGGCCACCCCGACAACGAACGCGCCGACAAGCTCGCCAGCGACGCCGCGCTGAAATTCTGAGGCTGTCGTCCGCGCTTTGCACCAAAGAAGGCGAATCCCCCACTAACCTGTCGGATAAGGCTTTTCGGGGACCTCGATGGGGTGGCGAAGAGTGCTGGCGGGCAATGACACGAGACCCCGCTCCGGCGAGCCGGGGCGCGTTCCGGCCTTTCTGGCCGCCGCACTCGATGCGTCGCGCCCGGATCATGCCCGGCTGGCTCTGGCAGTCGGGGTCGCGGCCCTGTCTGCCGCGATCCAGACATTGTTGTTGTTGACCCTCGGTACGCTGGCACTGGCATTGACGAGCGGTACCAGCCGCGAGCCTCTGGTCTTCCACGCTGCGTTGACCGTTGATCAATTGTGCTGGTCCGCACTGGCGCTGACGATCCTCGCACTGGCCCTCGCCTGGCCGCTTGCCCGGATTCAGGCGCAACTCGGATCACGCGCGGTCGAACGGGCGCGAAAGACGCTGATCGCGGATTTTCTGCAAGCATCGCGACCCTACCGCCTCGGGCATCGCGAGGGCTATTTCCAGCAACTCGTCGGCGAATATTGCCAGCACCAATCGTTGCTCGTGACGCATCTTTGCACTTTGGCGGTGGCGGGCGTCACCATGGCCGGGCTGATCGCCCTTCCCCTCCTGCTGCATCCCCAATTCGCGGCAACCGCGCTCATCGGTCTCGCCGGGAGCCTGCTGATTCTGCTCTTCTGGCTCTGGCTTCCCCGGCGCGATGTGGGCCGGATCTCGCGCGCGCTGACCGATCTCGCGTCGACCACCGCCGAGACGGTGCGCACTGCCGACGAAATTGCGGCCTACCGCGTCGCCAGGCCGGTCGAGGCCCGGCTCGATGCCCGGATCGAGGAGGCGAGCGCGGCGCAGTTTCGCATCGCGATCCACGACATGTTCGTGCCGAATGCCTATCAATATGGCACGCTCGCGCTCATCCTCTGCGCGGTGGCGGTCGTCGCGCGCTTCGCGCCCGCGGCGCATTTCGAGTTGACCGTGACTGCGCTGCTGATGATCCGTCTGACCGGCTATAGCCGTCAGGCCCTGGGCGCGATCCAGCAGGGGGTGGCGTTGCTGCCGCATGCGCAGATGATCGGGCGCGAGATGCGCGGGCTTGCCGCCAATCATGCCGATTCCGGACAGGTCGTGGAGTGCGCATTTACCGGCCTGTGTTTCGAGAATGTCGATTTCACCTGGCCACAGGGCACGCGCGCGCTGACCGGCGTGACCTTGCAAATTTCCGCCGGCGAGGCGGTAGGCGTCGCGGGACCATCGGGGTCGGGCAAGAGTACATTGTGCCTGTTGGCAGTCGGCCTTGAGCGCCCCGTCGCCGGCGTGGTCCGTATCAACGGCATCGACGTCGCCGATCTCGCACCCGAAAGCTGGCGGAAGCTTCTCGCCCATGTCCCGCAGGAATGCCGGATCATCCTCGGATCGATCGCCGACAACATCCGCTTCTTCCGCGACGATCTGTCGGACCGCGATGTGATCGAGGCGGCCAGGGCCGCACACCTTCATGACGAGATCCTCGCACTGCCGCACGGATTCCAGACGGTGATCGGCCCGGGCAGCCGGGATCTGTCCGGCGGCCAGCGCCAGCGCCTCGCGATCGCGCGGGCATTGGCCGGGCGCCCCGGGCTGCTGGTCCTCGACGAGCCATCGAGCGCGCTCGACCGGCATTCCGAAGCGCTGATCGTCGAGACCCTGCGCGCGCTCAAGGGGCATACGGCCTTGCTGGTGATCGCGCATCGGCCCGCTACCCTATCCTTCTGCGACCGGGTCCTGGCGATGCAGGACGGCAGGCTCGTGCCGGTCGAGGAACGCGCTATCCCTGGACAACCTCGCGCAGCCGGCGATGTCGTCGATTGGCCAGCGACAGCCAGAAATACTCGCGGAGCGAGGCAGGCGTGAACCCGGTCCGGGGGCCGACGAAGAAGGAGGTGTTGGGCTCGGCGTCGTGCCCCAATATGGTCTGCCGCGACAGCGCCGGATCCCACCCGGTTTCGAGGAAATCGGCGACTTCGGCCATGACCGTCGCGCGATCCGCCACCAGCCGCTCATAGGAAATCACGAGCAGCCGTTCGCGCGCGCCCCCAACGGCCGCCCGCCGTAGCGCCGCGTGCGAGCGCGCGATGTTGCGCAGCATTCGATGGGTCGGCGTCCCGCGCAGGCCGCTTTGGGCGATACCGGCGACGTGGGAAGCAGCAACCGCTTCGGGGCGGCGGAGCATCGCAATCACCCGCGCGCGCGGGAAATGCGACCAGATCGCGTCGAGATGGATTTCGTAGCCCGGCGTCTTGTCTGCCCAATAGCGGAGCGATCCGGCGTCCGCCTGCCGGGTCGCGAAGGCGAGCGCGAGCGTGATCAACGGCAAACGGGGAGCATCTGCGCCAGTCAGTGCCTCCGACCAGCCCGCCATCGCGCGGGCGAACTCGACATAGACGCCCGGATCCTCCCCGAGCAGCCAATAAGGGGGCTGGTTGATCGGGTTGGCGAGCCGCTCCAGCCATTCGCGCGTCCAGGGCGCGAGCCAATCGTCCGGCCGCCCCGCGAGCCGCGCCTCCCAATTCCCGAAATACCGGCCCTCCGAAGGTAGCGTCGCGATCGCCGGATGCCCGTCGAGCAGGTCGCGCATCAGCGTCGTCCCGCTGCGCGGCGCGCCGCAGATAAAGAGCGGGCAATCGGCGACCCGTTCCGCCATCGCGCGTTCGGTCGGACCGGGCAGCAGCGGCCCGAGGCCCCTTGCCCGCTCCCATATCGCAGCCGACCAACGCCGCGCGGGTTGCAGCCACGCGTCGTCATAATAGCCGACGCGGCGCCGGTCGGTCAGTGCGGCATCCACCGCGGCTTGCAGGGCGGCGAGATGATCCACGGGCCGTTACTGCGTCCCAGCGCCCGCGACGGCGATGCGGGCCACTTCCTCGCGCAGCACAGCCAGCCGCGCACCCGGTGCCGGATGCGTCGGCGAGTTCAATATCGTCTGGGCCGGGTCGCGCCATTGGCGCTCGCGAAAGGCGATGGCGCGCGCGACGTCGAATCCGGCACGGGCAACGAGCGCGACGCTCAGGCGGTCGGCCTCGATCTCGGTTTCGCGGATCAGCCGGGCGTTGCGGCCGAAATGCTGCGCGAGGCCATAATGGACATTCTGGCGTTCGAGACGCACACGGTGGCCGAGCAGGTTGTGCGCCAGCTCATGGGCGAGCACGATCGCCAGCGCATCGTCGCTGTCGGCGCGTTCGACATAGGCGCTGGTGATCGCGACGTAACGTCCGTCGGCCTCCGCCTCGGCACTATCGGACACGCGGACCATGAAGCGCGTCGGACAACCCTTTTCCAGTGGGACGCGCAACCGGCCCCGGGCAAGCGTGACATCAAACACGCCGTCCGCCGCCTCCGCCTCGAGTATCGCGTCGAGTTGCGCGGGATCGCCGAAGGCGATGACCGGCGCGCCGCCGAGGGCGAGCAGCGTATCTCCCGCGGCGATCCCGGCGCCCGCGGCGGGGCTGCCCGCCGCGACCGCTTCGACCTGCGGCGCATCGCCGAGGCCGAAGGTCCTGCGGGCGTCCTCGCGGCTCGTTCCGCGATATTCGCCGATATCATGCAGGACGATGCCGGCGAGCGGCACGGGCGTGCACGACGCCGACGAGGCGACGGCAAGGCGGTAGCCCACCGATGCGACGCGCTGGTCGAGCGCGCGAAGGTGGAGCAATGCCGCCCCGCCGTCGTCCCCGCCGACAGGCGCTGCGAAAGCGAGCGCCGCAGCCGCTATCGCCGCCCAGTCAGGCATGACCGATCTCGGCGAGCGCCCGTCGGTAGATCGCCTCGAGCGCCACACCATTGGCCTCGGGCGAGAAGCGCGTCTCGGCCTGGTTGCGTGCGGCTTGCCCGAGCCGGCGGGCGAGTGCGGGATCGTCGTGAATGCGCCGGATCTCTGCGGCGAGCCCGGCAGGATCGCCCGGCGGTACGAGCCTGCCGGTAATGCCGTCCTCGATCCATTCGGCGAGCGCGCCGATCCGCGACGCGAGCACGGGCGTCGCGGCCGCGCAGGCCTCGAGCAAAGTGAGCGGCAGGCCTTCATACCAGAGCGACGGCATGACCATCAGCCGCGCCCGCGCCATCGCCGCGCGCACCTCGCTTCTCGGCAGCGCGCCGGTGAAGGTCACATTCGGGGGCGCCGAGGCGCGGAGGCTGGCGTCCTGCGGCCCCTCGCCGATCAGCGTGAAAGCTACGTCGGGCAAGAGCCGCGCGGCTTCGATCAGGGTCGCGGCGCCCTTCTCGGCGCTGAGCCGCCCGACGAACAGCACCCCACCGCGCTCCCCCGGCTCGGGCAGTGCATCCGGCAAGTCGATGCAATTGGGCTTCACCGTGATGCGATCGGCGGGGAGCCCCGCCGCGGCGAATTTCTGCCGCGCGAAGTCCGACAGCGCGATCAGCTGACGGCCCGGCCGGTTCCAGACGTTCAGCCGCCGCGACATCCGTTGCATCGCCACCACTGCCGCGCTTCCGGCCGCGGAGCCGCGATAGCAGCGATGCCGGATCGCCGGCCAGCCCGACCCGTTCGCGCACATCTCGCACAGGCTCCCGTCACGCAGCATCAGGGCGTTGGCGCAGATCGGACGATAATTGTGCAGCGTATGGACCACGGCGGCCCCGGCGTCCGCCGCCCCGTCGAACACGGAGGATGACAGCAGCGGGAAATAATTGTGCACATGCACCAGCTCGGCGCGCGCGCGGCGCACTTGCCTCGCAGCCCAGCGCCGGCGCCAAGGGTTATACCCGGCGGCAAGCGCGACCCCGGCAGCCGTGACCGCACCGTGGATCGCATGATTGTCGACCTCGATCAGCTCCACCGCATGCCCCCGCGTGCGGAGCAATTCGGTTTCGGTGGCGACGGCGACATCCTCGCCGCCCGCGATTTGATAGCGGTTGTGGAGGATCAGGATCCTCATGGCGCAACCCGATCGCGGCGGACGAGGTGCGTCGAGAACAGGATGAACACGCCGAGGCAGTTGAACGAGACGAGGAAGAAATTCTCGGCGACCATCGTCGTCGCGACGAAGAACAGGACCGCCGCCGCGGGCAGCCCGCTCCGCGCCAGCCGGGCGAAGAAGAACAGCAGGATCGCCAGCCCGGCGATGCCGAAGTCGTAAAGCCAGCTCAGATACTCGTCATGCGCCAGCTGCAGATCGACGTGCAGGAAGACGAGGTTCGCGACGAGATGCTCGACCGCCCCGGGCCCGTGCCCCCAGAGCTGCTCGGCGAGGCTGCTGCGCTCGAAATCGCCGAGGATCGCACCATAGATCGGCTCGCGGCCGACACTCAGGAACTCCGCGCTGTAGCCACGCGCATAGTCGTTGGAGATCAGGTCGAAGAGGTCGCCGAGATAGAAAGCCATTATCGCCATGACGACGATGGTCGCGGCGGTGATGCGCGCGAGGGTGCGTTGCGGTGCCCAGGGACGCAGCAGCTGGATGGCGACGACCAGCGCGATGACCAGAGGCGCCGCAACGATCGCGTTACGCTTGAAGAAGAGCAGGCACGCAGCATAGGCCAAAGCCGCCAGCGACCATTGGTTGGAGGCCACCAGCCACACTGCCAGTGCGCCGAAGGTCACGCCGAGGATCGACTCGTCGGGGGAGTCGGTCGAGAAGAAGCCGTCCGAAACCACGTCGGGCGTCTCGGTCGTAAAGATCCAGGCGACCAGCCCGAGCGCGAGCAGGAACACCAACATCTGGCGCGGCGTGACGTAATAGCGCAGCACCGCGGGCGCCATGCCGACCAGAGGCAGCCCGAGTTTGCGCAGCGCAAAGCTGTCGCTGACCTGATGCATCGCGATCGCGGCGAGGCACACCGCGGCATAAGCGAGCACCAGCCAGAGCATGTCGCGGTTGATCTGCGGCGCGCGGCGCTCGACGATGGCGGTGACGAGCGCCCCGGCCGCGACCACCGCGATCGGCAGTGCCGGGGCGAGGACGTGCGTATCGTCCTCCAGCATCGTGAAGAAATAGACGATCGAGGCGAGATAGGGCGCCGCGAACCACCAGAAATTGAGCACGGGGCCCTTGTCGGTGGTCGCCGCGGTGTAGAGCGGGATCGGACGCCCGCCGAGGATGGCGGCGGTCATGCGTCGCGATCCCGGAAGGCGTGCCAGACGAAGCCCGGCGCGATCCAGAGATAGCGTTTCCACAGCCGCCGCGGCTCGCAGACCAGGCGGTGCAGCCATTCGAGTGTCGCTCGCTGCATCCAGCGCGGCGCACGGCGCCGGGTCCCGGCGTGGAAGTCGAACGCGGCGCCGACGCCGATCAGGACCGTCCCGGGCAACGCATGGAAATGCCGGTGCATCCAGCGCTCCTGCCGCGGCGAGCCCAGTCCGACCCAGATCACATCGGGCGCAGCGTCGCGAATGCCTTGCAGTTCCGCGGCCAAGGCCGCCTCGTCCTGTTCGCCGAAGGGCGGCGCGGAGATGCCGGCGATGCTCAGACCCGGATAGCGCAGCGCCAGATTGGCGGCCATGCGCTCCGCCACACCGGGTTGGCCGCCGTGGAAATAGTGGCGCAGCGCGCTCGCCCGCCCGCAATCTGCAAGCGTGTCGACGAAATCGGGGCCGGCGACGCGCGCGATATTGCGATGCCCGCGCAGCCGAGCGACATGCACCAGCGGCATGCCGTCCGGCAGGACCAGCGCGGCTTCGCGGTGGATGTCGCGGAGCGCGGGATCGCGGCGGGCCAGCATGATGCCGTGCACGTCGCGTACGCAAACGAAGCCGCCGCGCCGCGTGGCCACCAGCGCGAGAACCTGCTCCGCCGCGCGGCGATGGTCGGTCAGCGAGACCGGCACGCCGAGGATCTCGACCCGCTCCGCACTCGCCCGCGGCGGCGCCGCGACCCGCGCCTGCGATCGCGTGAGCTCGAACAGCATCGCGAAGGAAGCGAGCGCCGCGAACAGCACAAAGGCATGAAGGGGCCCGAGCAGCAGCAGCGACGCGAGCGCCAAGGCACCCGGCATCAGGACCGCGCGGACCACGCCGAGCGCCAGCCGCTCGCCATCGAGCACGAGATTGGCGACGCTGGCATAGGCCCGGTAAAATCCGATCGTGCCGAGGAAGAGGAAGACTGGCGCCAACGACCAGAGCGGCGCGGGCGGCGGCAGACGCAGCATTCCCTGCGCATAGAGCGCCCCGCCCAGGCCCAGCCCGCCGCCCAGCGCGACGCAGGTCAGCGCACCCGCCCGGAAAGCGAGTCGCGCGAGCTGGCGCTGGCCGTCCTGCCCGACGCGCGACCAGTGCAGGCGCAGGAAGCTGGCGAGCGGCACCATCACCGTCATCACCGGATTGAGCCACATCTGGAACAGCCGGAACTGCGTTGCGAACCACGCCGCCGTCTCCGCCGCCGCCCAGGTCTGGAAGCCGATCAGCGTCAGCGCGAGGCTCGCGGTCAGCGCCCCGTCGGCGGCGCCGAACGAGAGCCCGCCGCGCAGCATCGCACGCACCCGGGTCGGCCGGCCGCGCAGCAGATAGGGCCGCGCGCGCAGCAGCAGCACCGCGTTGACTATGCTCGCCAGCGCGATCGGCGCGTGGAAGATCGTCGCCGCCAGCAATATGTTGCGCGAGAACACCGGGACGCTCAGCACCGCGGCGTAGCAGAGCAACTGGAAGCCGAAGCTCAGCGACGCGGCCCAATAATGCTCGTTATGCGCGAGCCGGCAATTGTCGACCGTCGTGGTCAGCACCGCCTGCATCAGAGGGAGCAAGGCGACGCAGATCAGCACCGCATCCGCACTCCACAGCCATTGCACGGCGATCGTGACCAGCATCAATCCGGCGGCGAGGCCCATATTGGTGACGACGAGGCTGACAAAGGCGTCGGCCTCGTCGGCCTGCCGCCCCTCCCCCGCTGCCTCCCCGATCTCGCGGATGCCGAGTACCGCCGCGCCGCCCAGCAGGAATACGCCGAGCCCGCCAAAGGCGAGCGCGGCGAACATCGCGGAATAGGCCGCCGGTCCCAGCCCGCGATAGAAAAGCGGCAGCACGACCAACATCAGCAGCAGGCCGGGTGCGCGCGCGAGGAAGTTCGCGCCCAGCGAGAGCGCCAGCTTGCGCCGCTCGGGATTGGCGAGTGCGGCGCTCATTCGCATGCCTCCCGCGGCGGGAAGAGCGGTTCCGCTGCCGGTCGCTCGGCGCTGACGGCGAAGGCGACCATCCGCCGATAGATCGCAGCGGACCCGCTGATCGTGCGGCGCGCGGTGGCCTCGCGCGCCCGATCGGAAAGAGTCGACCAGAGGTGCGGGTCGTCGAGCAACGCCAGCGCCGCCGCCGCCCAGTTTCCGGCGTCGAGTGGGAGGACGCGGCCATTCTCGCCGTCGCGGACGAGGTCGTTCGCCGCGCCGACATGCGGCGAGACGAGACACGGCGTGCCGCATTGCATCGCTTCGTCGCAGACCAGCCCCCACGCCTCGCGGCGCGAAGGCAGAAGCAGCAATCGCGCGCTGGCGAACACGGCCACCATATCCTGCCACGGTAAGACCGGGTCGTAGCGCACCGCGATACCCTCGGTGCGCAGCCGCTCCGCCATCGCCACGCCGCGATCCTCGCCGACGATGCGCACGGTCAATCCCGGCCGCCTGGCGTGGAGACGGCGCGCGACCTCGATGAAGAAGCTGGCATTCTTCACCGCCTCGTCGATCTCGGCCACCCATAGCAGGTCCGCATCGCGCGCCTCGAACCAGGGTAGTGCGCCCGGCGGGTCCCAAGCCGGCACCAGCGGCATTTCGAAAATCTGTTCGGGCGCGAAGTCCTGATCCGCGAAGAAGCGCGATCCCTTTTCGCCGCAGGTGAGCACCGCGCGGCAATGGCGCAGCATCAGCGGGCGCACGACGCGGTGCCAGACGCTGTTCGGCATGTCGTGCACACCGCCGTCGATGCGGAGCGCGACGGGCGTCCCGGTCCAGCGTGCCCACGCCCAGGCCGCGAGCATCGAGGGATAGAAGCCGTTCACCACCAGCAGCCGCGGCCGCATCCGCCCCAATGCGCGCCAGATACCAAAATTGACATGCGCGAAGCGGCGCGGGGCGATGCGCAGCTCGACGCCCTTGAGGACATGATGCGGATAGAGCTGCGCCCCCGCCCCGCCCCAGCGCCGGTTGCTCTCGCGCGCGGTGCACGAAAGCACGCCCAACCGCAGCCCGTTCGCCGCGAGGCAGTTGAACAGGCGATTGGTATAGGGCGTGACCATGTTGTTGAATTCGACCAGGTCGAAGGGCGGCTCGTCGGTCATGGCTGCGGTACCAATGCGAAATCGGTGATCGACAGCGTTCCGCCCAGCGGCACGCCGCCGGCCGCGCGGATCACCAGATCCTGCCGCGGGCAATCGGCGCGTACCTGCACCGCGCTCGCATAAAGCAGCCGACCGTCGTCGCCGCGTGTCAGGCGGGAATCGCCAAACACCAACTCGCGGTCCTGCGGCGCACAGCGCAGCGCGAAGACGAGGGCATCCAATTCTCCGGCATTCCCGGCATAGATGCGCGCGGACAGACGGTGCCGTCCCGGCTGCAGCATCAGCGTTTGCCGCGCGAAGATCGCCGGGTGGCCCGCATTGCTGCCGATGCGGAGCGCGGAGCCGCGGTCGTCGGGTGCGGCCTCGACGCTCGCCAGACCGGTGTGGTCGGGGTCGATCCACCATTCGAAGCGTGGCGGCGTCTCGCCATAGGCCCGGCTCCGCGCGACGGCGAAGCGGCCGTCATAGATCGCATTGCCCGCGGCCCGGCCCGAAGCCGGCGCCTTGCCCGCCCACAATGCGCGAGCCGGCGCCGTGGCGCCAAGCTCGAGCAGCCGTTCGGTCAGCGGGAACAGCTCCAGATCGGTAGCCGGCATCGGGCTCCGATCGAGATCGGCAACGAACTGGACGATGCCCGGCAGTTCCCCGGGGGCCGCCTTGCGCCAGTCGAGCAGCATCAGGCCGCGCCAGTCGGGCGCATCGGCCAGCCGCTCGGCCAGGGCCGCGCGGAACCCGGGTTCGGCAAGCCAGGGGCGCAGTTCGGCGAAGAAGGCCGGCGACACGGCCTGCCGGCGCACCAGCGCATCGGCACGTTGCAGCGCACCGGGATAGTCGCCACTCGCCAGCGCCGCCTGCATGATCCAATATTGCGTGACCGTGTCGCGCCAGCCGCCCATCGCGGCAACGTTCATCGCAGCGAGCCCGGCATCCTCATGCCCCAGCGCCAGCTCCGACTGGCCGAGCACCCGCGCCGCCCGCGTCTGGAGCGGGGAAAGCGCGAGCGCGCGGCGCGCGGTGGCGGCCGCCTCCCCATAGCGCTTCGCGACGAAGAGTTGCTGGGAAAGGCGGGAGAGCCGGTCGGCATCAGTTGCGATCGATGCGGCAAACCCCGGATCGCTCCGCGCGAGCTGCGCCGCGACGCCGTTCGCGACGACGAACCACGCCGCGGCCGCGGCGACTGCGACGCTGGCCAGTTGCCGGGCGCCGATCGCCATCGCCTAGAACCGATCGGCAACCGGCGCGAGCAGGCGCCGCCGGGGCTTCTCGCCGCCCTTATATTCGTAGCTATAGGCGTAATTGTCGTAGCCGGCCGAGCGCGGGTCGAACATCATCAGCACCACGCCGAGCACCTGCCCGCGTGCACGCTCGATCCGGCGCAGCGCCGTCTTGACCCGGCCGCGCCGCGAGCGGCTGGCATCGACGAGGAAGACCACACCATCGACCGCCGCCGAAAGCAGCGGCGCGTCAGCCAGCCCCAGCACGGGCGGCCCGTCAATGATCAGCACGTCATATTGCTCGGCCAGCCGCGCCGTGACTTCCTTGAGCCGCGCGCGGCCATAAAGATCGGCGGGATTGGGCGGCAGCGGGCCGCTCGGCAGGAAGAACAGGTTCGGCGTCTCCAGCGCCACGACCTGCTCGCTCTCCTGCGCGCTCCCGGCGAGGATGCTGGTGAAGCCCGTCTCCTGCTCGATGCCGAGCAGCTTCGCGAGCGAAGGACGGCGCAGGTCGCCGTCGACGAGCAATACGCGCCGCCCCACCGTCGCGAGGCTGCGCGCGATCGCATAGGAGCTCAGGCTCTTGCCCTCCGCCGCCTGGCTCGACGTCACCAGCAACCGCCGCGGTACGCCGCCGTTGCCGGTGAATTCGAGCATGGTGCGCAGCGAGGAATAACTCTCGGCGAGCGGCGAACGCTGCATCTCGAGCGCCTCGAGCGGGAGCAAGCCAGGCTTCGACCGCGGCACCGTGCCGAGCAGCGACAGGCCCAGCTTCGTCTCGGCATCGTCGGGTCCGCGGATCGTGTCGTCAGACGCTTCGCGCAGGAAGACCAAAGCCCCCGCCGCCATCGCGCCGAGCACCAGCGCGATCGCGAGATTGAGCATCAGCTTCGGCCAGGCGGGACGCAGCGGCCGCTCGGCGACGTCGACGATGGTGATGTTGTTGGCGGTGATCCCCGCCGCAGTGCTCACTTCCTTGAAGCGCTGGAGCAGCCCTTCGTAGAGCTCGCGATTGGTGTCCACCTCGCGGCGCAGGATGCCGTACTGGATGCCGCGTTGCTGCTCGGCGAGCGTGCTGCTGCGTAGCCCGTTGACGTTGCCCTTGGCCGCCTGTTCCTGCGTCAGCGCGACGACATAGGCTTCACGGATCGAATCCCGGATCGAATTGGCGACATTGCCGATCTGCGCATCGGCTTCGTCGAGTTGCGCCTTGGCCTGCCGCACCGTCGGGAAATCGGGCAGATGCGTCTCGAGCTCCTTGCGGTAATCGGCCGCGAGCTCGGCGCGCGTCCGCGCCAGCTCCTGGACCGCCTGGTTGTTGAGAACTTCGGGAAGGCTCATCACCGGGGCGTTGCTCGCCCGGCGCCAGCGCTGTTCGGCGCGCAGCCGCTCGGCGGAAAGCGCGCTCAGCGTATCGTTCATCGAAACGAGGCTCGACGTCACCAGCGAGCGGCTATGCTCTCCCGTGCCGCTCGGATCGGAGCCGGTATCGATAAGCCCGGCGCTGCGCGCATAGCCGATCGCCGCGCGCTCGGACGCCTCGAGCTTCGCCTTGGCATTGCCGAGCTGCTGCTGGAGGAAGTCGCGGGCGTAAGACGATGCCTTGTAGCGGCGCTCGAGATTGTCCGCGATCAGCGCCTCGGCATAGGCGTTGGCGACGCGCGCGGCGAGCTCGGGATCGCGGCTGCTGAAGGAGATCGCGGCGAGCCGCGAGCTGCGCGGGAGCGATATGCGCAGATTGTCCTCGAGCGCCTGCAGCACCTGTTCGCGCAACTTGCGCGCCTGATCCGCGGGCGCGCCTTCGGGCTCGAAGCGCTGGCCCATCGCCGCGAGGAAATGCGTGTCGCGGAACAGGTCGAGCCGTTCGGCGACGCGGATCGCGAGCGCGCGGCTACGCAACACGTCGACTTGCGTCTGCAGGAACCGTTCGGAATCGTAGACGCTGGCCTCGGGTTGCAGCCCGTCGTCCTTGATCACCCGGGTCGACTGCTGCTCCAGCTGTACCGAGGAGGTGGCGCGATAGATGCGCGGCGCGATCGCAGTCAGGCCCGCCGCCGCGAGCACGGCGACGCAGAGACACAAGGCGATCAGCCAGCGGTTGCGCCGCAGGATGAGCCTGATGCGCTCGAAATCCACGCCGCGCAGTCCGGGAAGCGGCATGGGGCCGATTTCCGGCAAATCCTGCCCGATGCGCGACACGAAGGCCCGGCCATCGGAGGTGAGCGCGAGATCACGTCTGAACATGTGCTGCTCCTTCCTCAGATGCCGCCGAAGACCGCGAACACGCCGAGCGCCGGCAGCGCGGAAAGCACGTCGCGAAAGGCGCCCTTGCCGTGCGAGAAGGGGACCACGACGATGTCGTCGCCGCGAATCTGCGGATCGGGCATCGTCCCCTGCCGGATCGCGTCGACGTCGAAGCGCGCGGCGAGGCGCTTGCCGTCGACCGTGCGGAAGATCACCACGCTGTCGAGCTGCGCGGTGCGGTTGGGCCCCTTGGCGAACGCTATTGCCTGGAGCAGGGTCGTCTGACCCTTGAGGTCGTAGACCCCCGCCTGCATCACCGATCCGTCGACGGTCACCTTCTGCGACACGGCCGTGGTGACGGTCACCGAGACTTCCGGATCACGCAGATAGCGTTGGCCGAGACGATGCTCGAGTTCCTTCGACAGTTCGGCCGAAGACAGGCCCGCGGCGTGGACGCCTCCCACAAGCGGGAACAGGATGTTGCCGCTCGCGTCGACCTCGACCTCGAGCGTCAGCTCCTTTTCCATGAAGGTGTTGATGGCGAGCGTGTCGCCCGGCCCGATCCGATAATCCCCCATGGCTGCTGGCTCGCCCGCCGCCGGATAAGCGGCATAGGTGGCCGGGTCGGTCGGCGGCGCGCGGCCCGTGCATCCGGCGAGCGAAACCAGCGCGGCCAACAGGATCAAGCGAAAGCGGGGCATGACTCTCCTCCAGCGATTTCGAGGGCGTCGAGGTGGCGCGCGACGGTGAGGACGGGTGTGGACGCGGGCGCGGGTAGCCGGGCGAGATTGAGGACCACGCACAGCGCCGCGAAAGCGGTCGACAGCGCTTCGGTGCGCAGCGGATAGTCGACCGCGGAATGGAGCAGCAGCACGAGGATTCCGGCGGCTGCGCACCAGCCCGCCATGCCCTCGCCGTGCCGCGCGAGCTGGACGGTGCGCCGGCCGAACCAGCCGAAAAAAGCCAGCACCAGCAGGATCGCGGGCAGGCCGCCTTCAATGAGCAGTTGCAAGTAGTCGTTGTGTGCGGCGTTCGCGAACAAAGGCGTCACGCCCTCGAGCGATTCGACGCGCTGATAGGCGAGCGCGAAGGTGCCGAAGCCGGTGCCGACGGGCCATGCGCTCTGCGCGAGATACCAGGCGTCGGGCCAGATGGCGAAGCGCAGGTCGCGGAAATTCCCCATCCGCTCGGCCAATACTCCCAGCCCCGCCCAGCCGATCGCAAGGAAGAGCAGCAGCACGACCAGCAAGCCGGTGCGCGCCTGCGGCGTCAGGCTGCGCGTCTTGCCGTCGCGATAGGCGGCGACCAGCACGAAGATCGCGCACGGCACGAACAACAGCATGCCCGTCCGCGAGGCGGTGAAGATCACGCCGAGGCCGAACAACGCTGCCACGCCGCTCGCGACCAGCAGGCGGTTCTCGCGGAGCAAGCGGCTGCGCGGCGCATAGGCATATTGCAACGCGGCGGCCAGCAGCAGACCGATGCACAAGGCCGCCGCCTGGTGGTTGCGGTTGGAGAACAGCCCCAGCGCCTGCCGCGCCTCGGGCTCCCCGTAGATGTAGAGTGCGCTGTCCGCGCTGGCGAGGAACTGCAGCAGGCCGAAGATCAGCGAGGCGAAGGCGCAGGCGGCGATCGCCAGCATCACCAGCCGCAGGCCTTCGCGGTCGAGTGTCAGGCCGATTGCGAGCATCGCCACCGCCGGGAGCAGGCTCAACGCGGACTGAAGCGTCGCGACGGGATCCTCGCTGAGCGCGAGCCAGCGGCCTTGGTCGGCAAGCTGAACCGCCGGCACGAGTGCGGCGCGACCCGGAAGCGCGCTCCACCAGCCGAAGGGGAGCGGCACGACCTGCAGCGCGACGAGCAGCAGCATGGCACCGACGAATGTGGCCGCGACGCGCGAACCCGCTACGAAATCGCTAGCCCGCGCTGAGCAGCCGAACCACGCCAGTGCGCCGACCGCCAGCAATTGCGGGATTGCCTGGGCAAGACTGGCCTCGACGCTCTGCCCGCCGAACACGAAGCTTGCGACGACTAGCACCACCGCAACGCGCGCCCGTAGCGTCGCCTCGCGTGCGAAAGAAGGTGCGAGCGACCGGGTCACGGCACGGACCCCGGCCGGCAAAGGGAAACGGGGTGCGGCACGCGCGGCACCGCACCCCAGGGGGGAAGCGCGGCGTCCAGCCTCAGCGGCTGGCCGAATTGTCTTCCTGGGTCAGGGCAAACACCAATGCCCCGGCTGCAACGACACCTACGATCGCGATCGGAAGCAGTGCTCCGTCCCGATTCGCGTGCTGCAGCCTGGGCGAGACGCGGTTCACGTGCAGCTTGCTCTTCGTGATCGTGGCGGTTTGGGAGGGGCGTACCGTCTCCTTGGCCACCGCGACCGACGACGAGCAGAGCACGAGCGCCGCGGCACCCAGAGCACAGACTCGAAGTTTCATTCGCAGTCTCCTTGGTCGAATTGCCGGAAGCGTCGGCCGAGCCGCCGCCTCCGGCATGCGCATCGGCCGAAGCCGGACGCCTGGTGGGCCGGCGGCGCATGCCGCGCGGCAAGAGCGGGGAGCGCTCAAAAGGCATTGGCGTGCACCAGCACCCGAAAGGTGCGCCCGATGATCAGAAGGTCGCGCCAGATCGTCCAGGACTGGAGATAGGCGAGGTCGGAGGAGACGCGCTGCGCCAGCGCGTCGCGGTCATGAATCGAACCGCGCAAGCCGCGGACCTGCGCCAGCCCGGTCATCCCCGGCTTGGCGGCGTGACGCTCCCAATAGCGAACCTCGAGCGCCCAGAAGGGCACATCGGCCGCGCGCGAGCCCAAAGCGTGCGGCCGCGGGCCGACCACGCTCATCTCGCCGGTGAGGACGTTCCAGAGCTGCGGCAGTTCGTCGATGCTGGTCCGCCGCAGGAGCGCGCCGACGCGAGTGACGCGCGCATCGTCCCGCTGGGTTGAGACACTGCCCGCGGCATCGCCTGCCTCGTGCCGCATCGTGCGCAGCTTGATCATGCGGAACAGCCGGTTGCCCTGCCCCACGCGCTGCTGGACGAAGCATATCGGACCGCGGCTCTCGAGCCGGATCGCGATCGCCGCGAGCAGGAGCACCGGCAGGACGAGCGGCGCGCTGCCGAAGACGATGGCGAGATCGAGCGCGCGCTTGAGGGCCCGGTCGCCATGGCCGAGCGGACCCGCTGCTACCGTCAGCGTGGTGTGCTGCCCGAACAGATTGATCCCAAACGCGCGCATCCGATCGAGCTCGGGCATGAGCATCTCGACGCTTACCCCGGCACCGCGCAGCGCATCCGCCCAGGCCTGGCGCCGTTCGGGCGAACAACCGACGATCACCCGATCCGAGCCGTGCAGGCAGCACCCCAGCGCCGCGAGCATCGCGGGGTCGTCGAGCCGGGGGCTGAGCTGGAGCCGGACCGCATCGATCAGCGTCGTTTCCGGTGCCACCGCCATCTCGATGCCGTCGAGCAGCACGGTCTCGTGCAGGATCGGTCCCGTGAGCCAGCGCCCGGCCAGCCACGCGAACAGCGCACGCCCACCCGCCAGCGCCGCGAGACCGAGCAGCAGCACGAGACCCAGCGCGATGCGCGAGAAGCTCTCGCTCGCCTTGATGTAGAAGACCGCGCCGAGGATCAGCCCCGACGACAGTGCGAAGGCCAGCAACGCGCGGCGGCGGCCGGCGGTCTCCCCCTGGATCGCGTCGCCCAGCCGGAACGCGCTGCCATTGGCGGCGACGAGCAGATAGGCCGCCAGCGTGATCGTGGCGATCCGGCCGAACTCCTGCCCCGCATCCGCACCGAAGCGGAGCAGCGCCGCCAGCGCCACCGCGATCAGGATCGCCGCGCAGTCGAAGCCGATCAGCAGCAACCCGAAGCGCAGGCGGCGGCCGCGCTTCCGCGCGGCGGAGCGTTCGGCCAGCGGCAGGGTCGCGGGGATCGGCGCGTCGCGATCGGCAAGCGCGAAGAGCGCGTCCTCGTTGGCCCGTTCGGCGACGGTGTCGGCACGCGCGATCAGCATGATGCCATCCCCGCGCGGATCTCGGGCATGCGGTGGGCGAGCAAAGCGATCGCTTCGGCGGGATTGGCGGAAAGCGTCAGTCGCCACGCGCCGATCGCTGCCATCCGCGACACAGCATCGGTGATCGCCGCACGTCGCAGTGCGAAGCCCGGCTCGGGCCGGACGAGCGCGGCTTCGGCTTCGCTGGCGGGGATCGGCCGCAGCGCTACCTCTACGCCAGTTTCGAGCAGGATCAACGCGCCCGGAGGCGCCCAGCATTGCGCCCCGGCGGACAAGGGCAAGGCGCGTTTGAATTTGCCATTGCGGCTGCGGATCGCGCCGAGCCGGGAGCCGGCGTCCTCCGCATAGACATGGACAGGCCGGGGCAGCCCCCAGGCCCGCAGCTCGGGGCGCGTCTGGACATAGACCGTGTCGTCGCTCAGCACGTCGAAGCCGAGCGCATGCGCCGCCAGCGCGAGGCAGCTCTTGCCCGACCCGCTCGGGCCCGCGAGCAACAGCGCGCGACCGTCCATCACCACACCCGCCGCATGGATCGGCGCACGCCCGGCACTGGTGAGCAGAAACAGGATCAGGGGTTCGATGACGTGCGCACGTAGCGCTGCCGTATCCGTCGCGAATTGAAGCGAGACGCTGGCCCGGGCAAAGCCCCGTGCATCCGCTAACGCCTCCACGCCGCAGCCCCGGATGTGGAGCGATTGCGCGTCAGCAGCGATATCCGGCTCTTCCGAACCCCATAACGCGGCGCTGACCTTGAGCTCGATACGCAACTTCGGTTCGGCCTCGACGGGAGGCGCCTCCCAGCCTGCAAATGCTGCGTCTAACGCATTCAGCAGCGCCGGTTCGTCGGCACAGGCATGAACGGAACAACCCATCGGCGCGAAGATCGCCTCGAGCGACGCATCGGTCTTGCCGAACGCAAGCGAGCCAACCGGCGGGAATGCGCCGCTCGTCGCCCCTTGCCTCGAGTCCGGTTCGCAGCGCACGGCTTTGCCGACCTCCCGCCTGTGATCGAGACGTGGGTGGGTCGTCGTCGGCGAACGGTTCAACCGGCCCGCCCATTTGATCGCGCTGCAAGCTTTTGTTCTGGCGATTGAACCGCCTGCCGGCCCTTTCGCACTTACCCCCCGGGATCGCCTCCGGATCCCGCAGGCAACGC
>Ga0065165_1001233_pt1 | contig 29262 bp, 22 predicted proteins | sample AraplaMF_Cvi_mMF_FD_63813 | JGI IMG/M metagenome (GOLD analysis project Ga0065165, IMG submission 63813) | Arabidopsis root microbial communities from the University of North Carolina, USA - plate scrape MF_Cvi_mMF (version 2) (version 3) | ecosystem: Host-associated > Plants > Roots >... | reverse complement strand
ACGATGCCCTGGGCGCCGATATAGATCCACGAGCCGGCGGTCATCTGGCCGTACATGGCCAGGCCCTTGCGATCCAGCTCGTTGAAGTGCTCCCAGGTCGCCCAGCGCGGCACCAGGTTGGAGTTGGCGATCAGCACCCGCGGCGCGTCGGCGTGGGTGCGGAACACGCCCACCGGCTTGCCCGACTGCACCAGCAGCGTCTGGTCGTCATCCAGCCGGCGCAGGGTCTCGACGATCTTGTCGTAGCTCTCCCAGTCGCGGGCCGCGCGGCCGATGCCGCCATAGACCACCAGCTCCTCGGGCCGCTCGGCGACGTCGGGGTGCAAATTGTTCATCAGCATCCGCAGCGGAGCCTCGGTCAGCCAGGACTTGGCGGTGAGTTCGGTTCCGGTGGCGGGGCGGATGACGCGGGTGTTGTCGAGGCGGGTCATGATGAAGTCTCGAGCGTTGAGAGGGCTGTTTTCCTCCTCACCCGCGCAGCGGGGGAGGAGAGGCTGAGGCGAAGGCGAGGCACGCCTTCAGTATGTCGGTGAGGGCGGCCTGCAGCGGCGCGGCGCGGGCCGGAGCGTAGGGCGTGGGCCAATTGTCCGGCGTCAGGACCGCCGGCTCGTCGATGTAGCCGCGACAGGCCAGCTCCATCTGGACGGCGTGGACGGCGGTTTCGGGCCGGCCGTAGCGGCGGGTGATCCAGCCGCCCTTGAAGCGGCCATCGGTGACGCGCGGCAGGCCCGTGGCGTCGCAGGCGGCCTCGACGGCGCGGGTCAGGCCCGGATCGCAGGCCGCGCCGCTGTTCGTGCCGATGTTGAACTGCGGCAGCTGGCCGTCGAACAGCCGGGGCGCGCGCGAGCGGATCGAGTGGGCGTCGTACAGCACCACCTTGCCATGGCGCGCGACCAGCCGGTCGAGCTCGGCCTGCAGGGCGGCGTGGTAGGGATCGAAGAAGGTCGCGCGACGCTCGGCGATCTCGGCGGCGTCGGGTTCCTGGCCGGGTCGGTACAGCGGCTCGCCGTCGAAGGTGTCGACCGGGCACAGGCCGGTGGTGGCCTGGCCGGGATACAGCGACGCGCCCGACGGGTCGCGGTTGACGTCGATCACCGTGCGCGAGACGCCGGTGCGGACCACCGTGGCGTCCAGGCCGCCGGCAAAGGCGTAGAGCTGCTCGAGCCACCAGTCGGCGTCCTTGCGCGCCAGCCACGGCGAGACCAGCCGCGCCTCGACCTCGGACGGGATGATCGTCCCGGCGTGCGGGATGCTGACGACCAGCGGGGCCTCGCCGCGGGTGATGTGAAGCCAGTCCATGCCGCTCATCCTGCCATCCCGGACAAGCCCGGCGGCGCCGGGCGCAGATCCGGGACCGCCGGAAGCGCGGCGCTCAGGCGTCGGTCCCAGATCTGCGCGCTTCGCGCTTGTCCGGGATGACAAGGTTGAGGGTCGAGGCGGGGACTCATGCTTCCACCCCCGGCAACGCCACGCCCGCCGCCGCCACGACCGCCCCCGACCGCACCAGGGCGTTGGCGGCCTCCATGTCCGGGTGGAAGTGGCGGTCGTCGCTCAGGTGCGGAACCCGCGCCCGCAGCACGCCGCGCACGGCTTCCAGGGCCGGGCTCGAGGCCAGCGGCGCGTGGAAGTCGCAACCCTGCGCCGCCGCCAGCAGCTCGATGCCGATCACCGCCTCGGCCGCCTCGACCATGGCCAGCAGGCGCCGGGCGCCGTGGGCGGCCATTGAGACGTGGTCTTCCTGGTTGGCCGAGGTCGGGATCGAGTCGACGCTGGCCGGATAGGCCTTCTGCTTGTTCTCCGAGACCAGGGCGGCGGCCGTGACCTGCGGGATCATGAAGCCGGAGTTCAGGCCGGGCTTGGGGGTCAGGAAGGCCGGCAGGCCCGAGCAGGTCGGATCGACCAGCATGGCGATGCGGCGCTCGGCGATCGAGCCGATCTCGCAGACGGCCAGGGCGATCATGTCGGCCGCGAAGGCCACCGGCTCGGCGTGGAAATTGCCCCCCGACAGGGCCTCGTCGGTGTCGGGGAAGATCAGCGGGTTGTCCGAGACGCCGTTGGCCTCGGTGGCCAAGGTGACGGCGGCCTGGCGCAGCACGTCCAGCGCCGCGCCCATCACCTGGGGCTGGCAGCGCAGGCAATAGGGATCCTGCACCCGCGTGTCGCCCTCGCGGTGGGAGTCGCGGATCGCCGAGCCGGCCATCAGGCCGCGCAGGGCGGCGGCGGTTTCGATCTGGCCGGGCTGGCGGCGCAGCGTGTGGATGCGCGGATCGAACGGCGTGTCCGACCCCTTGGCCGCCTCTGTAGCCAGGGCGCCGGTGACCAGGGCCGACTGGAACAGGCGCTCGGCGTCGAACAGGGCGGCCAGGGCGTTGGCGGTCGAGAACTGGGTCCCGTTCAGCAGGGCCAGGCCTTCCTTGGGGCCCAGGGCCAGGGGGCGAAGGCCGGCCTGGGCCAGGGCCTCGACCGCCGGCAGGCGCCGGTCGCCGACGAAGATTTCACCGACCCCAATCATGGTTGCGGCCATGTGGGCCAGCGGCGCCAGGTCGCCCGAGGCACCGACCGAGCCCTGGCACGGCACCACCGGCGTCAGGCCCTTGACGAGCATGGCTTCCAGCAGGTCGGTGGTGGCTGGCCGCACGCCGGAGGCGCCCTGCGCCAGGCTGGCCAGCTTCAGGGCCATCATCAGCCGGATCACTGGGACCGGCGAGGGCGCGCCCGTGCCGGCGGCGTGCGACAGCACGATGTTGCGCTGCAGGGTCTCCAGGTCGGCGTCGCCGATGCGGACGCTGGCCAGCTTCCCGAAGCCGGTGTTGATCCCGTACACCGGCGCGCCCTTGGCCAGGATGCGTTCGACGGCGGCGGCGCTCTCGGCGATCACCGGCGCGGCGCTTTCAGGCAAGCGCGCGGGCGCGCCGCGATAGACGGCCTTCCAGTCGGCCAGACTCACCTCGCCGGGATTGAGAACGACTTCGGTCACGCGATTTCACCCTTCCAGACGCGCGCATGCAGCGGGTTGAAGCCCATGCGATAGACAAGTTCGGCGGGACGCTCGATGTCCCAGACGGCCAGGTCGCAGGCCTTGCCGGCCTCCAGCGTGCCGATGCTGTCGAGGCGGCCCAGCGCCCGCGCGGCCTCGCGCGTCACGCCGGCCAGGCATTCGTCGACGGTCATCCGGAAAAGGGTGGCGGCCATGTTCATGGTCAGCAGCAGGCTGGTCAGGGGCGAGGTGCCGGGGTTGCAATCTGTTGCGAGGGCCATGGGCGCGCCGGCGGCGCGCAGGGTCTCGATGGGCGGCGGCTTGGTCTCCCGCACGAAGTAGAACGCCCCCGGCAGCAGCACGGCCGTCGTGCCGGCCCGGGCCATGGCGGCGATCCCGGCGGCGTCCAGATGCTCCAGGTGGTCGGCCGACAGCGCCCCGAACTCGGCCGCCAGGGCCGCGCCGTTCTGGTTCGACAGCTGCTCGGCGTGCAACTTGACCGGCAGACCGTGTTCGCGGGCGGCCTGAAACACCCGGCGGGTCTGGGCGGGGGTGAAGCCGATGCCTTCGCAGAAGGCGTCCACCGCGTCGGCCAGGCCCTCGGCGGCGACGGCGGGGATCATCTGGTAGCAGACGTGGTCGATATAGTCGTCGGGCGCGCCGGCATATTCCGGCGGCAGGGCGTGGGCGCCGAGGAAGGTCGTGGTCACCGACACGCGGCGGGCGTCGGCCAGGGCGCGGGCGGCGCGCAGGCTCTTCAGCTCGTCGTCCAGCGACAGGCCGTAGCCGGACTTGATCTCGATCGTGGTCAGGCCCTCGGCGATCAGGGCGTCCAGGCGGGGCAGGGCGGCGGCGACCAGTTCGCCTTCCGTGGCGGCGCGGGTGGCCTTCATGGTCGAGACGATGCCGCCGCCGGCCCGGGCGATCTCTTCGTAGGAAGCGCCGGCCAGCCGCAGCTCGAACTCGTGGGCGCGGTCGCCGCCGAACACCAGGTGGGTGTGGGGATCGATCAGGCCGGGCGTGATCCAGCGGCCTTCACAGTCGATCGTCTCGCGGGCCTCGAAGGCGGGGGCGTCGGCGGCGGGGCCGGCATAGGCGATGCGGCCGCCGGCCGTCGCCACCACGCCGTCCTCGACCACGCCCAGGCCGGGCCTGTCGACGGCGAAAGTGGCCAGGCGGGCCTTGCTCCACACCCGATCGCAGCGCATGGCCTGGGATCTCCCGACGCCGCTCCGGTCTCTTGCCGACGGCTTCAATATGTATAGACATATTCGTGCGACCCGAGGATTGTCCAGTGACCGACGACGAGTTTCCGTCAGAACCCGAGGCCGAGGCGCCGATCTACACCCCGCCGCCCAAGGCCGAGGAGGCGGTCGAGGCCGCGCCCGCGCGTGAGCCGGAGCGCCCCGCGCCGGCCGGTCCCCAGACCCTGTGGTTCGAGCAGGCCCTGCTGGCCGACGGCTGGGCCCGGGACGTGCGGTTCACGCTCAGCGAGGGGATGATCGCGCGCGTCGACACCGACGTCCCCTGCCAGCCCGGCGAGACGGCGCACGGCCCGTGCCTGCCCGGCCTGCCCAACCTGCACAGCCACGCCTTCCAGCGCGCCATGGCGGGGCTGACGGAGACGCGGGGGCCTGGCGGCGACAGCTTCTGGACCTGGCGCGAGCTGATGTACCGCTTCGTCGACCGGCTGGGTCCCGACGAGGTCCAGGCCGTCGCCGCCCTGGCCTATATGGAAATGCTGGAGACCGGCTCGACCCGGGTCGGCGAGTTCCACTACCTGCACCACGACAAGGACGGCTCGCCCTACGCCGACCCGGCCGAGATGGCCGCGCGGATCGCGGCGGCGGCCGGCGAGACGGGGATCGGCCTGACCCTGCTGCCGGTGTTCTACGCTCATGCCGGCTTCGGCGGGGTCGCGCCGGGCGCGGGCCAGCGGCGGTTCGTCCACGACGTCGACGGCTACGGCCGGCTGGTCGAGGCCAGCCGCGCGGCGACGGCCGGCCTGCTCGACGCGGTGGTCGGGATCGCGCCGCACAGCTTGCGGGCGGTGACCGGCGAGGAGCTGACCGCGATCCTGCCGCTGGCGGGCGGAGGCCCCGTCCACATCCACATCGCCGAGCAGACCCAGGAGGTCGACGACTGCCTGGCCGCCACCGGCGCGCGGCCGGTGCGCTGGCTGATGAACAACGCGCCTGTCGACAAGCGCTGGTGCCTGGTCCACGCCACCCACCTGAACGCCATGGAGACCGAGCGCCTGGCCAAGAGCGGCGCGGTGGCCGGCCTGTGCCCGATCACCGAGGCCAACCTCGGCGACGGCGTCTTCCCGGCCCCCGACTACCTGGCGGCGGGCGGGGCGTTCGGGGTCGGCTCGGACAGCAACGTGCTGATCGACGCGGCCGAGGAACTGCGGACCCTGGAATACGCCCAGCGCCTGACCCGGCGAGCCCGCAACGTGCTGGCCAGGGCGCCGGGAAGTTCGACCGGCGGCGAGCTGTTCCGGGCGGCGGTCAACGGCGGGGCCCAGGCCCTGGGCGTGGCCGGCGGCCTGCGGCGCGGGCGTCCGGCCGACTTCGTGACCCTGGACCGGACCCATCCGGCGATGATCGGCCGCGACGGCGACGCCCTGCTGGACAGCTGGGTGTTCGCCGGGCGGCACGGGGCGATCGACGGCGTCTGGCGCGGCGGTCGGCAGGTGGTCAGCGGCGGCCGCCACCATGCGCGCGAGGCGATCCTGGCGCGCTACCGGACGGCCCTGGGGAGCGTGCTGGCTTGAGCGCGCCGAGCCTGACCGGGAAAGACGGGACGCTGTCCCAGCGCATCCGCGGCGAGATCGAGGACCTGATCCGCTCAGGCGCCTGGGCCCCGGGCCGCAAGGTCCCGTCCGAGGCAGAATTGATGAGCCAGTTCGGTTGCTCGCGGATGACGGTCAACAAGGCGATGTCGGCCCTGGCGGACGAGGGGCTGATCGTCCGCCGCCGTCGCGCCGGCTCGTTCGTGGCCCGGCCGCGCGTGCATTCCACCGTGCTCGACATCCCCGATATCCAGGCGCAGATCCTGGCGCGGGGCGAGCCCTACCGCTTCGACCTGCTGGACCGGCGGCGGCGCAAGGCCAGGGCGGGCGACCCTGAGGAGATGGCCCTGGCGGCGGGCAGCGAGCTGCTGGCGCTGCGCGGCCTGCACGTGGCCGGCGACCGGCCGTTCGCCCTGGAGGACCGCCTGGTCAGCCTGGCCGCCGTGCCCGAGGCGGCCGAGCTGGACTTCGCCGAGGAGTCGCCGGGCGCCTGGCTGCTGCACCACGTGCCGTGGACCGAGGCCGAGAACCGGATCAGCGCCGTCGGGGCCGAGGCGGCCGTCGCCGAGCTGCTGGCGCTGGACGCCGGCGCGGCCCTGCTGGCGGTCGAGCGGCGCACCTGGCGCGCGGGCGAGCCGGTGACCTGGGTGCGGCAGCTGTTTCCGGGCGAAGCCTATGACTTGGTGGCGCGGTTCGGGCCGGCGCGGTGACCGTGCGTGGCGAGGCTGGGGACAGGCGCATGCGCCTGTCCCCATCATCATCTACAGCGACTGCCCGTCATCCACGGTGAACACCGAGCCCGTCACCGCCCGCGCCGCATCGCTGGTCAGGTACAGCGCCAGGGCCTCCAGGTCGCTCGTCTCCATCAGCCGCTGGCGCGGGAAGGTCGCCATCAGTTTGCGGCCGCCTTCGCTGTCGAACCAGTCGTCGTTCAGCTCGGTCCGGATGTAGCCGGGGCACAGGACGTTGACGTTGATCCCCTTGCGGGCCCATTCGCGCGCCAGGCTCTTGCCCATGTGGGCGGCGGCGGCCTTGGAGGCGACATAGGCGGTCAGGCCGGGCAACACCTTGTGCGCGCCGATCGAGGCGACCAGCAGGATGCGGCCGCGCCGGCTGTCGGGGCTTCCGGCCCGGATCATTCGCCGCGCGCCCTCGCGGGCGGTCAGGAAGACGCCGCGCGTATTGACCGCCAGGACCTTGTCGAAATCCTCGATCGCCAGGTCCAGCGCCGAGCCTTCGATGTTGATCCCGGCGTTGGCGATCACCGAGCCCGGCGCGCCGAACGCGGCCTCGACGGCGTCGTAGGCGGCGATCACCGAGGCCTCGTCCTCGACGTCCATGGCGAAGGCCCGGGCGGTTCCGCCGGCGGCGGCGATCTCGGCGACCAGGGCGTCCAGCTTGTCGGCGCGGCGGGCGGCGGCGGCGACCTTGGCTCCGGCTTTCGCGGCGGCGCGGGCCAGGGCGGCGCCGATGCCGGAGGAGGCGCCGGTGATCAAGACGGTGCGGCCGGTGAGGGTGGTCATGGCGTCTCCTTTTTCGGCAGTCTGGGAGGCCGGACGGGGAAGCGTCAATGTCGCCGGTGACGGATCCTCCCCCTGTGGGGAGGGCTATCGCATATGACTCAAAACGGCTGTCATCCCGGACGAAGCGCGCAGCGCGAAGATCCGGGACCGAGGCCTGAACTCAGCGTTTCCGGCGGTCCCGGATCTGCGCTTCGCTTGTCCGGGATGACAACTCTTTTCTCAGAAAATCCATATGCGATCGCTCTGCCCTCAGGGGGAGGGGCCTTGTTACACCAGCCCCGGCCCCGAAATCTTCACCACCGGCGTGAAGGCCGGCCGGGCGTCGGGCAGGGTCACGCGCAGGCCCTTGCCGTCGCGTCTGAACGCCAGCTCGCCGCCGCCCAGCAGCTCGACGCGCCGCACCTCGCCGGCGCTGGTCGGGCCCGACGCGGCCAGGCTCTCGATGACCAGTTCGCCAGCCGGCCAGGCCATCGGCAGGGCGTAGAGGTCGCCGCCCTTGGTGACGAAGCGGATGTCGGCGGCCTCGAACGGTTTGGCGTCGCCCTCGTTCTGCATGCCCTCGACCAGCTTGGTCGGGCCCTCGCCGAAGATCCGCCAGGGCCGCGAGGCGTAGATCGCCGGGCCGTTGACGGCGATCCAGCCGGCCATGCCCTCCAGCACCTTTTCCTCCTTGTCGTCGATCGAGCCGTCGCCGCGCTGGGGGATGGAGACCATCAGGCAGCCGTTCTTCGACACCACGTCGATCAGTCGCTGGATCACGTCCTTGGCGCTCTTGTAGCCGTCGCGGTCGTAGAGGCCGCGGTCGTAGTGCCAGTTGCCGATGCAGGTGTCGGTCTGCCAGGGCTCGGGCCGCAGGCGGTCGGAGAAGCCGCGCTCGACGTCCTCGACGATGCCGCGCCGCTGCAGGGGGCTGAGCTGCTTGCCGGTCACCACCACGTCGGTGGCGCCGTGCGCCGCCAGGGCCTGGTTGTAGTAGCGGGCCGTCGCCGCCAGGCCGGCCTGGCCGAGCGGCAGGGTGTAGTTGTCGAAATAGACCATGTCGGGTCGGTAGCGGTCGACCAGGTCGTTCTGCCGCGCCAGCCAGCTTTGCACGAAGCGCGGATTGTTCGGCGGCGGGGTCTCGATCCACTCGCCGTCGTGCTTGTCGTGCCAGGCGTTGGCGGCCTTGATGCTGTCGACGCCGTCGGGGATCAGCATGTTGGGGCCTGTATAGAGCTCCTGCGGGTCCAACCCTTGCCACCACTTGCCCTTGCCGTCGGCCTTGGTCAGGCGATAGGCGTCGTAGCGCTGGCCCTTCAGCGGGCCTTCGGCGTCATAGCCATAGGCGGTCTGCCACCAGTGCCAGGCGTGGGCCGAGTGGTTGGAGACGGCGAACCGCATGCCGTGCTGGCGAGCGACCTTTTCCCAGGTCCCGACGATGTCCCGTCCCGGGCCGACGCGAAGCGTGTTCCAGGCGTGGTGGCGGCTGGCGAACATGTCGAGGTTGTCGTGGTGGTTGGCCATCGACATGAAGTACTTGGCCCCGGCGGCCTGGTACTTCTTCATCAGGCCTTCGGGATCCCAGTTCTGGGCCTTCCAGCGCGGAATGAACTCCATGAAGCCGAACTTCGTCGGGTGGCCGTAGGTCTTGACGTGGTGCTCGTAGACGCCGTTGCCCTGGATGTACATCTGGCGGCCGTACCAGTCGCCGTATTCGGGCACGCATTGCGGGCCCCAGTGCGACCAGATGCCCAGCTTGGCGTCGCGGAACCAGTCGGGGACCTTGTAGCCCTGCGCCAGGGACTCCCAGCTGGGCTGGAAGCCCCCCTTGCGGGGGGCGGCGAGGGCGGGGGCGGCCGAGGCGGCGGCCAGGCCGGCGCCGAGGTTCAGCAGGTCGCGTCGATTGAAGCGCATGGAAGTCCTTAGGGCTGGGCCGGCGCCGAAGCGGTTGCGGGAGGATCGCCGTAGAGGATGCCTCGGCCGTGGACGCCGAGATAGACGCGGCCGAAGCGGTTGGGGTCGCCGGTCAGGGCGCGCAGTTCGGCGAAGCCCCAGCGGTCGTCGTGCAGCTTGATCCAGGTCTTGCCGACGTCGTCGGAGCGGAACACGCCCTCGACCCCGCCGACCTTGCCCCAGACGAACACCGCCGGATGGGCCTGGCCCGGCGCGGCCTTGCCGAAGCCGACCAGGCCGGCCTCGTCGACGCCGCCGACCGCCTTGAAGCTGTCGCCGCCGTCGGTCGAGCGCATCAGGCCCTGGAACGTGGGCAGCCACAGCTCGCCCTCGATCCCGGGGACCGCCCTCGGCGACCGTCCGCCCGGCAGGCTTCGCGCCGTGGTCTTGAAGGTCTCGCCGCCGTCGGCGCTGGCCAGCACCGCGCCTTGGGCGGAGTCGTAGAGGTAGAAGCGCGACGGGTTCACGCGGTCCGAGACTGGCGTGAAGTCCAGGCGGTCGCCGGGCGTCACGCCCTGGACCGGGCGCCAGGTCTTGCCGTCGTCGCTGGAGACCTGGGGAAGGGCGCCGCGCAGGGCCCAGACCATGCGCTTGCCATCGGCCGACAGGGCGATGCGGCCGGTGTCGAGCCGGCCGCCGCGCGGCGGGGCGCTGGCGAAGGCGATCCAGGTCTTGCCGCCGTCGGTCGAGCGGAAGCCGCCGGTGGGCGTCGGGTCGCTGGTTCGGACCAGGATGTCGGGCTCCAGTTCGGCGTAGTCCAGCCCGCGATTGGTGCCGCCGTGCGGGTCGAAATAACGGCTGCCCGCGGCGCGATCCAGGTCGTCGTGGCGGAAGCCGCCGATGTCGCCGATCGCGCTGATCAGGGGCGCGCCGCCCGAAGCGCCGTTGGGTGGCGAGACCAGCTCCAGCGCCACCGTCTCCTCCAGGCCCTCGTCGTCGAACCGCCAGTTCGTGCGGCCCGAGCGGTCGGCCTCGGTCAGGTTCCGGGTCCGCCACAGGCCGTAGCCGGTGACATAGATCGCCTCGTCGGGATCGGTCGGGTCGATGTCGACGTCGCCGATCCAGTGGCCCATGGCGCGGCCGGCCTTGCCCTCCAGGCCGCGGACCCAGGGGGCGCCGGCGGCGTCGTGCTCGGACTTTTCGCGCAGCGCCTTCCAGGTCTTGCCGCCGTTGGTGCTGCGGAACAGGTCGTCGCCCCGTCCCCAGCGGTCGAGGGTGGAGACCACGATCACGCCCGGATGGGCCGGGTCGAGGCTGAGGCCGCCATAGCCGAACAGGTCGCCGTCGCCGGGCTTGACCGGGGTGATGTCGGTCCAGGTCCCGCTGTCGGGATCGAAGGTCCAGACCGCCCCGTTGGTCACGCCGTTCGGACCCAGGGCGTTGCCGTAGGCGACGTGGACCACGCCCTTGGCGTCCAGCGCCAGATGATGCGGGATCAGGCCCTTGGGCTGGCCGCCGACCAGGCCCCAGGTCGCGCCGCCGTCGGTGCTGACCAGCAGGCCGCCGCCGCCGTTGCTGGCGGCGAAGCCGGCATAGACGATCGCCGTTTCGCCGGTCTTGGTCTTCTCCACCGGATCAAAGGCCACCAGGGTGACGTGCACCTTCGGGAAGGCCTCGACCCGCGACCAGGTCGCCCCATGGTCGGCGCTGCGGTAGAGGCCGTCCTTGGCCCCCAGGAACAGCACCGCGCCCTGGGACGGGTCGACCATCAGCCGCTCGCCGGTGTTGCGGCCGTCCTCGTTGCCGCCGATCTTGACCGGCAGCTCGGTCTTGGCCCAGGTCGCGCCCCGGTCGGTGGAGCGCAGCAGGGCGCCGCCGCGGGCGTAGGGGCCGGTATATTCGCCGGCCGCCATGTAGAGCCGGTCGGGGTCGTGCGGATCGACGGCCAGGCTCAGGGCCCCGGCCAGCTGGCCGTCGGCGCGCTTGAGGGCGTCGTTCAGCGCCACCCAGCGGTTGGTCGCCCGGTCCAGGCGATAGGCGCCGCCGATGTCGGTGCGGATATAGACCAGCCCCTTCTCGGTGGGATGGTAGACCACGCCGCTGACGAAGCCGCCGCCCAGCACCTCGACGGGCTTCCAGCTGTAGGGCTGCACGGTCGGCGCGCCGGCGACGGCGGGCGCGGCCAGGGCGAGCGCCCCGGCGGCGGTCGCCAGGACGAGAAGGCGTTTGAACGGGGACAACTGGTGCTTCCGTCTAGCGGGCGGGGGTCAGGCGGACGGCCGCGCCGCCGCTGGGGGCGAGCTTCAGAGTCAGCACGTCGCCGGCCTTGACCGTGCGGGTCGTGGCGACCAGGTCGGTCGGCGCCGCGCCGTCCTGGCGGATGTCGGCGGCGAAGGCCCCGGCCCCCAGGAAGCCCAGCGGGACCGTCACGGTCCGCCCGGCCTCGTTGGTCATGGCCCCGATCCACCAGTCCGCCCCCTTGCGGCGGGCCAGCACGATCGACTGGCCGATCTCGCCGCCGACGAACCGCGTCTCGTCCCAGGTGGTGGGGGCGGCGCTGACGAAGTCCAGGCCCGCGGGGCTGTCGCGATAGGTGTCGGGGCTGTCGGACACCAGGCCGAACGGGCTGTCATAGACTACGTACATGGCCAGGGCCTGGCCGCGCGTGGTCTGGACGAACGGCAGCTCGTTGCGCGGGTTGAACGTCGCCGGGGCCGCGTTGCGGAAGCCGCCGGGCGTGTAGTCCATCGGCCCCAGCAGCATGCGGGTGTAGGGCAGGGTGACGTTGTGGGTGGCGGTGATCCGCCGGCTCCACTTGTTGTACTCCGCCCCCAGCACGCCCTCCTGGGTCAGGTAGTGCGGATAGGTGCGGATAAGGCCCGTGGGATGCTCGGCTCCGTGCAGGTCGACCATCAGATGATGCTGGCCGGCCTTGGTCAGCAGGCGGTGGTAGAAGTCGACCATCTGCTGGTCGTCGCGGTCCATGAAGTCGACCTTGATCCCCTTGATCCCCCACTTTTCGTAGAGGGCCAGGGCCTCGTCCATCTGGGCGTCCATCGACTTCCAGTGGGCCCAGACCCACAGGCCGACCTTGCGCTCGGCGCCGTAGGCGACCAGGTCCGGCATGTCGATCTCGGGGATGGTCTGGGTGACGTCGGCGCCCGGCTTCACCGTGCCGGCCCCGCCGCTGTTCCTGTACCAGCCGTCGTCGATCAGCATGTATTCCAGGCCGTTGGCGGCGGCGAAGTCGATGTAGCGCCTGATCGTCGCGTCGTTCATCCCGGCCTTGGACACGCCCGAGACCACCGGGCCGTTCCACCAGTCCCAGGCGGCCTTGCCGGGCTTGATCCAACTGGTGTCCGCCAGGGCCGTCGGCGGGTTGAGGGTGGCGACCAGGTTGCTCTCGATCAGCTTGCCGGCGGTCGGCGCGATCATGATCACCCGCCAGGGCGAGACGAGGTCGGCGCCGGGCTTGCCGCGCACAGCGATCGCGCCGTCGTCCAGGCGCGGCGACAGCTTGACCTGCAGCCCCAGGCCGCCGTCGCCCCGGCCGGTCAGGTAGAGGCCGGCATAGTCCTTCAGGTCGGCCTCGGCGACGGCGAAGGCGGCGTTGGCGCCCTGGCAGACCAGCGGGGCGTCATAGAGATTGTGCTCGCGGATCTTCGAGGCCTGGACCGGGTCGAACTCGCCCTCGTGGCTGGAGCCGAACCTTCCCAGGTTCAGGCCCCAGCAGCGATAGTCGGCCGGGAAGTCGAAGCGGGTTTCCTCGCCGCGGACGTCGACCGCGTCGGCGCCGGCCGGCCGCGGCAAAACGTAGCGGAAGGCGACGCCGTCGTCATAGGCCCGGACGATCACCCGCAGCGGACGCTTCTTGCCCTCGGGCTCCTGGAAGTCGACGCTGAGCTGGTTGTAGTGGTCGCGGACGGTCCGGGCCTTGCCGGCCACCAGCTCGTAGGTCGTGTCGCTGGCCGCCGGCGCGGCGCCGATGATCTTCAGGCCGTGGGACAGCGATCCGCCCGTCGCCGCCAGGCCCAGGGGCGAGGGGGCCAGCAGCGGCTGGCCCTTGTAGGTCACGGCGTAGCGGGCTTGGCCGTCGCTGTCGGAAACCGTGACCTTCAGGGCGCCGTCCGGCGAGGCCAGCCGCTGTTCCGCGGCGCCGGCCGTGCCGGCGGCGACCAGCGCCAGGGTCGTCCCAGCCATCAGGCGCGCCGCCAGGCCAGCCGAAAATCCTCGCATGCCTTCCCTCCCCGGGTGTTTCTATTTGTCACACAAATTAGACGGTGTATGGATGCCCGTCGAGCTTTTAGATACCGGTACCAGAGACAGCGTCCCGGATTGCCCGGAACGCGCCGGCATGCGATTGACAGCGTTGTCGGAGTTCCAACGATAAACGATGCGGGGAGTTATGAACACCAAGGCCTTTTGCGCAGCGCTGCTGGCGACCACCCTCCTGACCGGCGCCGCGTCGGCGGCCGAGACCACCGCCCATCCCGCCCTGTGGCCCGCGGCCAAGAGCCAGGGCCTGGTGGATCCCCGGACCGAAGCCTTCGTCGATTCGCTGCTGGCCAAGCTGACCCTCGAGGAGAAGGTCGGCCAGATGATCCAGGCCGACATCGCCTCGATCACGCCCGATGACCTGAAGACCTATCCGCTGGGCTCGATCCTGGCCGGCGGCAGCTCTCCGCCGCTGGGCGCGCCGGACCGCTCGCCGATCGGCCCGTGGCTCAAGTCGGTCGAGGCCTTCCGCGACGCCGCCGCCCAGCGCCAGGGCGGCACGCAGATCCCGCTGATGTTCGGCATCGATTCGGTGCACGGCAACGGCAACGCCGTCGGCGCCACGCTCTTCCCGCACAACAGCGCCTTGGGCGCGACCCGCGACCCCGAGCTGATCCGCAAGATCGGCGCGGCCACGGCCCAGGAAACCGCCGCCGCCGGCTTCGACTGGGCGTTCGGCCCGACCCTGACCGTGCCGCGCGACGACCGCTGGGGCCGGACCTATGAGGGCTATTCGGAAGATCCGGAGATCGTCCGCAGCTATGCCGGCCAGATGATCCTGGGCCTGCAGGGCGCGGTCTCTCAAGGCGGCGTCATCCAGCAGGGCCACGTGGCGGCCAGCGCCAAGCACTTCCTCGGCGACGGCGGCACCCACGAGGGCAAGGACCAGGGCGACACCCAGGTCTCCGAGGCCGAGCTGATCCGCCTGCACGCCCAGGGCTACGTGCCGGCCGTCAACGCCGGGACCATGACCATCATGGCGTCGTTCAACAGCTGGAACGGCGAGAAGATGCACGGCAACAAGAGCCTGCTGACCGACGTGCTGAAGGGCAAGATGGGCTTCGACGGCTTCATCGTCGGCGACTGGAACGGCCACGGCCAGGTGGCCGGCTGCACGCCCAAGAATTGCCCCCAGGCCGCCAACGCCGGCCTGGACATGTACATGGCGCCCGACAGCTGGAAGGACCTCTACGCCAACACCCTGGCCCAGGCCAAGTCGGGCGAGATCCCGATGGCCCGCATCGACGACGCCGTGCGCCGCATCCTGCGCGTGAAGGCCAAGCTGGGCCTGTTCCAGCAGGCGCGCCCGCTGGAAGGCAAGGAGGCGGTGATGGCCTCGGCCGAGCACCGCGCCATCGCCCGCCAGGCCGTGCGCGAGTCGCTGGTGCTGCTGAAGAACAACGGCGTGCTGCCGGTGAAGGCCTCGGCCAACATCCTGGTCGCCGGCTCGGGCGCCGACGACATCGGCCAGCAGGCCGGCGGCTGGACCCTGTCGTGGCAGGGCACTGGCAACACCAAGGCCGACTTCCCCAACGCCCAGTCGATCTATTCGGGCCTGAAGGAGACGGTCGAGGCCTCGGGCGGCTCGGCGACGCTCAGCGTCGACGGCAGCTTCGACAAGAAGCCCGACGTCGCGATCGTGGTGTTCGGCGAGACGCCCTACGCCGAGGGCGTGGGCGACATCAAGACGCTGGAATACCAGCCTGGGAACAAAACCGACCTGGCCCTGCTCAAGAAGCTGAAGGCCGCCGGCGTGCCGGTGGTCGGCGTGTTCCTGTCGGGCCGCCCGCTGTGGGTGAACCCCGAGATCAACGCCTCGGACGCCTTCGTGGCGGCCTGGCTGCCGGGTTCGGAAGGCGGCGGGATCGCCGACGTGCTGATCGGCGACAAGGCGGGCAAGCCACGCACCGACTTCCACGGCAAGCTGGCGTTCAGCTGGCCCAAGACCGCCGGCCAGTTCACCCTGAACCGCGGCGACAAGAAATACGATCCGCAGTTCGCCTACGGCTACGGCCTGACCTACGCCTCCAAGGTCCGGGTCGGGACGCTGTCGGAAAAGCCGGGCTTCACGATCGCCACCGAAAACGTCAGCAACTACTTCGTCGGCGGCAAGACGCCGTCGCCGTTCGAATTCAAGCTGATCCCGACCACGGCGGTGCAGATGCGTCCCGTGGACGCCGGCAACGTGCAGGAAGCCGGCCGCCAGCTGACCTTCTCGGGCGACGCCGCGGCCAAGGCGGCCCTGGAGGCCGACAAGGCCTTCGATCTGTCGTTCCAGGCCAACGCCGACATCGACCTGCTGATCGACTATCGCGTCGACGCCAAGCCGACCGCGCCGGTCGCCCTGTCGATCGGGGCGGGCAAGCTGGACGTCACCCCGGTGCTGAACGCTTCGCCGGTCGGCGAGTGGAAGAGCCTGAAGGTGTCGCTCAAGTGCTTCCAGGCGGCCGGGACCGACGTGACCAAGGTCACCGCGCCGTTCGAGCTGTCGACCGCCGGCAAGCTGGTGGTGTCGTTGCAGGGCGTGAAGCTGACGACGGACCCGGCCGGCGCGGTCTGCCCGGGCAAGGCTCAATAAAAACGCCGCGCACCCCGGCGAAGGCCGGGTCCAAGCGAGGTTCAGGACGGGCCTAAGAGCCCGGAATAGCAAAGTCCGCCCGGGTCCCGGCTTTCGCCGGGACGGGCGGAGGTTAGGGATGGTGTCCATGCGTTCGAAGATCCTCGGCCTGCTGGCCGCCACAGCCCTGGCTGGGCTGGCCGTCACCGCCCAGGCCGCGCCCTTGCTGGCCCCGGTCTTCACCGACCACGCCGTCCTGCAGCGCGGCCAGCCGATCCGGGTGTGGGGCGCGGCCAGGCCGGGCGAGGCGGTCGAGCTGGCGCTGGGCGAGGCCAAGGCCAGCGCCACGGCCGACGCCGAGGGCCGCTGGTCGGCGACCCTGCCCGCCCGAGAGGCGGGCGAGACCCTGACCCTGACGGTCCAGGCGGGGGGCGAGCGCCAGACGATCTCGGACCTGCTGGTCGGCGACGTCTGGCTGTGCTCGGGCCAGTCGAACATGGAATATCCGCTGCGCCGCTCGCTGAACGGCGAGGCCGAGGCCGCCAGCTCGGCCGATCCGAACATCCGCCTGTTGCAGACTGGCCGCGTCAGTCTGCCCGAACCGACGGCGGCCCTGCCCAAGGAGGCGGCCTGGCGCGCGGCCACGCCGGAGACGGCCAACAACTTCAGCGCCGCCTGCTTCTTCATGGGCCGCGAGATCAAGAAGGCCACCGGGGTTCCGGTCGGCCTGATCGACGCCACCTGGGGCGGGTCGGTGATCCAGGACTGGATCAGCCGCGAGGGCCTGCACGCCCTGGGCGACTACGAAGAAGGTCTGGCCATCCTGGCCGACTACGCCAGGTCGCCGGAAACCGGCATGGCTCGGTGGAACGCCCAGTTCGACCGCTGGGCCGCCAAGGCCGAGCCGCAGGCCGCGGTGTGGAGCCGTCCGGGCTTTGACGACCGCGACTGGAAGACCATGCCGGCCGAACGGTTCTGGGAGGCTAATCCGGGCCTGGAGACCTTCGACGGCACGATCTGGCTGCGGGCCACGATCGTCCTGACCGCCAAGCAGGCCAAGCAGGGCGCCGTCCTGGCCCTGGGTCCGATCGACGATCTGGACATCACGTTCGTCAACGGTCGCCAGGTGGGCTCGACCCAGGGCTGGGACAAGCCGCGCGCGTACAAGATCGCGCCGGGCGTGCTGAAGGCGGGGCCCAACGTCGTCGCGGTGCGGGCCATCGACACCGGCGGCGGCGGCGGGGCCTGGGGTCCGGCCGCCGAGAAGGGGCTGAAGTTCGACGACGGCTCGTTCGCGCCCCTGGGCGCCAGCTGGCGCTACAAGGTCTCGTCCACCGCCGCCCAGAGCGGCGTGCCGCCGACCCCGCCGTGGGTGGGCGCCAGCGGCCTGTCGACCCTGCGCAACGGCATGATCGCGCCGCTGATCCCCTACGGGGTGAAGGGCTTCGCCTGGTACCAGGGCGAGGCCAACACCGCCGAGCCGCAGAACTACGAGCGACTGCTCAAGGCGCTGGTCGCCGACTGGCGCAAGTCGTTCCAGGGGGCGGACCTGCCGTTCCTGGTGGTGCAACTGGCCGACTTCGGGCCGCGCCGGACCCAGCCGGCCGAGTCCGGCTGGGCCGGCGTGCGCGACGCCGAGCGCCGCGTCGCCGCGGCCGATCCCAAGGTCGGTCTCGCCTCGGCGGTCGACATCGGCGACATCTACGACATCCATCCGGCCAACAAGCAGCAGGTCGGCCATCGCCTGGCCCTGCAGGCCCGCAAGCTGGCCTATGGCGAGACGGCCCTGATCGCCGCCGGCCCGGCGCCGCTGTCGGCGACGCGGGTTGACGGGACGGTGGTCGTGCGGCTGGACCAGCCGGCGGTGGTGCAGGGCGACGCCCGGCCGGCCGGGTTCGAGCTGTGCGACGCTGGCGGCGCCTGCCGCTTCGCCGACGCGGCCCTGGCCGGCGATCAGGTGCGGCTGGCGGTCTCGGCCGGCTTCACGCCGGTCAAGGTCCGCTTCGCCTGGGCCGACAGTCCGATCCTCAACCTCTATGGCGCCACCGGCCTGCCGGCGACGCCGTTCGAACTGGCGATCGCGCCTTAGGGGCGTAATCAATTGAGAGGCGAAATTATCTGAAGGATATTCGGAAGCCTAAAATCAGTTGTCCTCCCGGAAGCCTCGCAGAGGCTGTCCGGGACCCAGAGGACTGGGCGAAGGCGGTGCGGTTCACCTGGATCCCGGCTCTACGCTTCGCTTCGGCCGGGATGACAACCGTGAGATGTTGCAATTGAGTCCAGACCCTGGGCCGAATAGCGGGATCATCTCCGTCGTCTTCCGCCGCAAATCGAGGGTTTGGCCCCATGGCGGCGGCGCGGGGGGCCGCCTACCGTCATGGCTTGGCTTGCGCCCGACCACGACTTGATCCTGGGCAGGGGGACCGGCGCGGGCAGGGGCGACGGCGCGCGCGGACATCGCGCGCGCCGTCAACCTGCAACCCTCGAGGCCCGGCGGCATTGTCCTCCACCGAGGAGACCGCCGAGTGCCCGACGCCGCGTATCAGGAGCTAGCGAAGCTGTGGGAGGCGGTGTTCGGCGAACAGCCGTCCGTCGTCGCCGAGCCGGGGCTGACGGCCCAGATCCTGGTCCGCTGCCTGCCGCCTACGGAGCCGTACAGTTTCGACGCCGAAGCCCCGGCTAAACCGCCAGGGCCTTGAGCCGCTCGCGCAGGTCGCCCAGCTCGTCCAGCTGGATGTTCAGCTTGCAGAACAGCTGCTCGGGCACGGCCCTGGCCTTGTCGCGCAACGCGGCGCCGGCCTCGGTGAGGGTGACGACCACCCGGCGCTCGTCCTCGGGATCGCGAGTTCGCGCCACCAGGCCTTGCGTTTCCAGGCGCTTGAGCAGCGGGGTCAGGGTGCTGGACTCCAGGTCCAGCGCCTCGCCCAGGGCGCCGACGGTCCGGGGACTGGCCTCCCACAGCACCAGCATGGCCAGGTACTGCGGATAGGTCAGACCCAGGGCCTCGAGCAGCGGCCGGTAGAGCCGGGTCACTCGATTGGCGGCGCCGTAGAGGGCGAAGCACAGCTGGCGGTCGAGGCGCAGGGCCTCGACCGGTTCGCTGCTGGTCTTTTCGGTCTTGGCGCTCATGCGGCCCTTGTGGTGATCGCGACGTCGACATTGCCGCGCGTGGCGTTGGAATAGGGACAGACCTTGTGCGCCGTCGCAACCAGGGCTTCGGCCTCGTCCTGGGTCAGGCCCTGGGTTTCGACCTCCAGCGCGACCTCCAGCTTGAAGCCGACCTCCAGCGGGGCCAGGCCGACGACGCCGGTCACGGTCGAGCCGGTCAGGCCGATCTTCTGCTGGCGGGCCACGAAGGCCATGGCGCTCTGGAAGCAGGCGGCGTAGCCGGCCGCGAACAGCTGCTCGGGATTGGTCCCCTGGCCGTTGCCGCCCAGCGCCTTGGGCAGGGCCAGCTGCACGTCCAGCAGGCCGTCGTCGCTGCGGGCCTTGCCTTCGCGGCCGCCGGTGGCCGTGGCGCGGGTTTGGTAGAGGGTGGACATCGGATGCCTCCTTGGCGTTGTTCGATACTGAACGATTTAATCGTGTACGATTTAATAACAAGGGGCGGGGCGAAGTTTTTTATCGCGTGCGATCTATCGGCTCGGCCGCGCTACCCGGCCGGAGCCTTCGCGGCGCCGACCAACGCTCCCAGCGCCTCCATCGCCGTGAGGTCGCCGAGCAACTGCCGCACGATGCTCAGCGTGTCGGAATAGATCCGTTCGCAGACCAGGGTCTCGCCTTCGAACAGGAAGAAGGCGGCCATCTGGCAGCTGAACGGGCGACCGGTCGGCGGAAGGGGACCCAGCGGTCCCAATTGCGTGCCCTCGAGGAGGAATTCCACCACGACTCCGTCGTCGACATGACGCAGGGACAGCAGGGTGTTGCGCTGGTCGGGAAAGGTCTGGCGCGAGCTTCTGTAATAGCGCTCGACCTCGGGCCGGCCGTCGTGGACCGCGCCGGTGGCGATGATCTCGTAGCGGGGGTGGGGGAAGGTCGCCAGCACCTTGTCCCAGGCGTGGTCGATCTCGTCGGCCATGTGCTCGCGCACGATCGTCTCGCGCCGGGCGCGCAGTTCGTCCTGGGTCATGATCGTTCCTCCCGTCGCTCTTCGGCGGCGTCGAAGACAGTAGACCCGTCAGGTCCCGGCTTGGGAAGCCTCTAGGCCGCCCAGGCGGCCGCGAAGCGCTTCAGCTGCGAGCGGGCCGCGCTCTCGGCGCCGTCGCCCAGGGCTTCCAGGCGCAGGAACAGGTCGCCGGCCCGGTGGGGGCCGCGGGCGGGCAGGCCCTGGCCGGGCAGGCGCACCAGGCCGCGGGCGGCGGCCTTGGTCGAGATCCACACCAGGCGCGGACCCAGCGCGGTGGCGACCTCGATCCGGCCGCCCTCGGCCAGGGCGCGCGCATCCAGGCGCGCGGTCAGCCACAGGTCGTCGCCGCGCACCAGGGCGTCGGGATCGGGCGTGACCGCGACGCGGAAGGTGACGTTCTCGACCCGCACCTTGTCGCCCTCGCGCAGGCCGGCCGGCAGGGTCAGGCGCAGCTTGCGGGAATCCAGGCCAAGCTCCAGCGCGCCGCCGGCGAAGGCCAGGGCGGCGTCGATCCGCAAGGTCGCTTGCTCGACCCGGGCCGGCTCGGCGACGGCGGGCGGGAAATGGATCGGGCGCGCCGGGGCGTCCTGCAGCAGGCGATAGGCGGCCAGCACGTCGCGGAACAGAGCCGCGTCGCCGCCGGGGCGGTCCGGATGGGCGCGTTTGGCGGCTTCGCGATAGGCGGCCCGCAGCTCGCGCTCGTCGGCGCCGGGGGCGACGCCGAGGATGGCGCGGGCGGCCTGGAGACTCAGAACGGGAGATGCGCCGGCGGTCATGCCGCCGACCCTGCCGCCGTTTGGTCAACGGGGCGTTAAGTTAAGACTTTAGCGGATCTGGCCGCTCAGCAGCCAGACCAGGCCGAACACGCCGAACACCCCGGCGGCGAAGACGATCACCGCCCACGAGCCGCTCTTGCGGTGCCAGGTGATCGGCTCGTCGACCTCCGGCCCCTCGACCCGGGCCCGCTCGGCGGCCCTGGCGCGCAGCCGCCAGAGGTTCCAGGCCCCGGCCGCGAACAGGAACAGGCCGCCGGCCGCCAGGATGATCCAATCCTGGACGTCGTCGCCCTTCCACTTCACGGCTTCGTTGTAGCCGATCCACAGGCCGGCCGCGCACCACAGCGCCAGGGGGATCCAGGCCAGTCGCGCCCGCGTGCCGAGTTTCATCAGGGGTCAGGTCCATAGACGCGGAACGGTCCGCGACGTCGTCGGCGGCAGATGCGCGCGACCGGCCATCCTCGTCAAGCGCGGCCCGCCGCTCTATATCCAGGCCATGACCGACGCGCCCCTGATCCCCGCCTCGCCGTCCGAGGACGACTATGTCCGCCAGGTGACCGAGGCGACGCCGCCGCCGCTGCTGCCGGAGGGCGACCCGATCCGCCTGTTCGAGGAGTGGCTGGCCGAGGCCGGCAAGGGCGAACCGAATGATCCCAACGCCGTGGCCCTGTCGACCGTCGACGCCGACGGCCTGCCGGATTCGCGCATGGTGCTGCTCAAGAGCGTCGATGCGCGCGGCTTCGTCTTCTACACCAACACCCAGAGCGCCAAGGGCCTCGAGCTGTCGGGCCAGCCCAAGGCGGCCCTGCTGTTCCACTGGAAGTCGCTGCGCCGCCAGGTGCGGGTGCGCGGCGCGGTCGAGCCGGTGACGCAGGCCGAGGCCGACTCCTATTTCGCCAGCCGCGCCCGCCACAGCCAGCTGGGGGCCTGGGCCAGCGACCAGTCGCGGCCGCTGCCCGACCGCCTGGCCCTGGAACGCCGGGTGGCCGAGATGGCGCTGAGGTTCGGGATCGGCAAGGTGCCGCGCCCGCCGCACTGGTCGGGCTATCGCGTCCTGCCCCAGGTCATCGAGTTCTGGCGCGACCGCCCGTTCCGCCTGCACGAACGGCTGGTCTACGAGCGGGGCGGCGAGGGCTGGGAGACGAAGCGGCTGTTTCCCTAGACCCCGTACCGCGCCAGGAACGTCTCGACCGCTTCCTCGGAAATGTCGCGCAGCGGGCGGGCCGGCAGGGTCTCGTCGCCGGCCGCCAGGCCCAGCACCAGGGTGGCGTGGTCCAGCATGCCCAGTAGCTGGCCGGCCGCCCAGGCGGGATGGGCGGCCGCCAGTTCGCCGGACGCGATCAGGTCCTCGACGACCTGGGTCGCCGCCCCGCCCAAGGCCTGGTGGGCGCTCTGCAGGAAGTGATCGGCCACCGCCTCGAAGCGTCGACGCTCGCTAGTGACCATCCGGAAGATCGCCCGGGTCGCGGGCAGCGACATGAAGGTCGCATAGGCCAGGGCCAGGCTGGTCAGGCGGCCGCGGGCGTCGCCCTTCGCCCCGAGGCTGGCGCGCACGGGTTCGGCCATGGTCAGGACGGCGTCGTGGACGACGACCTCGAACAGCTTGGCCTTGCTGGGGAAGTAGGCGTAGAGGGTTGCTGTGGAGACCCCCGCCATCCGGGCCACCGCCTCCATGCCGGCGGCGGAATAGCCTTCCCGGAGAAAAACGCCGCGCGCGGCGGCGAGAATCTCGGTCTTCTTGCGTTCGGATCGATTGACGACTGCGCCGATCAGCATGCGGTGGCGACTCTATTTAAGATTACCTTAAGCATAGGCATTCAACTCAGGCGAAAGCAAGCGCGCCGGACGCGACGTGGCCGGAACTTTCCGCTATGGGGACGCCGCGCCCGAAATTCAGGCGCGGTTGACGAGGTCGGGGCGTGATCAAGGACGCGGAGACGGTTCGCGAGCAGGAAGTGGCCGCCTGGATGGGCGAGCGGGCCGATCGGGTGATCGAGACGTCCTGCGCCCGCGTGTTCCTGGTCGGCGAGGCGGCCTGGAAGGTCAAGCGCCCCGTCAATTTCGGTTTCCTGGACTATTCCACCCTGGAGCTGCGCCGCTGGTCGCTGGAGCGCGAGCTGAGCTTCAACCGCGCCGCCGCGCCCGACATCTACCGCGCCGTACGGCGCCTGACGCGGACCGATAGCGGCGGGGTCGAGATGGACGGGACCGGCGAGATCGTCGAATACCTGCTGGAGATGCGCCGCTTCGACGAGCAGGGGGTGCTGGCCCAGCAGCCCTGGGCCATCGACGACGCGCTGGAGGAGTCGCTGGGCCGCACCATCGCCCAGTTCCACGCGGGGGCGCCGCTGCGGCCGCAAGGCGGCGGCGTGGGGGCGCTGGGCTACACCATCGCCTCCAACGCCAACCTGCTGCGCGGCCTGGCGCCGCGCCTGGGAACGCAAGCCGTCGAGCGGCTGATCGCCGAGACCGACCTGGCGCTGGAGCGCCTGGGTCCGCTGCTGGACGAACGGGCGGGGCAGGGCTTCGCCCGCCACTGCCATGGCGACCTGCACCTGGGCAACATCCTGGTCGAGGCCGGCAAGCCGATCCTGTTCGACTGCATCGAGTTCAACGACTCGCTGTCCGACATCGACATCCAGTACGACCTGGCCTTCCTGCTGATGGACCTGGATTTCCGCCGCCGCCGCGACGCCGCCGGCCGGGTGCTGAACGCCTATCTGGACGAGGCCGCGCGCAGCTTCGGCGAGGGTCTGTGGACCGGCCTGGCCGCCCTGCCGCTGATGCTCAGCGTCCGCGCCGCCGTGCGCACCCACGTCTGGGCCTACAGCAACGACGACGAGGCGGCGCGGGCCTACCTGGCCACGGCGCTGGAGCATCTGGCCCCCAAGCCGGTCAGCCTGGTGGCCACCGGCGGCTTCTCGGGCTCGGGCAAGTCGACCTTCGCCCGGGTCTGCGCGCCCGGCCTGGGCGCGGCGCCCGGGGCGGTGGTCCTGCGCACCGACGAGATCCGCAAGCGCCTGTGCGGCGTGCCCTCGCTGCAGCGCCTGCCGAAGGAGGCTTACACGCCGGAAATGAGCGAGCGGGTCTATGACGAGCTGTTCCGCGACGCCGCCCTGACCCTGGCCGCCGGCCGCTCGGTGGTGGTCGACGCGGTGTTCCTCAAGCCCGAGCAGCGGACCCGCGCCGAGGCTCTGGCCAAGCAGGTCGACGTGGCGTTCCAGGGCGTCTGGCTGGAAGCCCCGCCCGAAGTGCTGCGCGCCCGCGTCGCCGCCCGCGTCAACGACGCCTCGGACGCCGACGTGGCGGTGCTGGAAAGCCAGCTGGCCCGCGACACGGGCGAGATCGCCTGGCGCCGCGTCGACACGGTCAGCGCCTTCGAGGACGAGGCCCGGGCGTTGGCGGAATCGATGGGCTAGGGGCCCTAAATCCCTCTCTCTAAGAGAGAGAGGGAATTCTTAAGACCCCGTCGCCTCCGCGCACCCTTCCGCCTTGCCGCGCACCGCGCCGCAGATCGACGACAGCAGGTCGAGCGGCCGGATCGGCTTGCCCAGGTGGTCGTCGAAGCCCATGGCCAGGAAGCGCTCGCGGTCGCCCGACATGGCCGAGGCGGTCAGGGCGATGACCGGGATCGCCGGGTCGCCCGCCGCCCCGGCCCGGATGGCGCCCAGGGCGGTGATGCCGTCCATCACCGGCATGTTGATGTCCATCAGCACGGCGTCGAACGTCTCGACCTTCAGGGCGTCCAGGGCCGCCTGGCCGTGGTCGACGATGGTCAGGACCACGCCGGTCGCCTCCAGCATGGTGCGGACCACGACCTGGTTGATGGCGTTGTCCTCGGCCATCAGGATGCGCAGGGCGTCGAGGTCCGGGGCGTCGTGGCCCTCGACCGCCTCGGCCGGCGCGGCGGGCGTCGCGATCGGGACGGCGCGCAGGGTGAAGGCGAAGGCCGCCCCGCCTCGCCGGCTGGTTTCCAGCACCAGGTCGCCGCCCATCTGGCGGGCCAGGGCGCGCGAGATGGTCAGGCCCAGCCCCGTGCCGCCATGGTTGCGCGAGACGGCGTTGTCGGCCTGGGTGAAGCTTTCGAAGATGCGGTCGTGGACGCCGGCGTCGATCCCGACGCCGGTGTCGATCACGCGCAGCCGGATCTCGCGGGTCCCGTCCGCCGCCGATTGCGCTTCCGGGGCGGACAGCTGGATCGTCACCCCGCCCTGGCTGGTGAACTTCAGGCCGTTGGAGATCAGGTTCATCAGCACCTGGCGGATGCGCTGGGGGTCGGCCAGGATCCAGGCCGGGGCCGACGGGTCGATCTCGACGCGCAGCCACAGGCCCTTCTCGGCGCCGGCGTCGCGCCAGGCGTCGCCGGCGGCGCGGACCAGATCGTGCAGGTTGACGGGCGCATGGTCCAGCTCGACCCGGCCGGCCTCGATCTTCGACAGGTCCAGCACGTCGTTGAGCACCTGCATCAGGCTGTCGCCCGACTTGATCATCAGCTGCACGTGGCGGCGCTGGTCCTCGTCAAGCTTGGAGCGGTCCAGGGCGTGGGCCATGCCCAACAGGCCGTTCATCGGCGTGCGCAGCTCGTGGCTGGTGACCGCTACGAAGGTGGACTTGGCGCGATTGGCTTCCAGGGCCCGCTCGCGCTCCTCGCGCAGGTTCTGGGTCAGGGCGTCCAGCCGGTTGGCTGCGGCGCGATTGGACATCATGACGCTGACGGTGGTCAGCACCACGGTGATCAGGCTCCAGCGCGTGACGTTCGCCGCCACGCCGTGGGCGTCGTACAAGAACAGCGGGAAGACGACCAGGCTGGTCATCGGAGCGATGGCGCTGACCGCCAGCAGGGCGGCGGGCTGGTGCCGGAAGTTCTGGGTGTAGACGATCTGGCCGACCCAGATGGCGACGGCGGCCAGCTTCAGCTCGGGCGTGGGCGAGAGCCACAGCAGGGCGCCCAGCCCCGCCCAGATCAGGTTGATCGGCAGGGCCGCCAGGACGAAACCCGCCCGCAGTCCGAGCGAACCGCGTATCCCGGGCCTGAACCGGCGGGTGGCCAGCCGGGCCAGGCTCTCGGCGCCGATCAGGGCGGCCAGCCAGCCCACGGCGACCGGGATCCCCAGGGCGAAGGTCACGGCCGCGGTGGTCATCGTCGCCGGGATCAGGCGCGACGGCAGCAGGCGATGGGTGTCCAGCGCCACCTCGTCCAGCCGGTCGTCGGCCCATATGGCGTCGAACCTTCGCACCCGAATCCGCCCCGTCCGCGCTCTGTCGTTTAGGCGACAGAATAGACCATCAAAGGACTATCTTTGCTTGGGCGCAACCTGCGGCCGATCCGCGCGGCCTGGTCAAGGTTCGCGTCCCGGGCGCGCCGCGTTGCGCGGCGGACGCCGCCCCGCTAGCCTCGCCTGAACAACGATAACGGATCGGGAGCGCGCGGCCGATGCAGGGCTTGATGCAGCACGGGGCCTTGACGGTCGACAAGATCATCGACCACGCCGCCCAGTGGCACGGCGCGCGCGAGGTCGTCACCCGCTCGGTCGAGGGGCCGATCGTCCGCACCACCTACGGCGCGATCCACGACCGCGCCAAGCGGGTGTCCAACGCCCTGCTGGCCCTGGGGATCAAGCCGGGCGACCGGGTCGGAACCCTGGCCTGGAACACCGGCCGCCACATGGAGGCCTGGTACGGGATCATGGGCATCGGGGCGGTGTGCCACACCCTGAACCCGCGCCTGTTCCCCGAGCAGATCGCCTGGATCGCCAACCACGCCGGCGACCGCGCGATCTTCGTCGACCTGACCTTCATGCCGATCATCGCCGGCGTGCTGCAGCACCTGCCGACCGTCGAGCACGTGGTGCTGTTCACCGACCGCGACCACATGCCGGCCGACTTCAGGCCGGCGGGCGAGACGCCCAACTTCAAGGGTTTGCTGTGCTTCGAGGACCTGGTCGAGCAGCACCGCGCCGACTGCGCCTGGGGCGGCTTCGACGAGGGCACGGCGGCCGGGCTCTGCTACACCTCGGGCACGACGGGCGACCCCAAGGGCGTGCTCTATTCGCACCGCTCCAACGTCCTGCACACCCTGATCACCCTGCAGCCCGACGTGATGGGCCTGTCGCAGAAGGACGTGATCCTGCCGGTGGTGCCGATGTTCCACGCCAACGCCTGGGGCGTGGCGTTTTCGGCCCCGGGGACCGGCGCCAAGATGGTCATGCCGGGCGCGAAGATGGACGGCGCCTCGATCTTCGAGCTGCTGGACAGCGAGGGCGTCACCTTCTCGGCCGCCGTGCCGACGGTCTGGCAGATGCTGCTGCAGCACCTGAAGGAGACGGGTGCCAGGCTGCCGGCGCTGCGCAAGGTGGTGATCGGCGGGGCGGCCTGTCCCGAGCACATCATCCGCGCCTTCCACGACGACTACGACGTCGAGGTGGTCCACGCCTGGGGCATGACCGAGACCTCGCCGGTCGGCACCCTGTCGGTGATGACCGACGAACTGGAAAAGCTGCCCTACGACCAGCAGATGCCCTATCGCCTCAAGCAGGGCCGGCCGCCGCTGGGCGTGGAGCTGAAGCTGACCGACGACGCCGGCCGGCGCCTGCCGCACGACGGCAAGAGCTTCGGCAATCTGAAGATCCGCGGCCCGATCATCGCCGCCGAATATTTCCGGGGCGCCGGCGGCCGGATTCTCGACGACGAGGGCTTCTTCGACACCGGCGACGTGGCCACGATCGACGACCACGGCTTCATGCAGATCACCGACCGGGCCAAGGACGTGGTGAAGTCGGGCGGCGAGTGGATCAGCACCATCGACATCGAGAACATCGCCCTGGGCCATCCCAAGGCGGCGATGACGGCGGTGATCGGCGTGCCCCATCCCAAGTGGGACGAGCGGCCGATCCTGCTGGTCAAGCTGAAGGACGGCGAGACCGCCACCAAGGCGGAGTTCCTCGACTTCCTGCAGGGCAAGATCGCCAAGTGGTGGACGCCCGACGACGTGGTCTTCGTCGACGAGATCCCGCTGGGGGCGACCGGCAAGATCGACAAGAAGCTGATCCGCCAGCGCATGGCGGACTATGTGCTGCCGGCCCTGGCCGTCGCGGGCGTCGCCGAGGCCGAGGCCGCGGCCGACCCGGATCCCGAACCAGAGCCGCCGGCCGGCGCCCTGGCGGCCGCCGACGGGACCCAGGCCGCGCGGCTCTACGCGCCCGAGCCGGAGGAGCCGCTGGGCGAGCCGCCGCCCCTGGCCGAGCCGCCGGTGGTCGAGGCCTTGGCGCACGCGGACGCCGAGCCGGAGCCCGAGCCCCAGCCCGACCCTCCGGCCGCCTTCGCGCCCGAGGCCGAGCCCGTCTTCGAGGCCCGCGGCCAGCAGGAGCACTTTCCCCTGGACCCGCTGAACCCCGCGCCGCCCCTCGGGCCCGTGCCGGAAGAGGCCTTCCACGCCAAGCCGGTGTTCGTCGCCGAGGAGCCGCCGCTGGCCATGCCGGTGATCCCGCCGTCGACCGGCAGGAAGGCCAGGGCCAAAGCCGGCAAGTCGGGCGGACCGACCGCGGGGCTGCTCGACCTGGCCCTGCTGATCGCCCTGACGCCGGCCCTGCTGGTGGCGGCTGGTGCGCTGGGCGTGAAGTTCGGGGTGCTTCCCCCGGCGGTCGGCTATGACCAGATGACCCTGGACTGGGCCCCCAAGGCCGCCGTGCTGGGCGTGGCCACCGGCGTGCTGGGCCTGATCGCCGCCCTGTTCGGCGGCGTCTCGCGATTCTGGAAGAAGGCCCTGGCGGCCCTGGCGATCACCGTCGCCGCCCTGGGCGTCATGGTCGCCGCCAACGTCCTGGGCGGACGCACGCCGCCGATCCACGACGTCGCCACCGACTGGAAGACGCCGCTGATGCTGTCGGACGCGGGCCTGGCGGCGCGGGGCGGCGACGCCCAGACCGTCGAGGCCGATCCCAGCCTGCCGGTTGGCTCGCTCGCCTTCGCCGGCCGCCGCGTCGCCGACATCAACGCCGAGACCTGCCCGGCCGCCCGGCCGCTGGTGCTCCAGCGCTCGCCGGCCGACGCCTACGAGGCGGCCAAGGCCGCCGTCCAGGCCGCCGGCCTGACGATCGTCACCGACGACCCGATGGACGGCCGGCTGGAGGCCGTGGGCCAGAGCTTTTGGTATGGCTTGAAGGACGACCTGATCGTGCGGGTGCGGCCCGACACGGCCGGCGCCCGGGTCGACATCCGCTCGGTCGGCCGCGCGCCGGGTCCCGACATGGGCCGCAATTGCCGGCGGGTGGGGCGTCTGCTGGCGGCGGTGAAGGGGTAGTTTTTCACCCCTTGCCCCCTACGGACCGCTTCGCGGTCGTCTTCCCCCAGAGGGGGAAGAGCC
>Ga0065165_1001231_pt1 | contig 29292 bp, 33 predicted proteins | sample AraplaMF_Cvi_mMF_FD_63813 | JGI IMG/M metagenome (GOLD analysis project Ga0065165, IMG submission 63813) | Arabidopsis root microbial communities from the University of North Carolina, USA - plate scrape MF_Cvi_mMF (version 2) (version 3) | ecosystem: Host-associated > Plants > Roots >... | reverse complement strand
CGACGCCTCCGTGAAACGTCTCGGCAAGGGTGACGACCGCCCGCTCAACACCATGAACGACCGCATGGCCGTGCTGGCCGCGCTGGAGTCGGTCAGCCTTGTCGTCGAATTCGACGAGGACACCGCGCTGGAAGTGGTGCAGGAAGCCCGCCCTGACATCTACGCCAAGGGCGGCGACTATGTGATGACGGAGATCCCGGAAGGGAAGGAAGTCATCGCGCAGGGCGGCAAGGCGGTCGCGATCGACTTTGCGCACGACCGCTCGACCACCAAGCTGGTGGCGAAGATCCGGCAGTTCGGGGGTTGATATGCCTCTGGAGAAGTATCTCGACGCCTTCCCGGAGATCGGCGAAGGTGTATATCTGCACGCATCGGCCCAGGTGATCGGCCATGTCCGCATCGGCGCCGATTCCTCGGTCTGGTGCAACGCGGTGCTGCGCGGCGACGTCAACGACATCGTCATCGGCGCCTGCTCGAACATCCAGGACCTGACGATGGGCCATGTGTCGCACCGTTCGGCCAGCAAGCCGCAAGGCTCGCCGCTCGTGATCGGCGACCATGTCACCATCGGCCACTCGGTGATCCTGCACGGCTGCCGGATCGGCAACGAGTGCCTGATCGGCATGGGCAGCATCGTGATGGACGACGTGGTGATTCCGGACCGGGTGATGCTCGGCGCCGGCAGCCTGGTCTCGCCGGGCAAGACCCTGGAAAGCGGCTACCTGTACATGGGCCGGCCCGCCGAGAAGATCCGGCCCCTGAGCGAAGCCGAGATCGCCTACCTGCGCTACTCGGCCGAGCATTACGTGCGCGTCAAGAACAACTACCTGCACGCGCCGGACGGCGTCTAGCCGCCGCTGGCCTTAGCCGATGCCGGCGCCTCCGCGCCAAGGGCCTTCAAGCGTTCGATCGCGTGTCCCAGCGTCGGCTCGAGCGACAAGGCGCGGCGGTATTCGTCGACGGCCAGCTGGCGTTCGCCCACCGCCTCGTAGGCTTCGGCCAGACTGTCGGCGATCCAGCTCCAGTTCGGATCCAGCTTGCTGCCGAGCTGGAAGATCGGCACCGATTCCTTCGGGCGCCCGCTGCGCAGCAGCTCGTAGCCATAGGTATTCAGCCACGATGCCTCCAGTGCGAACGCCGGGTTGGCCGCATGCATCCGGTCGTAGACAGCCTGCGCATGCTGGTACCCGCCGGTCTGCAGGGTGCGGATGAAGGCTTCCAGTGTCGGCGGCGTGCCCCCTCCCTTGCGGCGCTCGACGGTCAGCATGTGGGCCGGTGTCTTGTTGGCAGCGGGTTTGTTGTCGAGGAAGGCCATCGCCTTCGCATCGTTCTTCAGATAGGCGTCGAGGAAGCGCGCCACATAGCGTGCGGCCCAGCTGTGCGCCAGCGAGACTTCGTCGCGCGAGTATTCATCGAAGCGCTTGCCGTCCTCAAAGCGCAGGCCGTCCGACGCAAAATCCTGGTGGATCATCGGCCGCATGGTCACGATGGTCATGTCTGCATACTTCATCTCGTTCAACAGGCTGTAGTCGTATCTGTTCTTTTCTTTTACAAGTTCTTCGAGGGCCTGGTCCCTCCGTCCCACGAACAGCATCGGCACCGCCAGCCGCGCCGGGCGCGCATACGGGGCAGCTTCCTTGCCGCCGTCGACGAATTTGGGCCAGTAGCGCACCGAGCCGTCCAGGCTCACCAGCGCGCGGATACGCTCGTCCCTGGCCGCCGCCAGCACATTCGCCAGGCCGCCCCAGCTGTAGCCGACCACGGCGACCCGCGACAGGTCGGCCTGCGGCATGGCGTGGGCCTGGCCGATCAGGAAAGCGATGTCGCCGGCCTGCGCCTCCAGTCCGTCGAGGTCGAAGGTCATGGCCTTGCTGCGCGGTCCCATCGATGGGCTGGAAATCACGATATAACCCTGGCTCGCCAGGTATTCGCACAGGTCGACGTTCTCGGTTGCCGCGGCGCTGAAGCTGGGCGCGTAGATCACGACGGGGAACTTGCCGGCGGCGGCCGGTGCGTCCTTGCTGGCCCACATTGGCTGTGCCAGGACCTGCTTTGCGGCGGCAGGCGCCAGGGCGGCAAGATTGCCCTTGATGATGGCCTCGCCCGCGCTCTGGGCCTCGGCCGGCGACAGCCATGGCGCATCCTCGGTGGCCTTGGTCAGCATGTAGTCGCGCCAGGTGAGCGGCTTGCCCTTGGCTTTGGCGGGATACCAGGTGATGGCCTGGATCGGGCGTGCGCGTTCGTGGCTAACGGGCTGGCCCGTCACCATGTCGAAGGCGGGGCGGAAGAGGCGGGTGTAGTCATATTGCGCCTTCACCTGCACGCCAACCGGGTAGGGACCGGGCTCGTTGGAGAAGACAAAAGTGTCAGCGGCGCCGGCGGCCGAGGCTGCAGTCAGCAGCAGGAGAGCGAGAAGTCTGCGCATTGCGGGGATGAGTTGTTGTTGAATTGCAACTCATCCTACGCGACTACCCGCAAGGAATATAGCTGGTAGTTTTATCAGCCAGACATTTACGCGCCGCCCGCATACCCATTCTGGCGCCAGGCCTCGTACACCACCACCGCCACCGTGTTCGACAGGTTCAGGCTGCGGTTCCCCGGCATCATCGGCAGGCGGATGCGCTGGGCCGGCGGGAAGGTTTCGCGCAGCGCCGGATCCAGGCCGCGCGATTCGGCGCCGAACACGAACACGTCGCCCGGTTTGAACGCCGCATCGCCGAAGGGCGAGGAGCCGTGGGTGGTCATGGCGAACATGCGGGACGTATCCGGCTTCGCGTCAGCCAGGAAAGCGTTCCAGTTCTTGTGCACCTTCATGGTCGCGTAGTCGTGGTAGTCGAGGCCGGCGCGGCGCATCTTGGCGTCGTCCAGCGGAAAGCCGAGCGGCTCGATCAGGTGCAGCTGGGCGCCCGTGTTGGCGCACAGGCGGATGACGTTGCCGGTGTTCGGCGGGATTTCGGGTTCGACCAATACGACGTGAAACAAGATGCTCTCCTATGGTGGACCCGTCATTATAGTGTCGGCCCGCGCGGCGGCGTGCGTGCGAATACGAAGTTCGTCACGCGCCCGGCGCCGAAGCGTTTGAAGGTGGCCGCCAGCTCTTCCAGCGTGTGGCCGCTTGTCATGACGTCGTCGACGATGCCGATATGGCGCCCCTCCACCAGCTCGGGGTCTTTGACGGCGAATGCGCCGCGGATGTTCTCGGCGCGCTCGTGCGGAGAGACGCCGGACTGGGCGCGGGTGTCCAGCTGGCGCTCGGCCAGCGTCGGATGCAGGGCGACGCCCAGGAGCCTGGCCAGGGGCCTGGCGATTTCCAGCGCCTGGTTGAAGCCGCGCTCGACCAGGCGGGAGGGGCCGAGCGGGATCGGGCACAGCAGGTCGGGCAGGGGTAGGCCGGGACGGGCCAGCACCGCATCCCTCAGCATTTCGGCAAACCAGGGCGCCAGCGGCAGGCGGGCGCTGAATTTGAGTTGCAGGACCAGGTGGTCGAGGGGAGGGGCGTATTCGACGGCGAAGACGGTGGCGTCATAGGAAGGCGGGATGGTATCGCACCGCCCGCAAATACCGCTGCCCGGCAGCGGATTGCCGCACCGTTCACAGCGATTTGTGACTGCCAGGCAAAAATGATCGCGGCAGGGTGTGCAGACCACGCCGTCGCAGCCGCCGCCGCACAGGGCGCAGCTCGAGGGCAGCAGCAGGTGCAGCAGGGAGCGGGGAGAGATGTGCATGGGTGTCCGATCTGTTCAGCCACCATCATGTACACTCCCGCCATTCCTCTCTTTGACCGCAGTTGACCATGGCTTCACCACAGTCCCCCTCCAAAATGAGCGCGCCGATCGACCAGGCGCGCGTTTGCCAGCTGTTTGCCGACCCGGCCCGTGTCGCGCCCTCGGATTTCCTGCGCCGCGAAATCGCCGGCCGCATGTTCGAGCGCCTGGCGCTGGTGAAGAACTCCCCGCAGCAGGTGCTGGATGCCGGCTGCGGCACTGGCGCCGACCTGGCCCAGCTGCAAAAGACCTACCCCGCCGCCCAGGTGCTGGGCATCGACGCCGTGCCCGCCATGCTGGCTGCCGCCGGCGGCGCGAGCCAGGCGCCGCGCTCCTTCCTCAGCCGTTTGCTGCCGGCCAAGAGCGGCATCGACCTGGTTTGCGCCGACTTCGGTCAGCTGCCGCTGGGTCCGAACTCGATCGATCTCGTATGGTCGAACCTGGCATTGCACTGGCATCCGCAGCCGGACCGGGTGTTCGCGGAATGGCGCCGCGTGCTGCGCGTGGATGGCCTGCTGATGTTCTCGAACTTCGGCCCGGACACCTTCCGCGAGCTGCGCAACGCCTTCGCGGCAATGGACGAAACCCCGCACACCTTGCCCTTCGTCGACATGCACGATTTCGGCGACCAGCTGGTGGAGGCGGGCTTCACCACGCCGGTCATGGACATGGAACAGATCACGGTTACCTACGACACGGCGCAGGCGCTGCTGGCCGACGTACGTGCCTTCGGCGGCAATCCGCTGGCCACGCGCCGCCGCGGCCTGGTCGGCCGTGCAGCCTGGCAGCGCATGCTGGATGCGTTGGAATCCCAGCGCCGTCCGGACGGCAAACTGGGCCTGAGCTTCGAGGTCATCTACGGCCATGCTTTCCGGCCGGCACCGAAAGTCACGGCCGCAGGCGAGGCAATCGTGCGTTTTCAGCCACGCCCACAACCACCGCGCCCAGAGTGAGGGACTGGTTTGTGCCGCACTGCATCATGCAACAGCCATGCCGGTCAGGTAATTTTCCTTGAATAAAAATTAGCTGTTTCAGTATAATCAATGACACTTTTTTCGACTTAAGTAGTCATCGCGCTAAAAACTTCAGTAAAAACAGCGTGTAGTCGAACTGGTTGCAGCAACACCAAAGGCTTCGGATTACCGTCCAGGACGGTGCCGGGGCCCGAGCAAGTACGTTCATCGAGGTCTCGTAGTCCCTGATGGTCGATGTTTGCAGGAAGGATTTCGGAGCGGCGGCAGTTCGTTCATGGAGTGCCGGCCTCTTTAAGAAAATTCATTTTTTTTGGGTGGTTGGGGACAACATGACTTATGCAAAGCGATTAAAAGCGGCGATGTTCGGCCTCGCGATTGGGGCCGGCATGCCGGTCCTGGCGTGGGCCGAGCCCGAGGTGATCGGGCGGCCGGCGGAACACCAGCTCAACATGCAGCCTGCCGTAACGGGCATCGGCGACTATATCTACAGCCTGCACAACTGGATGATGATCGTCTGTCTCGTCATCTTCGTCGGTGTGTTCGGCGTCATGTTCTATTCGGTGTTCAAGCACCGCAAATCCCTCGGCCACAAAGCGGCCACCTTCCACGAATCCACCGCCGTCGAGATCGCATGGACGGTCGTCCCGTTCCTGATCGTGATCGGCATGGCGCTGCCCGCCACGCACGCGGTCGTGGCCATGAAGGACACCTCCAACCCGGACCTGACCATCAAGGTCACCGGCATGCAGTGGAAATGGGGCTATGACTACCTGAAGGGCGAGGGCGAGGGCATCGGCTTCCTGTCGAACCTGTCCACCCCGCGCGCCGCCGTCGGCGAGCCGGGCGTGGCGCCGACCGTCGCGCGCACCGAGACTTACCTGCTCGAAGTCGACAACGAGATGGTCGTCCCGGTCAATAAAAAAGTCCGCCTCGTGCTGACCGCCAACGACGTGATCCACTCGTGGACGATCCCGGCCTTCGCCGTCAAGCAGGACGCCATTCCGGGCTTCGTGCGCGACGCCTGGTTCAAGGCCGAAAAAGTCGGCACCTACCGCGGCAACTGCGTCGAGCTGTGCGGCAAGGAACACGCCTTCATGCCGATCGTCGTGAAGGTTGTCTCGGCCGAGGACTACACTGCCTGGGTCAACACCAAGAAGAAGGAAATGGCGGCCCTGGCCGACGATCCGAACAAGGTCTGGACCATCGACGAACTGAAGACCAAGGGCGAGAAGGTCTATGCCGCCAACTGCGTGGCCTGCCACCAGGCCAGCGGCCTGGGTGTGCCGAACGCCTTCGCGGCGCTGGTCGGCTCGCCGGTCGTGCTGGGCGATAAAGCCGAGCAGATCAACGTGCTGCTGAACGGTAAGCACAGCGGCAAGTACCCGAGCGCGATGCCGGCATGGAAGCAGCTGTCGGATTCCGACATCGCGTCCGTGATCACCTATACCCGTAATAACTGGACCAACAAGGCCGAGCAGAACATCGTCCAGCCGTCGGAAGTCCTGGCCGCCCGCGGCAAATAAGCGTTTGGAATCGGAGACATTGAAATGAGTTCCACCATCGATCACGCACACGACGATCACGCACACGGCCACGGCCACGACCACGCGCACGATCACGCCCACGACCATCCGACCGGCCTGCGCCGCTGGCTGTTCGCCACCAACCACAAGGACATTGGCACCCTGTACCTGTGGTTCTCCTTCGCCATGCTGCTGTCGGGCGGCGTGCTGGCGCTGATGATCCGCACCGAGCTGTTCCAGCCCGGCCTGCAGTTCTTCCGCCCCGAGTTCTTCAACCAGCTGACCACCATGCACGGCATCGTGATGGTGTTCGGCGCGATCATGCCGGCCTTCGTCGGCTTCGCCAACTGGATGATCCCGCTGCAGGTGGGCGCCTCCGACATGGCCTTCGCGCGCATGAACAACTTCTCGTTCTGGCTGCTGCCGCCGGCCGCGATCCTGCTGGCCACGTCCTTCTTCGTGCCGGGCGGCGCCACCGCCGCCGGCTGGACCCTGTACGCGCCGCTGTCGACCCAGATGGGCGCCGGCATGGACATGGCGATCTTCGCCCTGCACATCATGGGCGCCTCGTCGATCATGGGCTCGATTAACATCATCGTCACCATCCTGAACATGCGCGCACCGGGCATGACCCTGATGAAGATGCCGATGTTCTGCTGGACCTGGCTGATCACCGCCTACCTGCTGATCGCCGTGATGCCGGTGCTGGCAGGCGCCATCACCATGACCCTGACCGACCGCCACTTCGGCACCTCCTTCTTCAATGCGGCAGGCGGCGGCGACCCGGTCATGTACCAGCACATCTTCTGGTTCTTCGGCCACCCCGAGGTCTACATCATGATTCTGCCGGCCTTCGGCATCGTCTCGCAGATCATCCCGGCCTTCGCCCGCAAGCCGCTGTTCGGCTATGCCTCGATGGTGTACGCGACCGCGTCGATCGCGATCCTGTCCTTCATCGTCTGGGCCCACCACATGTTCACCACCGGCATGCCGGTGACCTCGCAGCTGTTCTTCATGTACGCCACCATGCTGATCGCGGTGCCGACCGGCGTGAAGGTGTTCAACTGGGTCGCCACCATGTGGAAGGGCTCGATGACCTTCGAGACGCCGATGCTGTTCGCGGTCGGCTTCATCTTCGTGTTCACGATGGGCGGCTTCACGGGCCTGATCCTGGCCGTGACCCCGATCGACATCCAGGTGCAGGACACCTATTACGTGGTGGCCCACTTCCACTACGTGCTGGTGGCCGGCTCGCTGTTCGCGCTGTTCGCCGGCTTCTACTACTGGGCTCCGAAATGGACCGGCCACATGTATCCGGAAGGCCGCGGCAAGGCCCACTTCTGGCTGTCGCTGGTCACCTTCAACGTGACCTTCTTCCCGATGCACTTCCTGGGCCTGGCCGGCATGCCGCGCCGTTATGCCGACTACGCCGTGCAGTTCACGGACTTCAACCAGATCGTGTCGGTCGGCGCCTTCGGCTTCGGCCTGACCCAGGTGTACTTCCTGCTGTTCGTCGTGATCCCGACCATTCGCGGCGGCCAGAAGGCGGAAGCCAAGCCCTGGGAAGGCGCGGAAGGCCTGGAGTGGACCGTGCCGAGCCCGGCGCCGTTCCACACCTTCGAAAACCCGCCGCTGGTGAAGTGAGATGATCATGGCTGAACAAGCCAATACCGGCAGCAAGCGCGCCGCGGAGCTGCGCAGGAAGAACCTGCGCACGGCCCTGTTGGTAGGCGGACTGGCGCTGTTCTTCTTCGTGCTGCTGTTCGCCAAGCGGCTGTGGATGGGCTGAGATGAACAAGCTGAACCGCAGCACCTTCGTCAAGCTGGTGGTGGTGGCTTGCGTGATGTTCGGTTTCGGCTATGCGCTGGTGCCGGTCTACCGGCAGGTGTGCGAGGTGCTCGGCATTAACGTGCTGACCCAGAAGGACGGCACCGTCGAGCGGCCCGCCAACACCCAGGTCGACCTGACGCGCACCATCACCGTGGAACTGGACGGCAATGCGCAGGGACCATGGCGCTTCCGTCCGACCCAGCGCAGCATCGCCGTGCACCCGGGCGAGATGGCGACCGTGGTCTACGAAGTCGTGAACACCCAGGCGCGCACCGTGAAGGCCCAGGCCATCCCGAGTTACGCGCCGCAGTCGGCGATGCCGCACTTTAAGAAGGTCGAGTGCTTCTGCTTCAAGGAGCAGGTGCTGGGCCCGAATGAAGCGCGCCAGATGCCGGTGGTGTTCTTCATCGATCCGGCCCTGCCGCGCGAAGTGAAGAACATCACGCTGTCGTACACCTTCTTCGAAATCGGCGGGGCGGTGGCGGCAAAATGAATGAGCAAAGAAAAGCAGGCTTCGGGGCGACGATGAAGGCCGTGTTCTGGTCCTTCTTCGGCGTCCGCAAGCGAAAGGATTACGAGCATGACGCGGCCAACCTGAACCCCGTCTACGTCATCATCGGTGGCTTGATCGGGGTGGCAATCTTCATCGGCATCCTGTTGTTCGTGGTGCGGATGGCGGTCGCGAAGTAAAGAGCAGAGCAAGAATTCGACAATTCAAAAGTTCGTTTGAGGAGATGAGAATGAGTTCGCCACACAATGCGCCGTACTATTTCGTCCCCGGCCCCTCGCGGTGGCCGATGGCTGGCGGCTTATCGATGCTGGTTACGATGTCCGGCGCCGCCGGCTGGGTGAACGGCGCGTCCTGGGGACCGGGCGTGTGCGTGGCCGGCATCCTGGCCATGCTGGTGGTGCTGTACTTCTGGTTCGGCGACGCCATCGGCGAGTCGGAATCGGGCCAGTACGGCGCCCGCATCGACAGCTCCTACCGCTGGTCGATGAGCTGGTTCATCTTCTCGGAAGTGATGTTCTTCGGCGCCTTCTTCGGCGCGCTGTTCTATGCCCGCGCGATTTCGATGCCGTGGCTGTCGGACCTCGACCACAAGGTGATCTGGCCCGACTTCGCCGGCCACTGGGGCAACGTCGGCCCGGCCGGCACCGTCGAGAGCTTCAACACGATGGGCCCGTTCCCGATCCCGACCATCAACACCGCGCTGCTGCTGACCTCGGGTGTGACCCTGACCATCGCCCACCACGCCCTGCGCGCCGGCCACCGGGCCCAGACCGCGATCTGGCTGTTCGCCACGATCCTGCTGGGCGCCGTGTTCATGGGCTTCCAGGCGTATGAGTACCACCATGCCTACACCGAGCTGAACCTGAAACTGTCCTCGGGCATCTACGGTTCGACCTTCTTCATGCTGACCGGCTTCCACGGCTTCCACGTGACCATGGGCGCGATCATGCTGTCGGTGGTGCTGTATCGTGTGCTGAAGGGCCACTTCACGCCGGAGCACCACTTCGCGTTCGAAGGGGCGGCTTGGTACTGGCACTTTGTGGACGTGGTTTGGCTGGGTCTCTACGTGGTGGTGTACTGGCTGTAATCAGGAACCTAAAAACCGTCATTCCCGCGAAAGCGGGAATCCATGCTGAGTGTCTTCGATTGGTTCAGTATGGATTCCCGCTTTCGCGGGAATGACGTTTTGAGGCCAGCTCAGCGAATTCCAGTCGGCTGTATCCATCCCATCTTGTACGAAAACAGCACCAGCAAAAACAGCGTGATCGACAGCCCGACCCGCATCGCCAGCGCCTGTACGGTGCGGTTGCTGCGTCCCTTGTCGCGCATCAGGAAGAACAGGGCGGAGGCCAGGCTGCCGATGATGAGCACGAAAGCGACGGCGACGACGATTTTCATGGTGTGTCCTGAAATGGCAAAGTGACATTCATTGTATGCGACTTCGCTTCCGTTTCAGGACCATTCCTTTTCTCGCCACCCTTATCCTCGTGCTGCTCGGCGTCGCGCTGGGCAACTGGCAGACCCGCCGCGCGGCCGAGAAAACGGCCATCCAGGCCAGGCTCGACCGGGGCATGGCGGCAAGCCCGCAGACGCTCGACGGCGGCCTGGTGGATCCCGCCCGCCTCGAGTACCACCGCGTCATTGTGACGGGCGAGTTCGTCCCCAACTGGCCTGTGTTCCTCGACAACCGCCCGCAGGGAGGCAAGGCCGGATTCATCCTGCTGATGCCGTTTAAAATAGCGGGTTCAAGCAAGTCGGTATTAATCGCACGCGGCTGGCTGCCGCGAAATACGGCCGAGCATGACAAGCTGCCTTCGTTCGGCACGCCGGCGGGGCGCGTCACGCTCGAGGGCAGGGCGGTGCGCCAGCTGGCGCGCGTGATGCAGCTGGGGACGCCGGCGGCGCTGCAGCCGAAGGCGATCGTGCAGAACACCAGCCCGGCCGAATTCGCCCGCGCCAGCGGCCTGGACCTGCTGCCGGTCGTGGTCGAGCAGATCGGACCGGATACCGCAGGCGAGGGCCTGGTGCGGGACTGGCCTGCGCCCAGCCTCGACATCGACCGCCACAAGGGCTACGCCGTGCAGTGGTATGCGCTGGCGGCCATGGCTTTTCTATTTTTTGTGATAACAGGATTTCGAAGTGGACGACGCAAAACTGAGCAAGCCGGCTGAAGCAGGACAACCCATGCGCAAACGCGGCCGCTGGATGCTGTGGCTGGTGCTGCTGGTCTGCGCCTCGCCGATCATCGCTTCCTACTTCACCTTCTACGTGATCAAGCCGGAAAAGCGCAACAACTACGGCACCCTGATCGACCAGCGCGCCCATCCGATCCCGGCGATGGCGACCACGACCCTGGACGGCAAGCCGGTGGCGCTCGAGCAGTTCAAGGGCAAGTGGGTGATGCTGATGGCGGCGCCCGGCGCCTGCGAAGAGGCCTGCCGCAAGCAGCTGTTCGCGATGCGCCAGCTGCGCACCATGCAGGGCAAGGAGATGGAACGCATCGAGCGCGTCTGGCTGATCACGGATAAGGAACCGCTCGACACCATCGTCATCCGCGAATACGACGGCACCCACATGCTGCGCGCCGATGCGAAGGCGGTCGAGAACTGGCTGCCCGTCGACCCCGGCACCACGGTGGCCGACCACATCTACATGATCGACCCGCTGGGCCATTTGATGATGCGCTTCCCGAAGGACCCGGAGCCACGCAAGGTGCACAAGGACATCTACAAGCTGCTGAAGGCCTCGTCGGTCGGCTGAGCAAACAAGGATATGCAAGCTTCGAATCTCATCCTGCTGGCGCTGACCGGCATCCTGGCGGCCTGCGTGCCGCTGTCCCTGGTCTGGATGGCGACCGGCCTCCACAAGTACCGCAAGCTGGCCTGGGTGATCGCCTTCCTCACCTTCGACCTGATCGTGTTCGGCGGCTTTACGCGTCTGACGGATTCCGGCCTCGGCTGCCCGGACTGGCCCGGCTGCTACGGCGAAGCGAATCCCTTCCTGGCCCACCCCCACATCGCCGCCGCCGAGGCGCTGATGCCGACCGGGCCAGTGACGAAAATGAAAGCCTGGATCGAGATGATCCACCGCTTTCTGGCGATGGGCATCGGCTTCATGATCATCGGGCTGATGGTCGCGTCATGGCTGCGCGCGCGGCGTTCGCAAGGACGCACCGGCTCGCCCTGGCTGCCGACCGTGATGTTCCTGTGGGTGTGCGTGCAGGGCGCGTTTGGCGCCTGGACCGTGACCATGAAGCTGCAGCCGGTGATCGTCACCCTGCACCTGCTGTTCGGGATGGCGCTGCTGGCCTTGGCCGTGTGGCTGGGCGGGCGCGAGGATCATCGCCTGCATCCGGCCCCAAGCCCGGCCACCTCGGAAGCGTCGGAACTGCGCCGCCTGCGTGCGCTGGCCTGGCTGGCCGGCGCCGTCCTGCTGGTCCAATTGGCCCTGGGCGGGTGGGTAAGTACCAATTATGCGACGCTTGCCTGCACCGACTTTCCACTCTGCCAAGGACAAATTGTCCCAGACATGGACTTCGAACACGGCTTCACGCTGTGGCGCGAACTCGGCAAAACCGCGGCCGGCCACTACCTGCCGTTCTCGGCCCTGACCGCCATCCACTGGGTACACCGCAACTTCGCGGCCGTGGTGGCGCTGGTATTGGGCCTGACAGCCTGGCGCGCCTGGCGTTTTCCCGGCCTGCGCGCTACGTCCCGCAACATTGCATTAGTATTATGTGCGCAGATCCTGACGGGTGTGGCGACCGTGTTTTTGAGTTTCCCGCTTGTCATCGCCGTGTTGCATAACGCCGGGGCGGCCCTCCTTGTCCTGCTGGTGACCATGTTAAACTTCAAGGTACAGCATCAACTCGGATCGCCCCCGGGCCATTCATGATTACCCAAACCGCCACCCATAAACCGCCCAGCCGCGTCTCGCAGTACTGGGCGCTGACCAAGCCGCGCGTCACCCAGCTGGCCGTGTTCTGCGCCGTGATCGGCATGTTCCTCGCCACCGACGGCTTCCCCGGCTGGCACGTGCTGTTCTGGGCCACGCTCGGCATCTGGCTGCTGGCCGGCGCCGCTTTCGCCGTCAACTGCCTGATCGAAGCCGAAGTCGACGCCCGCATGGCCCGCACCGCGCGCCGCGCGACCGCCATGGGCGAACTGTCGACCACCCAGACCCTGCTGTTCTCCGCCATCCTCGGCGGGGCGGGGATGGGCATCCTGTACACCATGGTCAATCCGCTGACCATGTGGCTGACCTTCGTCACCTTCGTCGGCTATGCGCTGATCTACACCATCCTGCTCAAGCCGAACACGCCGCAGAACATCGTCATCGGCGGCCTGTCCGGCGCGATGCCGCCGGCGCTGGGCTGGGCCGCGGTCGCGAACACCGTGCCGATGGAGGCCTGGTTGCTGGTGCTGATCATCTTCGTCTGGACCCCGCCGCACTTCTGGGCGCTGGCCATGTACCGCCGCGACGACTATGTGCGTTCCGGCCTGCCGATGCTGCCGGTCACCCACGGCATGCAGTACACCGGCCTCCAGGTCTGGCTGTATTCGGTGGCGCTGGCGGCCGTCGCGCTGCTGCCCTGGGCGGTCGGCATGAGCGGGCTGCTGTACCTGGCGGCGTCCGTCGTCCTGAACGCCGTGTTCCTGCGCTACGGCTGGCTGATCCACAAGCACTACAGCGACCAGATCGCGCGCAAGGCCTTTGCCTGGTCCATCGTCTACCTGTCGCTGCTGTTCGCGGCTTTGCTGGTTGATCACTACTTCAAGTTCTAATATGAGAAAACTGCTGCCCGTCCTTGTCGCTGCCGCTCTGGCATTCTCCGTCACCGCATGCGACAAGCTCCCGGGCAAGCAGGCCAGCTTCCAGAACACCGACGTCACCGGCCTCGATTACGCCAAGGGTTTTTCGCTGACCGACCACACCGGCAAGCCGCGCACCCTGGCCGACTACAAGGGCAAGGTGGTGGTCGTCTTCTTCGGCTACACCCAGTGCCCGGACGTCTGCCCGACCACGATGGCCGAGATGGCCAGCGTGATGCAGAAGCTGGGCCCGCAGGCCGATCAGGTGCAGGTGCTGTTCATCACCCTCGACCCCGAGCGCGACACCCGGGAGCTGCTGGCGAGTTACGTGCCGGCCTTCGACAAGCGCTTCGTCGGCCTGTACGGCACGCCTGAACAGACGGCGAAGACGGCCAAGGAATTCAAGGTCTTCTACTCGAAGGTACCCGGCAAGGAGCCGGGCAGCTATACCATCGACCACACCGCCGGCAGCTACGTCTTCGACAAGGAAGGCAGGCTGCGCCTGTTCATCCGCCACGGCGGCGGCGCCGATGCCATCGTCCACGATGTCCGCCAGCTCCTGAGCTAGTCCCACGGACATGGACCAGCGGCCTGGCAAGAACACCACCCGCGCGGCCGCCGTCATTCTTCTCACGCTCGGCTGCCTGTACGTCCTGCGTCCCTTCCTGGCGGCGATCCTGTTCGCCGCCGCCGTCGTCATCTCGTCCTGGCCGCTTTATCTGCGCTTGCGCGCCCGCATGCGCGGCCGCCGCACGCTGGCCGCGCTGACCATGACACTCACGCTGACCCTGCTGGTGGTGATCCCGCTGGCCCTGGTCGCCTGGAACCTGGCCGACAATGCCGCCGCCGCCTTCGAGGAACTGCGCAAGCTCAGCGCCGGCGACCTGCATCCGCCACCCTGGGTGCGCGGCCTGCCGCTGATCGGCGAACAGCTGCACACCTACCTGAACGAACTGCTGGCCAGCCGCGACCGCATGATGGAACTGGCGCGCCGCATGGCCGAGCCGGCACGGAACATCCTGGTGGGCGGCGGCATCGTGCTGGGCACGGGCGTGGTGCAGATGGCGCTCGCCGCCTTCGTCAGCTTCTTCTTCTACCGCGACGGCGAAGCCCTCAAGACCGTGATCGCCGCCGCGATGAAACGCATCATGAATGAGGAAGCCGAAGCGGTCACCGACACCGTCAGCCAGACCGTGCGCGGGGTCATGTACGGCCTGCTCGGCACGGCGCTGGCCCAGGCCCTCGTGGCGGCGGTCGGCTTCCTCATCGCCGGCGTGCCGGGCGTGCTGCTGCTGTCGGTGCTGGTGTTCGTGTCTTCCTTGATTCCGGTCGGCCCGCCCGTCATCTGGGGCGGCGCGGCCGTGTGGCTGTTCAGCCAGGGCAGCACCGGCTGGGGCATCTTCATGCTGGTGTGGGGCTTCTTCCTGATCAGCGGCGTCGACAACGTGGTGCGGCCGATGCTGATCAGCCGCGGGTCCAGCTTGCCCTTCCTGCTTACCTTACTGGGCGTGCTGGGCGGCGTGATTGCGTTTGGCTTTGTCGGGCTGTTCATCGGGCCGACTTTGCTCGCGGTGGGTTACTCGCTGATGAGTGGGTGGACGCATACGAAGAATCCAATCGTGAAGCGTGAAGGCGAGAGCACGTAGTTCAGAGACGGGCAGTTGAGAACAGCCTCAGTATGGAAAGCGACAAAGTTTAACACCCCAAATTCAGACGACTTTGCCACTGCTGCGGCTGCCGAAAAAAGCAGACACGACGAAAATAGTAAGAATCGCTAGGCCAGCGGAGAGGCGATAACGTACGCTGCAATGGGTCTGCAATCGGCCAACAGCGGACGCTAAACACCAATCTCAGGTTAAGGACGAATTATGCAGTTAGCGCAATATATTGGTCAGAAGCTCAAAAGTGATTCTGTCATCGAGATTCTGGAAAACTTCGATATGAAGGTGATTTACGACTTCGACCGTTTACACGAGAACACGCCCGACAGCTACAGCGCGTCTGCAAGAGCGGCTGGCTTCCAACTTGGTTTCAATGAGTCGCAAGTTGTTGACACGATCTGGTGTTACATTCAGCCCCGTTCTGGCTTTTCCCCGGTCAATCAAAACATTGTAGGAGCACCGATCTTTGAGAATTTCTACGACGCACGGTCTTATGCCCACGCATCGGGCGTGCCTGCTTCGAGAGCGAAAGACGAGGAAAGTTGGTTCCGTTTAGAGCATGAAACCTTGTGGATCCATTATGAATTCTCGGGCAGTCGTCTTGGACTTATTACATTTATGCTTAAGTGAAATAATCCTAATGTCCGGAATGGGTCGATTGCGGCCGGTCGTGACAGTCTGTGACTTTCCCTCTAAAGCAAACTGCTAAGCTAGGCAAGCGGCCGAGTACGGCCGGGAGCGGACGTTACCCCGAAATAACGTAAATTGATACGAAGCTCAGTAATGAAAAGCTTCGGCGGGACGTGACACGACAGTTTGCTAACAGCCATGCATTCATAACTCATCGACCTATGCCCCTAAAAATTTTTCAGTGGTTCCTCCTCGGCGTGGCCGCTTGCCTGGCCGTGCCTTGTTTTGCCGGCCCACTTGTCGATTCTCAGATGGGGCAAATCCTCAATTTGAAGGACGCGCACAAGATCACTCTTCTCAACATGTATGGCAAGGCCGTGACCGAGGAACAGTTCCTAGCCTTGCCGGGCTCCTTTAACATCGAAAAGCACAAGAACGCGGATGGCACTATCGATGTGGTACTGCGCCGGAACGATCCGAACGAAAAGCCGAAGCTGGCTGCCGCGCCGGTCGACCTTAAGGTAGGCGATACGCTGCCGGAGTTCGCATTGAAGGGATTGGACGGCCAAATCGTCAACAGCAAGAGCCTGCGCGGGCGCTACAGCGTACTGAGCTTCTACTTCGCGGAGTGTGGCCCTTGCATCCACGAGGTGCCGCAGTTAAACGCACTGGCCAAGGCGCATCCGGACATGGGCTTTCTCGCGCTAACCTTTGACAGTATGGGCGATGCCAAAGCGTTTGTGCAGAAGCGAAAACTGGAATGGCCCGTGCTGGCAGAGGCCGATATCTACATTAAGAGCCTGAAGGTGAAGTCGTACCCGCTGCTCCTGGTCGTCGGGCCAGACGCTAAAGTGGTGGCGGTGCGCAGCGGGTTGAACGAGCATGCGCCGCAGGTTTTGCCCTGGGTAGACGGCGTGCTTGCGAAGACGAGGTAAACCAATCGGCTCTGGTGCAAATCTGCGTCTGGGCGAGAATGACGAGCTTTGTGCCCCGCTTTGGGTACGTTGCGGACGGTCCTGGCACTGCGTGAATTTTCCGTCTCGGAAACCTGTTGTCCTGAGCCGAACAGCCGGGTTCTGCCATGAGCAGTCACCTTACTGAAGACCCTCATGAACGAAACACCAGCGATGGCAGCACCTTTGCAGCGTTTGCTCAACGCGGAGCATCAGGCAGGTAACCGTATCGCCGAGGTTTCAAGCTGGCGGCGCAAGTGCAGTCTGGTCGAGCACCGATTTCGGAATCTCGAAACTGTTTCGTGTGACGTTACTTTCCATGAGTTGCATGGCTCCCACTACTGGCGAGCCGAGTATCGCTACGAGGGCGGCGCCGAAGTATTGGCTTGTAGGGCCTTGGAAGCTTTCGTCAAGGTTCGCAAGGGTGCAAAAGCAGACATGTAGAGAGCGGCTAACCAGGCTGAAAAGCCACGGCTTCGATATTGTGCGCATTCTACAAATCAAGATTTCACTGCTGAGCGCAAGAACTCGACAAATGCGCGCACTCGCGCCGATAGGTGGCGATTCTGAGGGTAGAGGATCGAAAACGGGCGGGAGCGGCCGCCATACTCTTGAAGGACTTCGACAAGGTCGCCACGCCTCAAGGCGTCGCCCACTGCAAAGCGGTAGGTTTGATAAAGGCCTCCGCCCGCGTTAAGCCAAGCGACAGCCCCTAACGCATCGTTCAGTACACGCATCCGGCTTGTTATCGGTTTCTCGATAAGCGTACCTTGTTCATCGGTGAACAGCCACTGTAGCGGGCGCCCTGTATTTGGCGATATGTACTGGATGCAATCGTGTTCGCTAAGATTCTCAATACCGCGCGGTTCACCTTTTTTTGCAAGATAGGTTGGCGAAGCGAATACTCCCAGCATAGCGTCCTCAAGCTTGAACGCGACAAGACGTGAATCTTGTGGAATGCCGAGCCTGATTGCCAAGTCAAAGCCTTCTTCGACAAAGTCAATTATCTTGTCCGAAATACTAACCTCGATGTCGATCTGCGGATAAAGCTCAGTGAACTTGGGCATTAAAGGTAGCAAGCGAAACGTTCCGTAAGCAGCACTAACGCTGATGCGTAGTGGCCCGCTGGGGACGGTTTGCGCACCTGTGATCGCACGCTCGGCCTCGGCGATTTGCTCAAGTGCGAGCTGACATTCCTTCCAATAGAGCTCGCCTTCCGTTGTCAGCTTGACGGCGCGGGTGGTCCTCAAAAAAAGACGTACGCCGAGGCGCTGCTCGAGCCGACTGATCGACCGACTGACTGCGGCCGGCGTCAGGCCGAGGATCTCAGCTGCGCTGGTGAAGCTACCGGTCTCGGCTGCTCTACAAAACTGTTCAATGCTGCCAAGCTGAATCAGGTTGCCTGCTGCCATATTCATTACCATTTGTAATAAATGAATTGATTATCACATGGTTTATCAACCTGAAACAACGAATTAAAGTACGTCTACTGCTTCAACAACAAGGCGCCAAGGCTGCGCTACTTGAGCAGGACACGGTTTGGCCTACACCTCCACATACTTAAAAGGACCTTCAAAATGACTAGCAAACTGAACGTTTTCACCTCGCCGTCGGCTTTCCCCAATCCGCAGCGCCTGCGCCTGTTCATGCATGAAAAGGGGATCGCTGATCAGTTCCAGGAGACCATTTACGACATGACGCCAGTTGGTGAACAGCGTGGTTGGCGTCATTTGAAAATGAATGCTTGGGGTGAGACTCCGACCCTCGAACTCGCTGACGGTAGCTACATCTCCGAAACGGCCGCTGTCGTCCGTTACCTGGACCAGTCCTACCCCGGCCGCAAGATCATGGGAGACACGCCGCTGGAACAGGGACTGGATAACATGTGGGATAACCGCATCTGGGTTCACATCCTGTATCGCATCGTCACGGCCTTCCATGTTCTGCATACCGGTCTCGGCTTCAAACTCGAACTGACGAAGAACGAAGCTTGGGGCGAACACTGCCGCAAAGAAGCGTTGGCCCATGCCGCACTGGTCAACAAACATCTTTCGGACGGACGCAAATGGCTGCTGGGAGGCGATGAACCTACTTTTGCCGACATCACGTTGGCAACCGCGATCGCGTTCTCGAAGTTCCCGGTGAATGCCACCCCGCTGGACGAGCGCTTTGAGTTTCTGGATGCATATTGGCAGCGCTGGCAGCAACGTCCGAGCTTCCAAGCCGCGTACGCGGATCGTAGCAGTGGCATCCCTGAACTGGACAACAAGGCTTGATCCGACTTTAAAGTCGCGCGCTGTCCGACCAATGGATTTCGCGCGATTGAACGGATCTACTTTGGGTCGGCAGCGGGCGGCCGTGGTAGTCTGCCTTTGGCTGAGAACAGTCGGTTCGGTGACATTGACATCAAAGTTTGACGCGGCAGTGCATTAATCGCCGCGCCTCTTCATCAATTTTTGGGGCATGTACTGTATGAACAGGACCATGAAATTGCCTGGGCCGGACCATCCGATCACGATTACGCCCGAATCTCGCCGCGTTACAGTGACACTGGACGGAACCGTCATTGCGGATAGCACGCGGGCACTATCCCTGAAGGAAGCAAGCTATCCGGCAGTGCTGTACATCCCGCGTGACGACGTTCGCATGGATCAGCTCGAGCGCACCGACCATACAACGTATTGCCCGTACAAAGGAGAGTGCGCTTACTACAGCATTCCATCGGGCGGAGGGCGTAGCGTGAATGCCGTGTGGACTTATGAACAGCCGTTTTCGGCAGCAGCAGAAATAGCCTCGTACCTGGCGTTCTATCCTGACCGGGTTGACGCTATCAACGTCGTTTAGGGTTGGCAGAGCTTTTTTGGCTTCGTCAACCAGATCCCTGACGCAGCTAATCGCTTGCACCTCTCAACGGCTCCGCTGCAACCGAGAAGATCAGAGCGGAGGTATTCGTACCAGGCACTCGCGAATGGCGATCTGCCGCGCGACCTTGTCTTGCTGCGAATCCGGCGCTATTGCGCTGCCGTGAGCTTGAGTCCTGGCCGCAGTGCCTGAGAGACTTCCTGTAGACCTTTGCGCTGGTCAGATACCTGCTCGATTCCCTTCCTTGTTACTTCTTCCAGAAAAGCTATACGAGCCCTGTAATAATCCGCACGCAACTGCATTTCCATTAAATGTTGCTCGGATTGATACAGCTCCATGCGCAGGTCGTTGAGCGACTGTTTTGCGTGTTTCTCAGGCGTAGGAGCGTTAAGAGAAACCAAGTTTTCAATCCACCTTAGCATGATGAAGCCCTCCTGTCGTCTGGCGCTCTAGCCTGGTATCAAAACGGAAATCACGACACTGTCGCACAAGGACAGGAAGCGGTTTCCAGCTAGACACAGTCTATCAAAACATCTGGGCCGCACATTTGGAGCACGCCATGGATGTTGTTAAAATGACACTGATAAACTGTCCACGCTCGATATTCGTGGACAACGGGTTTAAGAATTAGAGACGTGAAGAACAGCTGAACTTCTTCAACATGATGTCGAGGACGAAAACATCACCATTGCCAAGCGTCGTTTTATAAAGGTTTAGCCATACAAGAGATTGCCGATATCCGATGACGTTCGTCGTTGGGATTAAAGAGTCTGTGCTGACCGTTTGCTTGTCTCATGCAGAGCATCAAGCACGGAACGAGCTGTTCGCAGCTTCTACAGAAACGTCTGCAGCCGTGTGGCAGGCAGCAGTGCCAAGAGACTTGGCTGGCACTGCCGGATACCACCGCGCCCGCAGGCGCATGAAGGGCGTCTCCACCAGCCGGTACAGCACCCAGCCGCCAAAGACACCGGCGGCCATCACCGCCACGATGGTCAGCGGCGCCTCCGCATCGATGCCGCGCCGCGACAGCTCCGGATGCAGCGCCATGAACACCGGCTTGTGCACCAGGTAGACCGCGTAGGACCACAGCGCCAGGCTGGTGGCGCCAGGGATGCGCACCCGATTTAACAGGGACGAAGGGCTGAGCGCTGCGCAGGTCAGCAGGGCGAAGCTCATCGCAACCAGCGAGAAGCCGAAGGTCGAGGTCATGAAGGGATTCGGCGCGTCGTAGCGCACGCCGTACAGCACCGCTCCCGCCATGACCAGGCCCGCCACCAGCAGCGCGTTCCCGTGCTTCAGCAGTCGGTCGAACAGCCCACGATGAAAGTTCTTCAGCATGGCGATGGCCACGCCGGGCAGCAGCCCGTCGAAGCGCGCCCAGGTCGAGTAATAGGCCGGCGCCGAAAACGCCTCCTGGCCGTTCATGAAGCTGATCCCGCGCGTGGCGATGCCGGCGCCGATGGCCGCGACCAGCGCGCACCACAGCAGGCGCGGTGAACGCCGCGACCCCACCAGCACCAGCACCGCCAGCGGCAGTACCAGGTAGAACTGCTCCTCGATGCACAGCGACCACGAATGCGTGAAGGTCTGCCCATACATCATGCCGAAGTTCTGGGTAAAGGTGAGGAAGCGCCAGACGGACTCCATCGTCTTGCCCCAGATCGGGCTGTGCGGCAGCAGCAGGTAGACGGCCAGCACCACGTAGTAGTTCGGCAGGGTGCGCAGCAGCCGGCGCGCAAAGAAGGTCTTCAGCGACAGCGGCTCGCCGCGCGCCGCCGGCGCCATCAGCTGGTTGCCGATCAGGTAGCCGCTCAGGACGAAGAACAGGTCGACGCCGGCCCAGCCTACCTCGCCGATGAAGCCGAAGACGGATCCCTGGGCGATGAAGCCGTTGTAGTGGGACATCAGCACCAGCGCGATGGCGAGCGCGCGCAGGGTATCGAGGCCGGCAAGCCGGGCCGGTGCGGCAGGGTTGTGCATCATGCGACTTTCTTGTTGAGGTGAGTGAGTGCGTCGGTCAGCGCCGGCATGTACGTGCGGCTGGCGCGCAGCAGGCTGCCGTCGCGCAGGCGCAGCAGGGCGTCGCGGTTGGTGAGGGAGCGCAGTTCGGCGATCATGTCGAGCCGCACGATGCTGGAACGGTGCACGCGCAGGAACTGGCGCGGGTCGAGCTGGGTGGCCAGGGTATGCAGGCGTTCGCGCACCAGCCAGGTCTTGCCCTTCGCGTGCAGGGTGGCGTAGTCGCCGTCGGCCTCGATGCGTTCGACTTCATGCGCCGGTACCAGGACCGTACGGGTGCCGACGCGGACCGGGAAGGTCTGCGTCCACGGTGTTACCGGCGCCGCGGCAGCGCCCGGGCACCGGTAAGGAAAGGCCAGCCGCGCGCGGTCGAGGGCTTCGTCCAGGCGGTCGTCGTCGACGGGTTTCAACAGGTAGTCGAGGGCCGCCAGATCGAAGGCCTGCAGTGCGAAGCTGTCGTAGGCGGTGAGCAGGATCGCCATCGGCCGCTGTGCCGGTGGCAGGGCCGTGAGCACCTCGATCCCGCTGCGGCCGGGCATCTCGACATCCATGAACACGAGGTCAGGACGCAGCGCCACGATGCCCGCAGCAGCGCTGTCGCCGTCGCCGTATTCCGCGACCAGCACGAATTCGCTGCGCTGCGCCAGCTTGAGCTTGACCGCGAGGCGGGCCAGCGGCTCGTCGTCGACGATGGCGACGCGGATCGTCATGCCGCCGCTTCCAACGGGCGCAAGGGCATCGCGATGCGCACGCCGAAGCGGCCATCCTCGTCCCAGCCGGCATTGACCTGCTGGGCATCGCCGTACAGGTGGCGCAGGCGCTCCGCGACGTTCGCCAGGCCGATCCCGCCACCGGTAGACTGCGCCGGCTGGCGGCCGTCGTTGTGGACGTCGACCCGCAGCTGGGCGCCGGCACGTTCGACGCGGATGTCGAGCCGGCCCGGCGTGGCGAGCGGCGCGATGCCGTGGCGGATCGCGTTCTCGACCAGCGGCTGCAGCATCAGGTAGGGCACGGCGCTGTCCAGCAGGTCCGGGCCGGCTTTCATCGTCAGGCGCAGGCGTTCGCCCAGGCGCGCCTTTTCGATTTCGAGGTAGGCGTCGAGCAGGGCCAGTTCCTCGGCCAGCGAGTGCTCGTGGCGGCCATCGTGCGCCAGCGTCGCGCGCAGGAAGTCCGAGACGCTGCCGAGCATGCGATTGGCTTCGCGGTTGGCGCCGCTCGAGACCAGCGCCGAGATCGCGTTGAGAGAATTGAACAGGAAGTGCGGATTGACCTGCAGGCGAAGGGCGCGCAGCTCGGCCTCGCGCGCGGCCGCCTGCGCCTGTGCGAGCTGCAGCTGGGTGCGCTGCAGCGACAGGTAGTACACCGCCACCGCATGCACCGCGCAGAACGCGAGCAGGGCCAGCCAGCAACTGTCCAGGCCGCGGAACAGCTCGCGCCATTGGTAGCCGGTCTCCAGCCCGAGCTCGATGGCGAGGCGCTGGCCGAGCAGGGCATTGAAGACCGACATCGCATAGCTCGCCGCCAGCAGGAGCAGCGCCGTCGGCAGCCAATGCCAATCGCGGCGCCAGCCCGCACGCTGCAGCAGCGCCAGCGGCACCAGCCATGCCAGGCAGGCGCCGGAGTAGAGCGTGCGGAAGGCGGTGGCGTAGCCGTGACCGACAGACGGCAGCCCGAGGATGGCCATGCAGGCGCACACCGGCAGGGCGACCAGCACCGGAACGAGCAGGGGCGTTTCGACTTTCATCAATCGATTCTAGCGTCTTATTTGCCCATCGAATACAGCATCGAGCTGATTTTCCAGCCGTCTTCCGCGCGCACCATCTGCCAGGCCTCGCTGCCGCGATTGGTCACTTTGCCGTCTGACAGGAAGTCGAAGTCGAAGTACACCGAGCCCACGGCGCCGTTGGTGTCGATGCGCACATTGTAGAAGCGCTCTTCGACCGGCTTGGGGTCCTTCTGGATGTAATCGGCGAACTGGCGCCATGAGCCTTTCAATACCTTGGGGGCATTCGGATTGCGCGCCTTGATGCCGGCCCAGATCGACTCGTCGGCAACGGACAGCCAGCTGTCGTGGTCCTGCAGGAAAAGGGAACCGAGGGCCTTGCCGTCATGGGCGATGATGGCGGCCTTGAACTGTTCGACGACCTGGTTGATGGCGGCGACGTCGGCGGCGTGGGGATTGTCGGCGGCATGCACCGGGCCGGCCAGGCAGGCGGCAAGCAGCAGGGAGGAGAAGAAGGCACGCATGGGAACTCCTGTTTGGAAAGCTCCCAGCCTAGGCAGCGGCGGATCGGCGGTCCAGCGGAATGCGCCGACCCGTGCATGGCGTGCGGTGAATGGTGAGCGATCAGGCGGGAAGGGCCTTAGCGAGGATCTCCTTCACGCGCTCGACATGGGCATGGGCCAGGTCTCTGCCACGCTTCGAAGCCTGCAGCGCCATATGCCAGTGCCCGACGACCCCTAGCAGTTCCTGTTCGTCGGCGGCCCGTTCGATACGGCGCACGACTTCAGCGGCCAGGAGGCCAAGGCAGGACTGGGCCGTCTCGATCATCTCCGCTTTTGCCCGCGACAGCACAGGGGACAGCGGCGGCGAAGCCACGCCGGCCGGCGCGATCAATGCCATCTCCAGCAGTTCGCCGACGATGGCCGCGGCCTGGCCGGCGGGCAGCAAGCCCTCCAGTGCGGAACAGGGCTTGCGGCCATCCAGCAGGATCAGGACCGCCCGCTGCCGGCTGTTCAGGCCCAGGCTGCGCTGCGCGACCTCGGCCCTGCCTTTTTCCGTCTTGGTATATACGTCGGTGGACATGGCTGACCCCCGGAGTGGAGATCGAATGATTCTATGTGGCAATTATTACTGCCGCGTGTCAGCCTTGCCCCCGCGGCGCTAGCGCAGCACCTGCAAGGCCGGCACGATGCGCACGTCGTGCATCTGGTTCAGGTAGGCCTCCAGGTAGCCCTTGTGCGATGCGCCGACGATGACCAGGGTGCGGCTGCCCGGCTGGGCGCCGATGGCATCGCGGATGTTCGAGGCCATGCGCAGGTTGCGCGTCTCCCAGTAGCCGACGTAGTTGCGGCCGAACTGCTGCGGCGAGCCATCCTCGAGCGCGGCGCCGAAGTCGCTGTCGTAGACGAGCCGGTATTGGCCCGGATCGTTCAGCGCGCGGTACATGGCGAGCACGCCCTCGGCGTCGCCCGTCCCGGCATGCAAAGCCTCGTCCATCTGCTTGCGCCTGGCGCTGGCAGGATTGTTCCACACCTTCTTCATGGCCGCGCCGAACGCCTGCTCGTCCGTGACCGAGAAGTCCGACGTATGGTCATCCATGGCAATCACGCGCTCCAGCCCCGCCGCGGCCGCGACCTGCGCGGCGATCAGGTAGTTCTCGTTGCGCTTGTCGCGCAGCTGGTCGAGCAGCGTGGCCAGGTTCGCGTCGAGGCCATCGCCGGCGTGGCGCTCGGCTTGCGGCAGGCGCAGCCACTGCACCAGCGCCGACGTGCGCTCGCCCCCGGCCAGGAACACGGCGGCCAGATGGCGGCGCTGCGCTGCCGTCGGCGTGGAAGGCCATTTCGCCAGCAGCTGCTCGGCTTCCGCGGTCGCGGCCGGAACGTCGAGGCCTGTTGCGGCGCGCGCCGGCGCCGGGTCCCAGCAGTAGTCGCTGACCGTGTCCTTGTAGCGGTGCGGGTAGCGGCGCAGCCAGTCGCACTGCATGCCCGACAGCGCCTCGATGGCGATGATGTCCGGCTTCCAGGCAGCGAGGCGTTCGTTCAGGCGCTTCAGGCTGGCCGGCTGGAACGGCTCCTTCAGCCCCGACAGGTGGGCCGTGCCCAGCACCAGCACTTGGTTCGGCGTCCCTTTCGCGGGGCCTTTCAGCTTGCCTGGGTCAAAGATGTCCTGGGCGCGCGCACTCGCGGCGCACAGTAGGGCGGCGGCCAGCAGGCCGGTCATACGATGCAGCATTCGATGGTCTCCTTCATCGGACAGTGGCGAGACACTACTGTAGGCCGGAGCAAGCGTCCGGGCGTCCACCATGCGACAGGCTGCACATTAAGTGGGTTGAAATGCACGGCCGCCGAACTTCCCCCCTCGATGTGGCCGGACTTCGGCGGCGCCGCTACCTACACTGGAAGCATGAAAAAATATCTCACCACCCTGATGCTGGGCGCCTGCCTGGCCTTTGAGAGCCAGGCCCAGTCCTTTGGCGATTTCCTGAAGTCCGCCGCCACTGAAGCGGCGAAGAACCTCGTCACCAACAGCGCCACCAAGGCGATGGCGCCGAATGCCGAGCCGGCGAAGGCGGCTGCCGCTGCGGAAGCGGATGGCGGCGCCGCGCTCTTGACCGCCGCACCGGTGGCCGCAGCCCAGCCCGCGCTGCCTGCCGGCTGCAAGCGCATGAAGGGCGCCAACCTGAGTGTGGGTCCGAAGCCGGATGGCTTCGAACCTGCCATCCTGTGGCCGGAAAACACGCAATGCCCGGTCGGCCGCTTCGGCGATTTTGAATTCAAGCAGGCGCAGGCCGCGAAGACCGCCTTCCGCGAAGCCAGCGCCTATCCCTGCAATGACTGCGAAGGCGGGCGCTATTTCGACGCCTGGGGCGGACGTTCGCTCATCAAGAACGGTGACTATTCGAAGGAATTCCCGAAGCTGCTGATCGCCCTGGAGCAGGGGAAGAGCGTGGGCTGGAAGGGCAAGAAGTACACCGTGACGATCACCGCAATGGGAGAGCAGCCGATCGGCGAGACGCCCTGCAAGCAGTTCCACTACACGCTCAAGCAGGGCGCCAAAACCGTCGCCGAATACGACGGCATGTACTGCAAGTGGCAGGGCGCTTATTCGTCCGAAGCGACCTGGCACGAAACAGTATAAATCAATCCAGCTCGTCCTCGTCCGCACCCCGCGCGAGCTGCGGAATCACCTTGACCAGCAGGATGCGCGGACCGTTGGTCTTCTTGACCACCACGTCGAAGCGCGGGAACTCGATACGCTGGCCCTGCTTGGGAATGTCGCCCAGCTTGGCCATCAGCAGGCCGCCCACCGATTCGACTTCGTCCAGGCCCATCGCTTCGTTGTCGATGTCGATGCCGAGCACGCGCTCGAGCGAGACGATGGGCAGGCTGGCCTTGCCGATGAAGGTACCGTCGGCCTGCTTGATCCAGTCGTTTTCGTTCAGGCGGAATTCGTCGCGGATCTCGCCGACGATGGCGCCCAGCAGGTTGTCCAGCGTGATGAAGCCGACCGGCCGCTTGCCCTTTTCGCCAATCAGGGCGAAGTGCGGCGCGCCGGTGCGGAAGCGGCGGAACAGTTCGATCGCCGGGGTGCGCGCGGAGATCGTCTCGACCGGGCGCAGGTACTCCGTCAGGTCGGTCACGTCCTTGCCGGCCTGCTCGGCGAAGAACAGGTCCTTCAGGTGGATCACGCCCAGCACTTCCTCGCCTTCCTCGTCGAACCAGGGGTAGCGCGAGAAGCGGTTGCGGCGCATGGTGTCCATGTTCTGCTCGAAGGAGCGGCTGGCGTACAGCGCGCTCACCTCGTTAATCGGCCGCATCAGGTCCGCCACCGAGTGCTGCGCGAACTCCAGCGACTGCGCCAAAATGTGACGCTCGTCGTGGGTGAACCGCTCCTTCTCGCCCTTTTCGCCGGTGGTGCTGGTGTTGGTGCGCAGGATCAGCTTCAGTTCGTCGTTCGAATAGTGGGTCTCGTGGCTGCCGGCGCCGGACAGGCCGGCGATGCTGAGCACCATGTTGGCGCTGGCGTTGAGTACCCAGATCGCCGGGTACATCGCCCAGTAGAAGCCGTACAGAGGGATCGCGCTCCACAGGCCGACCGCTTCCGGAATGCGGATCGCCAGCGACTTCGGCGCCAGTTCGCCGACCACGATGTGCAGGAAGGAGATCACGCCGAACGCGATCACGAAGGACACGCCGTGGATCAGCTGCGGGCTAGTGACGCCGGCGAAGGCGAAGACCGGCTCGAGCAGGCTGGCGAAGGCGGGTTCGCCGACCCAGCCCAGGCCCAGCGAGGCGAGGGTGATGCCGAGCTGGCAGGCCGACAGGTAGGCGTCGAGCTGGCTATGGACCTTGTAGAGGATGCGGCCGCGCAGGCCGCCGCTTTTTGCAATCGCCCGCACGCGGGTCTTGCGCAGGGTGACGATGCCGAATTCGGCCGCCACGAAGAAGCCGTTCAGCGCCACCAGCAGCAGCGCCAGAACGACAAATAAGATATTTTGCATACAGATGTAAATTAATCAACAAGCAGGTGCTTCGGGACATTGTACATGTACAGTCCAGTTCACCTTTCAGGCCGCATCCGGCATCGCTTTTTGCGCCGCGGCCAGGATCGCCTCGACCGCCGGGTGCTTGATCTTGCGTTCGTTCGAAATCACGTAGAACTGCTCGCGCACGCCGGGCACGGCGCCCACCTGCACGGCGCCGAACTGCTCGGCGATCTCCTGCGCCAGCGCCGCCGGCGCGAAGAACAGGCCGAGGCCGCGCCGCCCGAAGGTGTTGAGCAGGGCGTTGTCCTCGAATTCGCCGACCACGTCGGGTTTTACATTCGCCTGCACGAACCATTCGTCGATCTTGCCGCGCAGGGCATTATTACGCGTCGGCAGCAGGAAGGGCGCGCCGTTCAGATTCCCCGGGAAGTCCTTGCCGTAGCGCGCCGCCAGCTCGGGCGCGCCCACCACCAGCATCTCGCTTTCGAACAGCTGGTGGCTGAATACCTTCAATGCGCTGCCCGGCTGCACTTCGCGGTCGGTCAGCACCACGTCCAGCTTGTGCAGGGCGAGGTCGGCCAGCAGGGCCTCGAACTGGTCTTCGTAGCAGACCAGGCGCACCTTCTTCTCGATCTTCATCGCTTCTTCGAGCATGCGGTAGGCCGACAGCTTGGGCAGGGAATCGGAGATGCCCACCGCCAGCCGGACGCGCCCGCTGTCGGCTTCGTTCACCGCTTCCTGCATCTGCAGGCCGAGCAGGAAGATCTGGTCCGCATAGTTCATCGCCACCCGCCCGGCCTCGGTCAGCACCAGGCGCCGTCCCTGCTGCGAGAACAGGGTCTTGCCCAGCGATTGCTCGAGCAGGGTCAGTTGCGAGCTGACGGTCTGCACCGCCAGTCCCAGGCGCTCGGCGGCACGCGTGATGCCGCCTTCCTTGGCGACCACCCAGAAGTAGTAGAGGTGGCGGAAATTCAGGTCGCTTTTCATAAGCTGGATGAGTATCTCAGTATTTTCCGAAGTAATACTCACATTATCTTCGCTTTTTCCTTTTGCGTCACGCCCCTACACTGCGCCATATCAACAACGAAACACAAGAAGAGGAAAACCAAGATGAAACATTTCCGGGTGTCATTCATTGTCACCGCGCTATGCCTGGCAGCATCGGCATGGTGGGGCTACACGCACGGCGGCCTGTCCACGGCGCTGACCGCGGTCGGTATCGCCGCCATCCTGGCCGTGATGGAAGTCTCGCTGTCCTTCGACAACGCGGTGGTGAACGCCTCCGTATTGAAGACCTGGGACGAGTTCTGGAAGAAGCTGTTCCTGGGCGTGGGCATCATCATCGCCGTGTTCGGCATGCGCCTGCTGTTCCCGCTGGTGATCGTCGCGGTGGCGGCCGACCTGGGCATGGGCGACGTGTGGCGGATGGCGCTCGAGAACCCGAAAGAGTACTCGATGCACCTGACCAACCACCACGCTGAGGTGGCGGCTTTCGGCGGCATGTTCCTGCTGCTGGTCTTCCTGAACTTCCTGTTCGACGAAGA
>Ga0065165_1001229_pt1 | contig 29334 bp, 20 predicted proteins | sample AraplaMF_Cvi_mMF_FD_63813 | JGI IMG/M metagenome (GOLD analysis project Ga0065165, IMG submission 63813) | Arabidopsis root microbial communities from the University of North Carolina, USA - plate scrape MF_Cvi_mMF (version 2) (version 3) | ecosystem: Host-associated > Plants > Roots >... | reverse complement strand
GGTTTAAAAAACGATGCCTCTGTAATCTATCGGTAATTGATGTTCCGTGCTATTTTGTTGTAATACTGACTGCATGATTACAGCTCCTGAGATACAGCAACAGCTATGGACTATTGGCCATTCGCAGCACAGCCTGGAAGTTTTTGTGACGTTGCTACAGTTATGGTATCGCACACGTGGCCGATATACGGAGTTTTGCCGGTTCTCAACGCTATCCTCATTTTAACCGTCAAGTCTTTTCCAGAGCGTTGCATACCGCGGATATAGGCTATACGCATTTCCCGGAGTTGGGAGGGAAGTCCGTTCCAGGGGCAGAGCAGCATTACGAATCAGACAATCGAGGTTTCCAGCGACTTGCGGCATTGGCCCAAACACGACGGGTAGCATACTTGTGTGCTGAAGCAGATTGGCGTAATTGCCATCGTGCCCGCCTGTCCGATTACTTTTTACTTTCACTGTTCCGGTTGGAGGGTAGTAGCATATCAGAGCAAATGGTAGCTCACAAGAGCATCCGCCGGTGGTCAGGCAGGCTTCCTTGTTTTGAGAGGGTCTTTCCCCAGGGTACCGATTGTGGATTTTCCGGCGAGTAATCTTATCTACAGCACATGCAGAGGTTTGTAAAGCCCGTCCGGGCACCGTTTTGGTGGCTCATGAGGCATAAACATATAATCTGTAACGTAAACTCGCAGTACTATGGAAGATCACAATCACAGACGACGCGACGCCCAATATGCCGGATATCGTTATGATCATTCACAAGAACGCCGCGGTGGAAATGAAGGCTATTACGACCGCCATTACAATACCGGCGGCCGTGGCGGTTCGTACGACAACGACCGTTATGGCTATAGCCGCGACAATGACTACCCGGGCCGCTACGGTCAGGATGGGAAGTTGTCTGGGCATGATTACGAACGCGATTACAGTCCTTCCACCTATGGGAACCGTGGTACAGCTTTCCGCGGTGGTAGCTATGAAGGAGGGTATGGAAACCAAGGATACGGTGGTGCAGAACGACGACACTCATCTGATAATTTTAACCGGGGTGATTACCGCGAGCGCGATCCGGAAAGACGCGAGCAACTGTATAGTTTCGGCGGAAATATGAGAGACCGGAATAGCAGCCAGTCGCACGAAGGAAAACGGCGTGACGACGACCATTATCCGGGGTTCAGGAGTCCATATGACTCAGCTACACGCGTTTCGGAAGGACAACACCGCGGCAAGGGCCCAAAAGGATATAAACGGTCGGACGAGCGCATTCTCGAGGAGATTAACGACCGGCTTGCAGACGATTCCTATGTGGATGCAGGCGAGATTGAAGTAACCATTGAAAAGGGAGAAGTAACGCTAACGGGTACGATAGACGATCGCTATGCCAAACGTAGGGCAGAAGATCTTGTTGAATCGATTTCGGGTGTTCGCAACGTAGAGAATAGACTACGCGTGGTGCACGAAACAGGTAAGACATCGCAATAGTTGTCGGTGCAGCTGCGGATTATTTCGCGGTCTATAGTATAGTAGGGTGAGGTTAATAGTTTTTCAACATTTGTTATGAACAATGTGGATAAGTTTAGCAACGTTCTGACGGCGGTTCGGGACTTTGCAGACCGTGCCCATGGCGTGCAGATAAGACGGTACTCGGGTGAGCGATACATCGTTCACCCTATTCGCGTTTTGGAGACTTGTAGCGCCTATACCCAGGATATAACTATTCTCTGTGCATGCCTGCTACACGATGTACTCGAAGATACGTCAGTATCTGAGCACGAAATGCGTGATTTTTTACTACACCATTTGTCGGAAGAGCATGTAGATCGGATCATTCGTCTGGTTGTAGAGCTTACCGATATTTATACGCCAGAGCGTTTCCCGGTACTAAACAGACGTATGCGAAAGAAACGCGAAGTCGCGAGGCTGGCCCACATAAGTGCCGACGCCCAACTGATTAAGTACGCCGATATAATTGACAACGCTACCAACATCTTTATTCACGATCCGGATTTTGCCAACGTATATCTCCAGGAAGGCAAGGCGTTGTTGGTAAAAATGAGTAAAGGCGATTCGGGGCTTTATACCAGGGCGCTGAAGACCGTTTCGGATTGTCTTGAATTACTGGAAAGTAAGGAGGCAATATGATAGCCCTATGACAAACAACTGACGGGGTGCACCCGTTTTTATCAGCTCTACGAACTGTGCTCTGCTCCACGAAATAAAAATACCCCCGACAACATCGGGGGTATTTTTAATCCCTTAGTAAAGAGTGCACCGTTATTCACGTACAGTTACGTACGTAGTCGTTCCGACGGGTGTAGTGCTTACATGCAGATAGGTGATTGCCTTATTTAAGGCATCCACTATTTGTGCGATGTACTCCTTTTTAGAACTTACAATTGCATTCTTTTCGCCTTCAGCTGTTGCGATGCGTACGGCGTATCGTTCGCGTACCACAGCCATGATAACAATGCCGAGCAATGCTAAGCCAACGCCGGTCCATAACGCAAGTGTATTCGCGCTAACGTACGAATCATTAATGTTGACGTCGCCTATCATTGCCGGAGAGATCAACTCAAGCAGCCCGCACAGCACGAGTACTGCGCCTAATGTAAAGATCAGTATACCGGGCAATCTATCCGGTCTCATAACAAGAAGCCCGTGTTTGGTTATACCGTTAAGACGGTATTCGGTTCTCTTCACCTGGAACGTTGAATCGGTAACAACCACATCGTGGCCGTCGGTGTACAAAATTTTATCAGGTATCATATATTTTAATTTTAAACTATAACTGTCATTTCGTTTGGATGACAATCTATATTTTTAAAACTGGTGCCAGTGTGGAATTTTTGGCTTGAAGTATTCCAGAATTCGATTTAACTAGATTATCGAGCGAAACCGGGGAATATAGGAGAAACTTTGTGGTGTCGGAGGGACATATGAATGGAGCAGGGCTGGAGATGCTAAATGGATAGAAAGCTAAATGCCTGAGCAGTATGTTTCCATATACTCAGGCACAATTCGATGCACAACTATAGACTATTTGTCTTTGATTTTGTAATCCGGGTAGTACCGGTCTTTTTCAATGGTGTTCGTTTATTGGCCCTGTGGGTATTGCCTACCGAAGCTTTGGCTAAGACGGGCTGTGGTTCCCTGACGGCGTCTTTCTTTTCCTTAAGATCTTTCTTCGCTAAAGACTTACGTTTGATCCAGTCAGAATCAATGAGCCTGTCGCTTCCGAAATGATCTGAAAACCAAGACTTCCCACCCGAAAAGGCCCAATCTGATTGATGCATGTTTCCTCCGTTAGTTAATTGTTTGGACCTAGGTGATTTAAAAACATATTCCAGCCTGCCATTTACGGTTTTTCGGGATAAAAATCCCCACTATGCCCGTTGTCGGCAAGGTCGCCAACAATACTTTCAGGCCGAAACATTATTAATGGGGAAGGTCAGGGACCATGGATAATTCTGCTATCGATTCCGGAAAGTGTTAACGCATCAGGATAATTGCTACAATAAATCCAAAATGGACTTGGAAAAAACAGATACAAGTTCCGCCGGTAATCAGTATATTTAGATACAGTGTGTACTAAACCTAAAAACCTATGAAACGCAAAAACGCATGGGGGTGGCTTTTGGCAGTCGGCCTTCCTTTAGTAATTTCTGCTTGCAGTGATGATGACCCGCCGGCAAAAGCCGGGCTAACCTTTGAAAAGGCGGAAGAGGAAGTCACTGAATCTGATGGCACGCCAACGTCTTTTCATCCCGATGATGGCAAAGCCGTAGGGCTTTCAGGTACTAAAGGAAGAGATTTAACCGTCAAACTCCTACTTGATAAAGAACTCAGTGCGGATGCAGTTATAGCCTATACGGTAACAGGTACTGCGAGTTCGGTTAATCCATCAGGTGATGAAGTAAACGATTATATGATACCGCAAACGGGTGACAATTATACGTTGGACGACAAACAAATAACGCTGAAGAAAGGAGCGAAGGAAATCAATTTAAAAGTGACCATGTATGAAGATCTGGTGCTGGAGTACGACGATAAAGCACTCAACAATGATAAGCTGTCATTTGAAACCGTCATCCTTACGCTGACATCAGTAGTGTCAGGGCCGGTGGAGCTTGGTCAGCAGACGTCCTATACGATGAAGGTTGTAGAAGACGATGCTGTTTTTATTCTTACGTGGGGTGTTGCTGGCGGAAACACACAAGGCGATGTGGATATGGATTTGCTGTTTTGGGCGGACGATCAGCTTATCTGGGGATCTGCCACGGAGGAAGAGTACGAGGCGAGGAATTTCCCTGCCGGATTTCCTTCGGGAACGTATGGCGTGAGTTATACCTATTATAGCGGTACTTCCGACGATGTGCGTTTTGCTGTCGGGTTGTGGAGCACAAGTTCTACTATAGATGGAAAGCATTATACATGGCCCGATGCAAACCCGCTTGTGTTTGAAGGCCGTTATGGTTTGAAGAATATTAATAAATGGGATGCTGAAAATGCAGCCAGGCCGGTCGTGGTACAAACCTTCACTAAGAATGGACTCAACTATTCCGGTGTAAGCGCGATTCAAACATTGGATGCCGGCAGCCGTAAAACCCAGCCTGTGTTACTGAAGAATTCAGCTGATGTTTCGGCATATCTAAAAGAACGTCATACAATCGGGCGCATCAAGTCTGCGTCTGCAGTTTGGGAATAGAACCAAACCTTGTTAAGAGAGGTTGCTTGTTTGTTGGGACTGAAGTGCCCCTGAAAGGTTAGACACTTTTTGGGGCACTTCAGAAAAGCAGCCTTAGTTTTAACTTTAATTCTTAACCCATTTTCGGGTAAATGATTGGCCCCCCAGCTTGAATTGGATCAGGTAAATCCCTGGAGTAAGTGCGGCAACGTCTTCTACGGTTGCAACCACCGTCTCGCCTGCCTTATACAGTTCTATATCACGGATTACGTCACCTAACATCGATTGGACCTGGACGGCAACAACGCCATGGTAAGAATTGTTCAACGTGACCTGAAGCGTGTTACCCGGACTGGGATAAATCGTAATACCTTTGTTCAATTCGTTTTCTACACCGGTGACACTGCCTATCGTATATACGGTAACCCTTGCAGTTGAATTGCAAAGGTCGAGTCCCGATCCGGTAAGCGTATACGTTGTCGTTTCTTGGGGATACACTGTAAGCTGTGGTCCGATCACATTGTTCACCTGCCCATCGTCTGAGTTCCACACAAAGACACTAGCTCCCTTGCCGTTCAAGACCACCTGCTGGCCCGGGTTGATAGCAACCTGCGAAGCAGAGACCTGTACCGATGGATTTACGCCTACCAGCGGATCAATGTGCATTGCGATGTTGGCACCATAGGCCAGCGTAAACAGTTTCCAGTCGCCACCAGCGCTCTTTACCCATGAGGTAGCTGTGGTGCCTTCGTCGTTGGCAGATGACTCGATGGCCAGCCGGTAACCGCTGTTGTAGGTGATCTCCACGCCCAGGTGAAAGGGCATGTTCAGCGAAGTAGTCTCACGGTCGAAGACTACTTCCGTGGGCCGGTTTGCTGCAATATCGGCCTTGATCTGTTTGATTAGAATCTGTTTTTGCTCCAGTATGGCGCCGGGGCTGTTCTGCGGACCGCGCGCGTTCCATAGTGTAACGGTTACGGTAGCCTGCTCGTCGGTAGCCGTTAGTTCGCGGAACCAAACCCGGGCGCCGCTGATGTAGTAGTAGCCACAGTCATTTACAAAGAACTCCGAGAAGGCCTGGTCTCGCGGGCTGTTATGGCCGGTGAGAAAGCCGGTATAGGCGCCAAAGTCAGACAGGGGCAGGGCAGAAGGTGTGTAGGTATCTTTAAAGTTGCTGAACTGCTGGCAGAGGCCTTCTTCGGAAATGGTAATGAAATCTTCAAGGGCCAGTGTGTCGGAACCCAGATCATTTTTGGCAATCAGCGATACGTTGTGGCTACCCGGTGTGTTGTACTTTACCTTGGGGTTTCGCTCTGTAGAAGTAGAGGGATTACCATTCTCAAATTGCCATACCCATGACTTCGGGAAGTTGCTGGAGAGGTCGTTAAAAGTTACGGCGCTACCCAACAGGATACAGCGTTGCTGCTGAATGGAGAAGCTGGCCACTGGCGGCTGTGTCACACTGGAGTTACAGTGGTTGTTCTGATTCAATCTATTGCGTCGTGGACTTATGTTCATAACCGCTCGTATGCGGGCCTTCTGACCGTTGGTAAAGATGTTCATACAGGCGTCGTCAGAGTAATCCATATAGTTCTGTACCATTGCCGGGGTGACACCGTCACATGCCAGTTTATTTGTAGGGCAGCCACGGCTCAGATCGCGTTGGGTAGGGGTGTCGTCTACATAGTCGTTGCCACAGACGCCATCACCCCAAATGTGGCGGAGACCGAGGTAGTGGCCCGTTTCGTGTGTAAGGGTTCTTCCCTTGTTATAGGGGGCAGACATAATCGGAAATGTCCCCTTATCGGCTGAGCCGAACGAAGTGTATTGGATAACGACGCCATCGGTTTTATCGCCGCTTTGAGAAGGCAATCCCTCCAGTCCGGACTTATCGGGAAACTGCGCATAGCCAAGCAGGTTGGCATCTTCGCCACCAAACTTCAGTGTCCAGATATTATAGAATGCCTCGGGTTCCCATATGGTAAGGGGTTTTAATGTGCCATCGATCTGATTTCGGGTCCAGCTGTCCTGTCCGCCGTTGTAACGATGAACACCAGGCTCCGCCATGGTATTTCCCTTGTTGTCCACAGGCGACAGGCAGAACTCGATCTCGATGTCTGCGCCAGCCGCGTTGTTGTTATATCCCGGCGTGCCCACCTTACGGCGAAAGTCCTCATTCAGCACTTCGATCTGCGATTGAATCTGGGCCAAACTGAGGTTAGAGCCCGTACCTATCGCTTCGCCTTTGTGTACCACGTGTACCACCACGGCTATGGTAAGCACGGTAGCTTGTGTTCTGCCGTTCTTTCTATCTTGTTCGGCAAGCTCTTTTATCTTGCTCTGTATGCTGCGCTCGAAATCGTTCAATGTGCCGCGTTCCGGGTAGCGTGCCCGGTTCAGGCTGTCCTGCTCCATCGTGGCGCACCGACGGATTTGTGGATAGGCCGTCGTGGTAACGAGTAAAGCGATCATTAGTGTAAGAAATCTTTGTATGATCATTACGGAGGCATATTTATTCGTTGACAGTGGTAAGCGTGAAGCGAGCCGAATAGCGACTTTCCTGGTCAAGGTACACTTCTAGGATAATTTTTGAGTCCGTGACGCTTCGCACGAAGAAGGGAACTGGTCCGGCAAACACTCTGGGGATATATATTGTCAAAGTGGATGTAGCGTTAACAAAAGACCATGAATCATCAACAATTACGTCAGATTCCCTTGTGTCGCATTTTCTGCGATTGGTTACCTGGTATCGTCTGTCTGCATTCGCGTAAAACGTGTACCGGTCGTCGGCCTCGCACTGATCCATGGGGATAGGGAATTCTCTCTTGCCTTGATCGATCCATACAAAGTTTGTGATAACCCAGCTTTTTTGAGTGTTGCCCGTGAAAGCATGATAAAAGGTAGTAGGTGTTGGGTCTGTGCTTTCAGAGCACGCCGTGGCAAGTGCGATGCCGCTAACCCAAACGATAATTCGTAATATTGATTTGGTAGTCATTGTTCTGGGGTAAGTGTGAACTCGACAGTCTGTGGCGTCTCGTCAGGTTCGAGTATGGTTAACACAATCTTTATTTTATGCGTTACCGGATCGACAACTCCTGACCCAGAAATCGTGACTTCGTCAGAATCCTGTTCGGTAATAGTAAGGGTATTGTCATTGTTATCGGTAAACGTCAATGTAAACTCGTAAGGGAGGCTACGTCTGAGATAGTCGTAGTTCCAGTTCGAAAGCGTATAGGTTTCACAATCTGTACTTATAATGGAAATCCCTTCCACCGGAACAGAAAACAAGCCCTTTGAAGCGGAATATGTACCACCCAGAATACAATCATCCTGGATATTCATAGTAAACGTTTTGCCGATGGCGCCCGGCCCCTGACCTACGCTCAGCACATCGCGGTGATCTACCAGTTGCAGTGTGAATACGATATTCTGTGTACGGAGAATGTTGTTGGCGTTGTTGATCAGGTTAACCTCTATATAGCCGAAGTATTCCCTGGCTGGTATAGTAATGCTGCGCTCGTCGCCTGCAATGGTATAGTCTACACCTTCACGGGCACTGCCGCTTATGGCATACGTTATGGTTACGGGTTCGTCTAGTGCTGGACCGGCGTTGTGAACCTGTATGCGCACAGTTTGCGTGTGACTTTCTTTAAGCGTTATCCCGGTATCGGTAAAGCGCACGGCATAGAAGTCACTGCTCAGCAGCCGGGGATCGGTTTCGCAGGCAACCAGCAGTAGCAGGATGGCCGATACGGTTCGGAAGCGTGTTATGCGTTTCATTAGTATCCGGGGTTTTGATTGCCCTTCAGGGCCGTGTTATTCTGAATCTCCCGCTGTGGAATGGGCCATAGCTCATACTTGGTATCCCAGTTTGCGCTAAAGGTGGGCATTACCTGTTTAACACGACCGGTGCGCACCAGGTCGTACCAGCGGTGGCCTTCGAACGCCAGTTCGTAGCGTCGCTCTTCTTCTACCAGGCTTATCATCTGGCTTTGCGATACTTCGGCTACGGCGGGGGCGTTGGCGCGATCGCGTAGTATATTAAGATCAGCCTGGGCACCGGTGGTACCGATGACCTTTCCCTGGCGGGCGCGGGCTTCTGCGCGGATCAGGTATAGTTCGGCCAGACGGAATACATAAACATTGTTGTTGTCTTCGTCGGCAGTGCCGTATTTGGCAACGCTCCAGCCGTTATCGGCGCCGTTGAGGTTGGCGGCCCGAAAGGTTATCGAGCTGAACCGGTCGCCCGACTCGTTGGATGCCAGCGCCAGTATTTCGGGGTTTGAAGGAATGATCTCGCGCCGTCCCCGGAATAGATTGTTTAACCCGATGTCGGTACTGGTGCCCGGATCGTCTGAGATGGTGTAGCCAACCTCAAAGATGGACTCGCCCGGAAAGTCGCGATTGACAATTGTAGCATACGCGGTGTCCAGCGCATAGGCCTTCGAGTCTATCACGCTGCTGGCAAAAGATTCGGCCTGCTGCCAGTTGCCGGCATAAAGGTAGTACCGTGCCAGGGCGGAGCGTACGGCATAGTCGCCAGCAAAGCCGTTGGCAGGTTTGGGCGTAAGCTTGCCGAGTGCTGCATTGTAATCTTCGAGTGCGAGGGCCAGAATGTCTTCTTTGCCCGCTCGAGGAATTGTGCGGTTTGTGGCAATGTCTGTCGTGAGTACTTTAGGGATGCCGCCATAGGAATAGGCGCCGATAAAATAAGCGTAGCCACGTAAAAAATGAGCTGTTGCCGTAACCTGGCTGCGTTGCGCGGCGGGCACGCCCTGTATTTCGGGCAGGCGCTCTAATATAAAGTTTGCAATGTATATTGTATTGTACAGGCTGCGCCAAAGTACAGACGCAGATTGATTAGCTGACGTGATCTGCTTGTTGCCCAACTCGCGGTACTGTGAAAAGGTACCGTTGTGTACCAGCATATCCGCCGTCATATCGCCTGCGATGACGGTGGAGGGTATAATATTCCGGAATGCGCTATAAAGACCAATCTGTACGTTGGCTACGTCGGCGGGTTCGTTTAATACCAGGTCGTCGGTTAACAGATCCACGGGTTTTGGCTCCAGTGTATCGCTACAGGACAGGGGGAGCATAAGCAGTATTGCCAGGCCGGTATAGTGTATGAGTCGTTTCATTTCAGTGTAGCGTTAAGGCCTATTGTAAGGGTGCGTACCTGGGGTAATGTAAAGAAGTCGATACCCTGGGCGGTGGTGGAGCCATCCAGTGTGCTTACTTCCGGGTCGGCACCGGAGTATTTCGTATAGGTCCATAGGTTTGTGGCCGAGCCGTAAATGCGCAGACGGTCCAGCTTAAGCCGCTGAACAATGCGGCTGGGCAGCGTATAACCAACCCCCAGGTTTTTCAAACGTAGAAATGAACCGTCTTCTATAAGCCGGTTGCTATGGTAATTGTTCGCTGTGTTGCCCAGGATGTAGCGGGGCACATCGGTTATATCCCCCGGCTTCTGCCAGCGTCGCAGGGCATAGGGCATCTGGTTGGTGGTGATGTCCTGGCCGGAATTAACCAACGCGGCTTTCGACATGTTAAGGATGTCATTACCGAGCGAGAACTGAAAGAATACGGTAAGATCGAAGTTGCCGTACGCTACGCGGTTTGTTAAGCCGCCGGTAAGCTTGGGCAAGGCATGGCCAATAACCATCTGATCATCGTTCGAGATTTGACCGTCGCCGTTGCGGTCTTCGTAGATGGCATTGCCGGTGGCCGGATCTACGCCAAGGAAGTTGAGCCCGATGAAGGTGCCCAGGGGTTGGCCTTGCTGCACGACGTTCGTGGCCGATGAACCTTCTACGTTGTAGCCGGTATAGACCGGTACAGAGTCTGCCAGGAAAAGGATCTTGTTAATGTTCTTCGACAGGTTCAGGTCGGTAGACCACTTTACGGCGCCGTCGAGGTTTACGGTGGATAGGCCCAGTTCAATCCCTTTGTTTTGGAGATCGCCAATGTTATCGAGTACCGATATAAAGCCCGTGGTAGAGGCGTATGGACGATTGTATAACAGGTCTGATGTTTTGTTCAGGTAAGCCTCTACGGTGGCTTGTATGCGGCCCTGGAATAGGGCTATGTCAATACCGGCGTTGATCTCGCGGGTGCTTTCCCATTTCAGATCGGGGTTGGCCAGGTTTGAGGGTGCTACGCCGGAGCTTCCGTTATAGGTTGCAGTTCCCCATGAGCCGAGAAATTGAAAGTCGCCGATGCGTTCATTGCCGGTGAAGCCGAAGCTTGCCTTTACTTTTAAATCAGAGATAACCGACGATTGGAAGAAGTCTTCTTCGGATACTCTCCACCAGCCCGATACTGCCGGAAAATATCCGAAGCGGTTACCCGGGCCAAAGCGCGACGAGCCGTCAGCGCGCATGCCTGCTGTGGCGTAGTACCTGTCTTTATAGTTATACTTTGCTTCTGCAAAGAAAGAGAGGAGCCCGCTTTGTACTTTGCCCGAAGAGCCCTGATCTACGATGCCAGCCGAAGTGATGTAGGTGAAGTCATCGCTGGGAAAGATCCGTCCTACCACGCTGGCGGATAGGGCAGGCCTGCGTATAACTTCTACACCGGCCAGCGCATCAATCGTGTGAATGGCTGTCTTCTTTGAATACGACAGAATGGTGTTCGCGATGAAGTTGGTCGAGGTGTTTACCGAGAAGATACCATAGCCCTGTCCGCCTACGCTTGAGAGGTAGCCGCCGATCGCTGTTTGAGACGATTCGTACTGATCTTCCTTTACATCGTTATAGTCTATGCCCACCTGGCTTTTTAAAAACAGCTGATCGTTGATGCGGTATGTGGCGTTCACGTTGCCGAGGATCTTGGTGGTGTTTGATATGAATCTTGGCAGCACGGCTTGTCCCAGCGGATTGAAGTTGGGAAAGCCCGCGTACGAGGGAGAGGAGGGACCAACGATGCGGCCATTTTCATCATAGGGTGAGTAATACGGCAGGCTTTTCAGGGCCCCGGAATACACACCGTCGAGAAAGTTATCGCCTTTTACGCGATGGTTTATCGAGTAGGCCAGGGTAAGGCTTGTGCCAATGCTTAGTTTGGGATTGAACTTACGGTCTACATTCAGTGTACCGCTCAGGCGTTGAAAGCGGTTGTTGCGTTGCACACCTTCTTCATCGCGATAGCCGCCGCTCAGGTAATAGGTTGTGTTGTCGTCGCCGCCTGAGGCAGACAGTTGATATTGTTTCAGAATTCCGGTGCGGAAAATAGCGCCCAGCCAATCTGTGTTTACGGCATCGGTTATGCCGGGTGTAAGGCCTGCTGCATCCGGGTTCTGGCCGGCGTTGGTCATTGCTTCCCGCTGCAGTGAAAGCAGGTCGGTGGAGCCTAGCAGATCGAGTTTCTTTACGGGGTCGATGATGCCCCGCTGTACATCGAAGTTTATACGGGTAGACGCGCGGTTGCCGTGCTTTGTACGGATCAGTACTACGCCGTTTGCGCCGCGCGAGCCATACATGGCTTTGGCCGAAGCATCTTTCAGGATTTCGATGGATTCTATGTCGTTGGGGTTAACCAGCGAAAGCGCGTTGTCGTCCTGCCCGCCGAAGTCGCGAAGCGATAATGTGCCTGTCTCTACCGGTACGCCGTCTACAATAAAAAGCGGCCGGTTCGAGGCGCTGATGGATGTACTGCCGCGAATGCGTACCGAGATACCACCACCCGGGGTACCTGACGATTGTACCACCTGTACGCCTGGAGCCTTGCCCTGTAGTGCCTGATCGATACCATTCAGCGAGATATCTCGGAAGTCGTCTGCCTTAATTGATACTACCGAGCCCGATATATCCCGTTTTTGTACGGACGAGTAGCCCATAACTACAATCTCGCCGAGCTCTTTCGATTCTTCTTCCAGTACAATGTCCAGCCTTGCCTGCCCTGTGTACACAATCTCTTGTGTTTTATAGCCTACAAACGATATGGAAAGTGTGGCACCGGCAGGAACGGTAAGTGTAAAGACGCCGTCGGTATTGGTTATGGTACCCTGGGGTGTGCCCTTTAGTACAACGTTTACACCGGGTATGCCCGTGGGATCTGTGCCGGCAGTAACGCGACCGGAGACCTGTGTTTGGGCAAATGCGCTAAGCGCTATAGAGTAGAGTATAGCGAAAAGGAACAGTAAACGTCTGGGCATAGGTAGGCATGGGAATTCTACCTATAAGATTGGAAATTTAGCTGTTAAAAACAAACGGATTTGCGGGCACGTGAGGGCGGAAGCGAAGGTAAAATGAAGTGCCCTCACCCACGACAGAAGAGGCTTTTATATTTCCGCCATGGAGACTCATGATTTGTTTCGATAAACTTAGTCCTATACCGGAGCCATTTTTCTTTGTCGAGAAGAAGGGGACAAAGATTTCCTTCATCTCTTTTTCTGGTATTCCTTTTCCGTTATCGGTTACTTCAATGATCTGCGAGCGGTCGCGTGTATAGGCTTTCAGTATAATGGTTCGGGGACTGCGCCCTTCCAGGGCATGTGTGCTGTTGGTAACCAGGTTAATCAATACCTGCTCGATGAGCATAGGGTCGAGCAGTATTGTAGCGGCCGACGGCTCCACATCAATTACAAGGTCGATGGACTGCTGGGTTAATGTATGGCTCATCAGATCTTTTACATTATGCAGCAATTCCGGAACATCTACTTGTTCTGGTACCGGGCGGGGTACTTTTGAAAGTGCCCGATAATTCTCCACAAACTCCAGCAGGCTTTCGGTGCGGCGGTGAATCGTTTTTAGTGAAAAGCGTATGTCGCCGATAGTCTCTTCGTTCAGATCAGGCAGAGCTTTCTGTTTGCCGTCGCGATCCGATAGCATCGACTGCATGGTTTCGGTAAGCGATGATATGGGGGTTACCGAATTCATAATTTCATGGGTCAGAATCCGGATCAGCTTATGCCAGGCTTCAATCTCTTTTTGTTCGATTTCGCTGTTGATATCCTGAAGGGTGATGATTTTATGTGGTTTGTCGAGGATGATCAGTGTACTCACATCCACCGAAACCATACGCGTGGTGTTGTTGGCCCGGATCTCCATCAGTTTACGGCCATGCGAGCCAAGCTGCTCCAGAGGAGCGGTAAGCTCCGGGTTGAGTTGACTGATAAGCTTCCAGCTTTTCAGGCCGCTAATGCCAAGCAATTGCTCGGCTGTTGGGTTTATCAATGCGAGTGTATCGCCTTCGAGGGATATAATGCCGACGTTGATCTGGCGGATGAGCATCTGTAGAAGGTGATACTGTGCTTCTTTCTCGATCTTTACTACTTTGTACGCCGCGATGATTTCTGTTAAACTGTCCTGCAGCTGTTCGAATGATTTACCGAGCCGTTCTTTTCGAAAGGTGATGGAGAAGTCTGAGTGGCGTATGGCCATAAACAGTCGTGCCAGTTCGCGGTTGGTGTGGTTCACAAAATGAATCAGCTCGGTAATCTGGCCAACCAGTACCAGGGCTAAAATAACCTGGTTAAAGAATAAGCGCATGTCGCCAAAAATCCATGCAAATACCAGTACATTGGCTACGATGAGCGAAATGCGTAGAATGATCTGTATGGAGAAGCGTTTAACGATCATGGCGTGTTAAATACCGTGTTTTTTCATGCGGCGGTACAGGGCGGTGCGTGTCATGCCCAGGGTCTTTGCAGTGGTGCTCACGTTGCCTTCGTGATCGCTTAAGGTCTGAAGGATAAATTGTTTCTCCATATCGTCCAGGGTTACGGGCGTCGTACTTTCTTTACGGGCTGTGTTGCCTACGCCGCTGATCAAAAGTTCGGCAGACTCAATTGTTTTTCCTTCGTTTAGAATAACGGCCCGTTCCACGGCATGCTGAAGTTCGCGTATGTTCCCAGGCCAGTGGTATTTCTTTAGCTTGGGCAGAAGGGCTTTGTCAAGCTTCATGCCTGGGCGTTTATATTTTTGTCCGTATCGTTGCAGGAAGTGATCGATAAGGATTGGCACATCGTCGGTGCGCTCGCGTAGGGACGGTACGCGGACTTCAACTGTATTGATGCGGTATAACAGGTCTTGCCGGAACTTCTTTTCATATACCATTTCATTCAGGGGCATGTTGGTCGCGCAAATGAGGCGGAAGTCTACTGCGGTTTCTTTGCCCGAACCCACGCGTTGAACTCTGCGGTGTTGAAGTACGGTGAGCAATTTGGCCTGTAACGGTAGCGACAGGTTGCCGATTTCGTCCAGAAAGATAGTACCGCCCGATGCCAGTTCGAAACGTCCGGGCTTATCTTGTTTAGCATCGGTGAAGGCACCCTTCACGTGGCCGAAAAGCTCGCTTTCAAAAAGTGTTTCGGTAATGGCGCCAAGGTCTACACTGATAAAGACTTTGTCCTTTCGTTGCGACTTACGGTGTATGGCACGGGCCACGAGCTCTTTGCCGGTGCCGTTCTCGCCAAGTATCAGCACATCGGCATCGGTAATGGCGATACGATCCAGCAGTTCGCGTACGCGTTGTATTGCCGGAGACTCGCCAATAAAGTCCGCATACGGCGAGTCTATGTGATCGCTGAGTTTTTCCTGGGTGAGCTTGAGCTTTTCAACTTCCTTTTTTGACTGGCGGAGCTGTTGCGCCGCCAGAATGGTAGCCAGCAGCTTTTGGTTCTTCCAGGGCTTAAGCACAAAGTCTGTGGCGCCGTTCTTCATGGCTTTCACGGCAAGGTCAACTTCGCCGTAAGCGGTGATCAAAATCACTACGGCTTGCGGATCAATGCGTAGAATTTCGTTAAGCCAGTAGAAGCCTTCTTCGCCATCGTTCACGCCTTTCCGGAAATTCATATCCAACAAAATCACGTCGAATTCCTGTGTTCGCAGCAGGTCTGGAATGCGATTGGGATCATCCTCCATCGTTACACCGGCAAACTCCTGTTTGAGAAACATACGGGCTGTTTCCAGAACGTCGCGGTCATCATCAATAATCAACAGGCGGGCAGGGTTCATAGATTTGTTGTGCAATGGCTTTCCGAAGGTATTAAAAATGTATCAAATGCAAACAGTGCTGTGTATCGGATACGATACACTTTCTGCGTCTATACATCGTTAAATTTTACGTAATTCATTGATTGTTAGGTTGTTGTGTGATTGGCATTGTGTTTGGAAAAGGTCTTTGTAAATTTTAAACCGGCATGATCAAGAATTATCTCCTCATTACACTGCGTAACTTCCTCCGAAACAGGAATTATACGCTGATCAATATGCTCGGACTGAGCATCGGTATTACCTCGTGTATCGTCATCTTTCTGATTATACGGTATGAGATTGCATTTGATCGGTTCCATGAAAAGCACGAAAGTATCTATCGTGTGGTACAGATTTCCAGAGATGCCGATGGTGAATCGTACGGATCTACCACGCCGTATCCGATGGCAAAGGCTTTCCGTAATGACTTCCAGGATATACCGCTGACAACGCAAATACACTATCAGGACGAGGTAACCGTTAAAGTAAACGACACGCGACAAAAGGTATCACGGGCCATCTTTGCTGATTCGCTGTTCTTCGACATATTCGACTTCAACGTTTTGTCGGGTAACCCACGTGTTGATCTGGGCCAGCCGGGTAAGGTGTTTATCACACAATCGCTTGCCAATACCCTGCTGGGTGGAAAGGACCAGGGCACATTACGGATAAACAACCTGTTTGATGTGGATGTAGCCGGGATTATACAAGACCCGCCTTCGAATTCGCACATCCGGTTCTCCATGGTCATTTCCTTTCCATCGCTTACCAAAGATTTTATTGCCGGCATGCCGCTGGATCAATGGAGCATTACCGCTGCAGGCTATACTTATGTTGTTTTACCGGCGGGCATGCTAAAGGCAGATGTGGAGACGCGTATGAAAATCTTTAATGAAAAGTACATGGATAAAGAGTCGGCTACGCGCAAAACGTTTTTGCTTCAGCCGCTCAAAGATATCCATTTCAATAAGACCTATGCTGAAACGCCAGGCGGCGGTCTTAATATCAATTTGTCGGAGCTTATTGTAATGGGGGTACTGGGAGTATTTATCCTGGCCATTGCCTGTATAAACTTTATTAACCTGGCTACGGCGCTTGCCATTCGTAAATCGAAAGAGATCGGTATTCGCAAGACGCTTGGCGCGAAACGCTCGCAGTTAACCTTCTACTTTCTGTCAGAGACCTTATTGCTTACTTTACTCTCAACGTTGATCTCCCTGTGTGCATCGGAATGGTTGCTGTCGTGGCTGAACGGTTTCCTTGATAAGGACCTGTCGTTAGACCTATTTACCAGTCCGGCATTGCTGGTATTCCTGGTTGCCCTTGTGGTGTTTGCATCGCTGCTCTCGGGGTTTTATCCGGCTATCATTTTGTCGGGTTTCAATCCCGTGGCCGTACTGAAGAATAAGATCAGTTCGCAGGGGAGTTCCGGCGCCAGTGTACGGAAAGTACTTGTTGTATTTCAGTTCCTGATTGCACAGGTGTTGATTATAGGCACCATCATCGTAGCGCAGCAAATGAATTTCTTCAAAAGCAAGTCGCTGGGTTTTTCACGGGAGGCTATCATAAACATTCCCATACCAGAACCCAAGAAGGAACTTATGGAAAGTCTGCGTGCGCGTCTGGAAGGCCTTCCCGGAATTAGTACAATGACGTTCTCGCTTGGTGCGCCCACGTCGACCAACAATTTCGGTACCTCGTTTACCCTGGCCGATAAAGACCTGAGCCACGAAGGATACTCAACAGGCATTAAGCCTGTTGACCACCACTACCTGGAAACCTATAATATTCCGTTGAAAGCCGGACGCTGGTTTACGGAGGCCGACGAAAAGATGGCAGACCCTTCGGTACCGGAGGGTGAACGCAAGTTTTCGTACGTGATCACAGAAGCTGCCGCACGGCAATTAGGTTTCAACAATCCGGCCGAAGCTGTCGGCAAAGTAATCATTACGGGTGTGTACTCGATAAAAGCCGAAGTTATTGGTGTGGTAGGCGACTTTCACATAGCATCGCTGCATGAGAATATCAAGCCGGTTATACTAATGAATCTGCCGACGTTCTACTATGAATGCGGCATACAAGTGCGCGGTGATAACTTCAATGAGACTATCAAGGCTATTGAGAAACACTGGACGGAGCTGTTTCCGGAGTACTACTTCGAGTATCAGTTCCTCGACGAGCACCTGGCAAGCCTGTACCGGCAGGACGAACGTACCTTTACCTTGTTCAAGGTGTTTGCCGGTGTATCTATTTTTATTGGCTGCCTTGGGCTGTATGGGTTGATATCATTCATGGCCAACCAGAAGCTGAAAGAGGTAGGTATCCGCAAGGTACTCGGAGCCTCTACGGCGTCTATCATGGTGATGTTTTCGAAAGAGTTTGTAAAGCTCATTATGCTGGCATTTATTATAGCCGCGCCGGTAGCCTGGTACTTTATGAACAACTGGCTAAAGGGCTTCGCATACCGCATAGACATTGGGTGGACAGCGTTTGCTATTGGCATTTTGTCCACACTTGTGATCGCTCTGGTAACGGTAGGCTATAAATCGATACGCGCGGCCGCATCCAACCCCGCTGAAACATTACGTTCTGAATAACCGACTGAAAACCCCTGACATGAAAACGCTATACAAACTATATCTTATAATCCCCGTACTGTTTGCAGGTATCGTATGCCAGGCGCAGATAGGGGAGCGTACCATTACCTATACCGATGCTGCGCGTAACCGAACGTTGATTACCGAATTGTGGTATCCCACGTTGCAGCAGGTAGCGCAACAACAATCTGCCGGGTTGGCGGTTGTGCCGGCTACTGTACGTGAGGCATCGCTTACTGCGGGGAAACGCTATCCCTTGGTTATGCTCTCGCACGGCACAGGCGGCGATCGCTTTTCGCTCATGTGGCTTTCGGCAAAACTCGCCGCTGAGGGATATATCGTAGCAGCGGTAAACCATTGGGGTAATACCTGGGACAACAAGACGCCTGAAGGTTTCCTGCGCATGTGGGAACGTCCGGCAGATATCCGGTACGTATTGACCCAATTACTGGCCGATAAAGCCTTTGGACCACAGATAGACGACAAACGCGTAGCAGCCATAGGATTCTCGCTGGGAGGTTATACTGTACTTACACTGGCCGGTGGCCGGCTGGACTTTGCAAAACTCACTAATTTTATAACCACGCTGGATGGGGTGAAAGAAACTACGGTGCCCGAGTTTCCGGGTTTACGCGACTACTTCTTTAAACAGGATTATAAAATGCAATATGAGGCGGTAGCGACAACGCTGGCAGACCGTCGCATCCGCTGTGTGGTGGCGATGGCTCCTGCGCTGGGGCAGGGGTTTGATCCAAAAAGTCTGAATGAGGTGCGCATTCCTACGCTTATCGTAGGCGCATCGGCCGACTCGATAGCGCCCGTACGCACCAATGCCGCGTATATCAAGAGCCAGATGCCCAAGGCGCAATATGTTGCACTGGAGCCTGCCGTAGGACATTACGTTTTCCTTAATACCTGTACGCCGCTGGGTGTGCAGGAGCTGCCTCCCTTCCTGTGTCAGGATACGGCGCCGACAAATCGCGACGACATTCATCAACAGGTATTCGACCGTGTCCGTACGTTTCTCAAGCAAACCCTCTAAATCACACACGCTATGTTTCGCAGCTTTATAAAAACCGCTTTCCGCAGCATTCTACGCGAACGCTACTACGCAGTATTGAAAATAGCCGGGCTTGCCCTCGGTATCGGTACAAGCCTCGTTTTGCTGTTGTATATCTCGCACCAGTTAAGTTACGATCGGTTCCATCCCAACGCCGATCGTACCTATCGCATCAATCAGACCAACATCTGGGACCCGACTGGAGGCAATTACTTCAGTTCGACTGGTCCGGCGGTAGCCAGCCAGTTGCAGGATGATTTTCCGGAGATTGATGCTACGTTACGTATCAATACACCCGGTGGCGCCATTATGCGATATGTGACAGGCAGCGGCGAAGTCAAGGCCATAAATGAGAGCAAGATCCTTGCGGCGGATTCAAACTTCTTTTCATTCTTCGCCTTTCCGCTGGCCGAAGGCAATGCCGAGACAGCACTGGTTGGCAAAAACAAGGTCGTGCTTTCGGACAGGGCAGCGAAGCGTTTTTTTGGCGATGAATCCGCGCTGGGTAAAACTATTCTTTGGGGTGATGAACGGATAGCCCTGGAAGTAACCGGTGTAACCACCGAGCAGCCGCTGAATGCGCACTTTACTTTCGATTATATGCTGTCGATGTACAGCAACGAAAACCTTCGCAACATGGAGTGGAGCTGGATCTGGACTCAGGTGGTAACTTATATACGGGTAAAACCCAATGCCGACATTAATACCCTTGCTCTGAAACTGAAAACCACCCCCGATCGTCATGCCCCTGCTACCTTTCAGAAGCTACACATGAATTATGAAGAGTTCAAACGGGAGAGAGGCGGATGGGAATTGGTGATGCAACCGCTTACTGAAGTGCACCTGTACTCTGTCAATATCTGGAACCGTCTCGGCCCGTCGGGCGACATCCGGTATATTTATGTATTCGGCATCGTAGCGGCGTTTATTCTGCTTATCGCTATTATAAACTTTGTTAACCTCTCCACGGCGCGGGCTACCAAACGTGCAAAAGAAGTCGGTGTAAAGAAGACACTTGGTCTTATGCGCGGAGCATTGGTAACGCAGTTCCAGGTCGAGCATATACTCGTAACCTCGGCGGCCATGTTGCTCGGCCTGGGATTCATGGAGTTGCTGCGCCTGGTGCTTCAACCCATAGCCGGTATCACCATACCGCTCAACGTATGGGGGCCTGGCATATTTGCCATGATCTGTATTTTCCTGCCGGTGGCTGTCGGGTTCCTGGCTGGGCTCTATCCATCGTTCTACCTGACGTCATTCCGACCGGCCGAAGTATTGAAAGGTAGACTAACCTCGGGCGCACGTAATGCCCGGCTGCGGAACATGCTGGTGGTGTTTCAGTTTGCCATATCCATCGCGTTGATGGCGGCTACGTTCATCGTATTCCAGCAGCTGCGCTTCTTCCAGTCTCAAAACCTTGGATTCGATAAAGACAATATTCTGATTTTGAACAATGCGGATAAGCTTGGTAAACAGCTTGAATCGTTCCGCGATGAGATTGCGACGTACCCGGGGGTACGCGACGCGGCATTGTCTATGGACGTACGCCAGAGCATGGAAGATATCTTCATCAGCGAAGATAACCAGATCAAGCTTCCCATCGCACAGCTAAAGATAGACGAGCACTTCTTTAAAACCTTCGGTCTTACACTGGCTGCCGGGCGGGGTTATGATGTGAATCGTCCGTCAGATAAAGATGCTGTGCTGCTGAACGAAACGGCCGTACGTCTCTACGGCTGGAAACCCGAAGAAGCTCTGGGCAAACGTATCCTTTACCTGGGCGACGATGTGGGCCCTCAGGAAGTAATCGGTGTTGTGAAAGACTTCAACTTCCAGTCGCTGCGGCAGAATATCACACCTTTTATCTTCATCAACATCAACTCTGATATGTGGAACGACACCCGTGTAGTAGCCATTAAAGTCAATACCGACAGCCCGGCAGACTTGATTAATATGCTGGAGAAACGTTGGAACGCGCTTACCGAGGCCGTGCCGTTTGAATATTCCTTTTATAACGACGAGATTATGATGCGCTATCAGGAAGAGGAACGCCTCGGTTCGCTGTTCTCAATATTCACAGGCCTGTCTATCACCATCGCGGTAATCGGTCTGATTGGTCTTGCGGCGTATTCGGCCGAGCAGCGCCGTAAGGAAATTGGCGTGCGCAAGGTGTTCGGCGCGTCGCTTACAAGCATCTATGTTATGATGAACGTACAATACGTACGGCTTATGCTGGTGGCCTTGGTTATCGCCACGCCGCTTACATGGTGGGTTATGCAACAGTGGCTTAATACATATACCTACCGTGTATCGATTGCCCCATGGATTTTCGTGATGGCCGGTGTTATCGAGCTGGCGCTCGCATTGGCTTGTGTGGGATACCTGGCGCTTCGGGCGGCGTCGGTAAACCCGTCGCAAGTATTGAAAGACGAGTAATGTAACAGTAACCAAAAATCATTCTCATGATCCGCAATTATTTAAAGATAGCATACCGTAACCTTACCAAGAATCTGCTGTATTCGTTGACGAATGTGTTTGGCCTGGCGATTGGCATGGCGTGTTGTTTTCTGATCGGGCTATACGTTCGATACGAAACAAGCTACGAATCGTTTCACGAGCATCGCCATGAAATCTATCGCTACATACCGCGCTCTGGCGTGGGTGGCGAGCTGGCCATGCAAACCTATACACCGGCAGGCCTGGGACCTTTTTATGCCGACACGTTTCATGAGGTTAAAGCCTTTACCCGCCTTGGCGACGTAGACGATCGCCCGGTCTTCAAGGTTGGCAACACCGTGCTAAGTCCTGAAATGTTTATGGTGGCCGATAGTGCGTTCTTCCAGATGTTTTCATTTCCCCTGGTTTTGGGTGATCCGAAAACGGCATTGGCGCGTCCGCTCACGATAACGATCGCGAAAAGTATTGCCGACCGCTATTTCCCAAACGAGAACCCCATCGGTAAAACAATCGACTACAATGGTTCGATTAGCTTCGAGATTACCGGTGTGTTTGCCGATATGCCGGGCAACGGACATATTCAGGCATCGTATATGGCCTCGTTTGTATCCATGCCCGTCATTGTCGAGAGACTCTATGGCTGGAAGAACGATGCGTTGCTGTCGGACTTTGGTGCCTGGAACTACAATGTATACTTCCAGATCCCGTCAGCCGATATCAACGAACTCCAGTTTCGGATGACCGAGAAGTTTTATCAACGTGATCATCCCGGTGAGACGCTGGCACGCGACGATAAGGCAATCGACTGGCTTCAGCCGCTTACCGCCGTTCACTTCACGCAGGGAATCAAAGGCGATACCGGCGGTACCGGTAACCGGGGTTACATCTATATCTTCTCGGCGGTGGCGATCTTTGTATTGCTCATTGCCTGCTTCAACTTCATGAATCTATCAACAGCCCTGGCGTTGCGCCGGGCCAGAGAAGTAGGGCTGCGCAAGGCACTCGGTGCTGTGCGGTTTCAGTTGATATATCAGTTTCTGGGCGAAGCATTTCTGTTGGTAGGCACCGCCTTTATCATCGCGTTTCAATTGCTGGAACTGACACTGCCGCTGTTCAACCGGTTGATGGATACTACACTTTCTTTCAACTGGCTTAACGATAAGCTTTTTCTGGCCATGCTGTTTGTAACGGGGTTGTTCACGGCAGTAGTTGCCGGCAGCTACCCGGCCTTTTACCTGTCGTCCTTCCAGCCGTCGTCGGTACTGAAAGGCGATAAGCTGCCGGGCGGCAACACCGGGGTGCGCAAGTTTCTTACCGTAACACAATTTGGTATTGCTACCTTCATGCTTATCGGCACATTGGTGGTGTATCAACAAATGCAACATATGAAACATGCCGAGCTGGGCTTCGATAAAGAACAGGTAATCAGTTTCTATGCCACATCGCCTGTGCACCGGCAGTACAATGCGTTTAAAGAGCGGTTGTTGTCTAACGCCGGTGTTCGTGCGGTAACGATGTCCAACGGCGTACCCGGACGTACGGTGGGGCATTGGTCGTATAACCTGCCCGACAAGGAAGGTTCCCGCCGCAGTATCAACACGGTGGCGATGAGCGATTATGATTACCTGGAAGTACTTGGTCTGGAACTGGCTGCGGGTCGTGCCCTATCGCGCGAACATGCCACTGATGATAGCCTGGCGTACCTCATCAACGAAACGGCGGCGCGTGAATTATCACTGGAGAACCCGGTAGGGGCAGCGTTTATGGTAGAAGGTCAGGACGTTGGCCCGGGACAGATTGTTGGTGTTGTAAAGGACTACCACTTCCGTTCGCTTCAGCATGCGGTAGATCCCTTGGTGTTGCGCATAGACCGCGATAACGGCTGGCTGATATCGGTAAAGTTCACGGCCGGTGATATACAACAGAAGCTTGCGTTTATACGTGCCGAGTGGGGCCGCCTATCTCCCGAACAACCTTTTGATTATACATTCCTGGACGAGTCGTACGACAAGCTATACCGCGCTGAAGAACGCACCGGTTTGCTGATGACGGCGTTTTCAGGTCTGGCTATCGTGGTAGCCTGTATGGGGCTGCTCGGGCTTACGTCGTTCCTAACACAACTGCGCAAGCGTGAGATCGGTATACGAAAGGTAATGGGCGCGAGCGTTCAGAATGTTGTCCGGCTATTGTCGTGGGATTTTGTCAAGCTGGTGCTTACGGGCTTTGTGCTGGTAACGCCGCTGGCGTGGTATGCTGCGAATAAATGGCTGGAGAATTTTGCCTATAAGATTACGGTAAGTCCTTTGATCTTTGTCGGTGCCGGTGTAGTGATTACTGTGTTTGCCGTAGCGGTTGTAAGTTATCAGGCTTACCGCGCATCGGTGGTGAATCCTGCGGATGTGTTGAAAGAGTAGGAATTATAAAGGAAGGATCGTCATGAAGTTTGCTCATGACGATCCCGCCATCTCCCCGCAGCATGTTACTGCTTACCGCCGAATACCATGGCGAGGAGTATGATGACGATAATGCCGGTGATAACCGCCAATGCGATCTTGATGGCACTGTAAGGTCGATCTCCCTGAACTTCGCCAGTGCGGGCGTTGATGATGAACTGGTATACTTTGTTGTTGTAGCGGTATGCGCTTAGCCATACCGGCAACAGGATGTGTTTGAAGGTCGGGTTCTTATAGGTGGTGCTGGAATAATGCACGATCTGACGGTCGCCGCCGATGTCGCGGTGAATCGAATCGGTAATGATTGGTTCCATCCGTTGTTTGGCCTGCCCATAACCGTTTTTGACATCTACCACGTATGTTTCTGTACGAAAGCCGCTCAGAAATTTGTCGTTATATGGGGTTAGGTTTTTAAGGTCCCAGGGTTCGAGTTCACGCAGCTTGTTTTGTGGCAGCGAGCGTGTGGCTTCGATCAGAATATCGTCGAACATATTGGCCACGTTGCCGGCGGCGGGATACCAGCGTGTACGTCGAACCTGGCGTGAGCGGGTTACGCTTTGGCCATTCTCTGTAGTGGTATAGTTTTCGGTTACATAGTAGTCCTCGCCGCGTTGCCCGGTATACGACGTGCGTGTGTCGCAGTCGAATGTCCAGAAGGGCAAATACATTCCGTTGAGTTTGTCCGTTTGCTGGCCGTACTTCGTGAGATCGTTCGGGGCGAACCACAGACCATTCAGCCAGGTCCGGAAGTTCTGTATGGCCTGCTTGTCGTTCACCCCAAACGGCAATACATACTGCGGTTTGTGTATAGTTGCTGTGGATCCGCTCTTTATAACAAGGTTCGACGCGCAGAACGGACATTTATCCGAACTGATGTTTGGAGCCAGGGTCGAGGTGGCGCCACAGCTTTCGCACTTCACCGCCGCCACTTCCATTTTCTCTTCGGCTTCAAAGTTACGGGCCAGGAAATCTTCCAGGCTTATCTCCTGAACTTCGCCTTCTGCTTCGGGTTGAGCAATATCCTGTTCACCACCACAGTATTCGCATTTCAGATGTTTTGTACCCGGTTTGAATTTTAGTATTGCGCCACAGCTTTCGCAAGCCAGTTCTGTATTGATGGCGTTTGTTGCCTCGGTAAAGTCTCCCATGCCTTTTGGGTTCGTTAGTAGGGGTTAGTCGTTCGGTGATCGTTTATAGAGGTGGCAGTGGAGGTGGTGCTGCGCCGAAGAGCGATGCCAGCTCAGGAGCTTCCGATGCCTTTACCCATGCGGCAAGACCTTGCTTCCACACGAGTGTGTCGCGTGTAAGCGTGCCTTGCTGTACCATCTGTTGTAGTGTGGCCGAAGGGAAAGGTCCTTGCTGCTGTCCATCTACCGCCACGAAGTATTGTGGTAAGGCTGTAGGGATTGGCGGCGGGGCTGCCTGTTGATTCAGGTGAGGAGCCTGCGCCTGTGTATTTTGTTGATTAAAGGCTTGTGTCATTTGTTGAGCCATACCGAAGCCCATGGCCAGTCCCATACCGTCGCCGGCACTACCGCTGGGGTTCTTGGCTGCGGCTTCCATGGCGTTGGCCGCCTGGAATTGTGTATAGGCATTGAGGTTGCCCAGTATACCCATGCTGGACCGTTTGTCCAACGCCTGTTCTACTTCGGTAGGCAGTGAGATGTTTTCTACGAGGAACTTGGTTATTTCCAGGCCGTACTCGCCAAATTCGGGGCTTACTTTGGTCGTGATGAACTTTGAGAGTTCGTCGTAATTGGCGGCGAGGTCGAGTGCCGGAATTTTGCTTTCGCCGATGGCGTCGGTAAAGCGTGTAATGATCAGGTTGCGCAGTTGTTCAGTTACTTCTTCGGTTGTAAAGTGCGCCTGTGTGCCTGCTATTTCTTTTATGAATTTACCTGCGTCGTTAACGCGTAGCGCGAACGATCCGAACGCACGCAGACGAATGGGACCAAACTCCGCGTCGCGCAGCATGATGGGGTTTTTGGTGCCCCACTTCTGATCGGTAAAGTTTTTTGTGTTTACAAAGTATACTTCGGCCTTGAAGGGGCTGTTGAATCCGTATTTCCATCCTTTAAGCGTTGTAAGGATGGGCATGTTCTGGGTTTCCAGCGTATAGCGACCGGGTTTGTATACGTCGGCAATCTGGCCTTCATTTACGAATACGGCTTGCTGACTTTCGCGAACAATAAGTTGTGCTCCATACTTGATTTCATTCTGATAGCGCGGAAATCGCCATACCATTGTATTGTTACTGTCGTCCGTCCACTCAATAATGTCAATGAGTTCGGCTTTGAGTTTGTCCCAGAGTCCCATGTATCAGCGTTTAGGGTTTGTTTGTTTTAAAGGTACAGTATAAACGAGAATCCTTAAAATATGAATACTAACGACGCGCTGCCCGGTAGGTTGCACGATATGTTGTACGGTGGTTGCGGTGACGGACGCGTGTGGGATGAACCGGAGTTTTGGCCAGAAGTACGGTGGATTTTCCTGATTTGCGGAGGTTGCGCCAGCAAGATTTTATTTACTTCGGTTTATATCTGGCGTAAATAACCTCTGGATGCAGTATGCAAGGGATATTCTTTTCGAAAATTATGGATTTCGTGTATTTTCTATCATAACCATAAAGGGTAATAGACAAGTACGCTGACTTCCGTTATATTCGTGTAGAATAGGGAGTTGAAGTGCCGAAATTGGGTGACGAATGGTAAGGCGGTCTTGACAGGCGTGAATGGACAGGCACTTTGAGAGTTGATCTTTAATCAGCAATATGGTACGCACAGCTTTTATCTACGGGGTTGTCTTCGCGTTGTTGGGGATGACCAATGTCTACGGACAGAAGGTGAAGTACAAGGATATCTGGGCGCTGCTCAATACACGGCAATTCGATGCCGCAGAACCGTTGCTGCGGCGCTATCTGAAAGACAATGACGACAATCCCAATGCGCACCTCTACATGGGTATGATCTATCAGGAGAAGGTAGCGAAGGAAGATGTTCTTAAAGACACCCGGCGCGCAATGTTTCTTGCAGATTCTGCCGTGTATTATTATGACAGAGCCTATAAATCCATCACGGAGAAGGAGCTCAAGCGCAATGATGAATATTATCAGGCCTATAACCGCCGTGACCTGCGCACCGGCGAATTTGGTGTTAAGCTTTCTGATGTTCAGTTCGACCTCGAGAAGCGCATGGCTGCTTTGCGCGAGCGGAATGATAAGGTAAAGATGACTCGCTATTATTTTACGTTGTGGGACAGCCTGTATCGTAAATCCAATACACTGTTTGTTTCTATTCAAAAGGCTTACCCGAGCCGTAAAGAATTTTACCTGCGTGCCGACGATGCGCTGCTAAAACAGCTTACTACCCTGGGTGTTCGGTTCGATTCGTGCGCCAAGGCACAAGAGAACTACAAAAGCAGTCTGACCGCCCTGGGTAAGACGGCGTATAGTACGCAGGTGATTACGCTGGAGTCCATTACTGATTTTAAGAAAGATGGCCTCACATTGGGCAATGCTTACGATGCCGAAGTGAAGCTCTGGAACTACGGTCGGTTTGCCTCCGAATCAAAAGAGGCTATTGCAAAAGATATTTTTCCCTCACGTAAACGTCTGGTTGATTATGATGTAGAGATCAATACCCTGCGCGATAAATTCTCGAAAGACTCTTTGCTCGTAAGCGGCGACGTTGAAAGGCTTCGTGCGAAGGTGGCCGATGAGCCGCTGGCCCGCTATGATGCCGCGCCGCTTCCGCAGGATGTATTTTCATTGAAACTATCCGAGTTGGTATACCGTGGTATGCTGCGTCAGCATAGAATGCTGCGTGACTCGGGCAATGTTCATTTACAACTGCGGCTGCTGCGCGACGAGATGCAGGTGTTACACAAACTCGACAGCGCCGTGGCGAGACTGACTGGCTCGGATCTCGATGGTCGTACCGCCGATTACGCGTCGTTTGTGACCGATACGTACAACACGCCCATGGTGTTGAAAAGTTATATCAATACAATGCAGCGGTATGCCGCTGATGAGCGGCGTGTACGCGAGGGGTTACTCGCGCGCCGGCAGGAGTCGCTGCGGTGGCTGGTAAGCGGTACATCGGCTATGGACTCTATACCGCTCTTTAACGATGCCGCGAGGTCAACGAAATTCAAACCGTTGGTTATTGTAGACGAAAAGTATACATCGGGTATTCAGTACATTGATTCGGTCAACATGAACGGGTACTTCTGTTCTATTCCCGCGTCGCGTAAGCCTGATGTGCGTGTAAGCTTCCCGGTAGATAAGAGCAGCTTTAAGCTATCGCGTTTACCGAAGGCTCGTTCCCTTGTGTTTTCCGATGCGAGCAACCAGATTTATTTTGTGTTGCTATATTCCGAAGTAGAGTCGAAAGATAAAACGTATGTGGCCTCGTTGGCAAAGATTTACCGTTCAGATGGGCTAGCCTGGAGCAATACATATACGCTGCCCTTTGTTCCGAAGGAGATGAGTTTCCGTGCCGATACCGGAGAGTTGATCGTGAAGGCCGATGCTATCCAGAGAACAATCGATAAGAACGGTAAAATGAAATAGGCTGTGTCGCGTCTTTGGCGGCATGTAGAGACAATTGCAGGTAGAAATAGCGTTGTATAACGTGCTGCGTACATTCCGCTGAGCCGAAATAAAAACGGATCATGTTGTGCACATGATCCGTGATTAGTATTTTTTAAGTAGAGTTATCAAATGTTTGTACCTACGAGCTTCTGCCAGTCCTGGAAGCGCATGTCAGCGCGCACTTTGATTTTTTCGTAGTTCTCCCAGCTATCCGTTACGTGATAGATTGACGGAAGTGTTTTCACCAGGATCTCGTCATAATCGCTGCGGTAAAGGCCACCACCATAGTAATAGTAAGTGAACATGTTGCCCGCGCGATTGAACAGTTCGAAACCTAAGTATCCATCCCAGATTTCGCTAAGGATAGTACATGAGATCTCTCTTCGCTTGAAGCGGAAGATCTGGTTAGAAGCTTCATCTTCGAAGTATTCCGAGTAAAGATCTTTATCGATGACCCAGCCAAGATACATACCGATGTGTACGTAGGCCTGTTCGATAGGCAATGAATCCGGGAAGTTC
>Ga0065165_1001228_pt1 | contig 29343 bp, 29 predicted proteins | sample AraplaMF_Cvi_mMF_FD_63813 | JGI IMG/M metagenome (GOLD analysis project Ga0065165, IMG submission 63813) | Arabidopsis root microbial communities from the University of North Carolina, USA - plate scrape MF_Cvi_mMF (version 2) (version 3) | ecosystem: Host-associated > Plants > Roots >... | reverse complement strand
GATGCGGGCGATGTCGGCGATCGAGCGAGCGCCGCGGAAGGCTTCCAGGAACTTGTCCGATTGCTTGTTCAGGGCGCCGAACTCGAACAGCTTGGTGATCAGCAGGACCCACGAGAAGACCGAGGCCAGGATCAGGCCGATCATCACGACCTTAACCACCGCCTGGGCCGACAGGAACATGCCGATCGGGGTCAGGGAGTGGGACTTCATCTTTTCGGTCGCGGCGACGCCGGCGTCCAGCGGCTCTTCGGCAGGCGCGGCGGCGGGGGCCGGGGCGGCGGCGGCCGGAGCAGCAGCTTCGGTGGTGGCCGGCGCAGGAGCCGCAGCGTCCTGAGCGAAAGCCGGGGCGCTCACCATCAGCGCCATGGCGCCGACGAGAGCGATGAGGGGGGTTTTCCGTTTAATGTCGAGCATCTGTCGCCAGTTCCTGATTGGTCTAGCACGTTTGGACCGAGGGTCGTCGCGCGAGAGCGTCTCCACCCTAACTTGAATAGCCTGCAAGATGGCCGATCGCTCGGACGTCCCGCAGACCCGCTTCGCAGCGCTCGACCCGTTACGCCCCGCAAGCCGGACTCATGCCCCGCCAGAAGGATCGTTTCGAAGCGCGTGTGATCGCCGCCCCCGGGGAGGCTTCGATCTTACCGCAATGTTAGAATTGCGGCAGGGGTCCTTTGGCAACCCCTTTTCGTACCGTCAAGGGGTGCGAGGAGGCATAAATTCACCGCCCCTCCGACGCCCTCACCGCCTTTGCCGCGCCGCACAAATGGGAAATCAGGATTTGAGGGCGGTTTTTCCCTACCAAAGGGAATATCGATGTTGCGCCGCAGCATGCCTACAAAACGTCGATCTCGCGGACCGGATCAGAACGCGCATCGCGGCGCAGCTCAATCTAGCCGGGAAGACGTCCGCCAGAGATCTGACCTTTGCCATGGCCCCGCTCGCCCTCGCGAGTCCGGCCAAGAGACGATTTTCGCCGCCAATCGCCCTTTCGGCGCTCGAAATCATCGTCGTGACCCCTTGCCCGGCGACGACGGAAGCCCATTCCGGCTGGATCGGCATGGAACGCCTGCGACAGCGGCCGGACCGTCCCGATGCGCCCCGCGCTTCCTTCACCCCCGCCTCGGTCGCCGGGAGAACGGCCCCAAAGGCGTCGGCGGAGGCCTCCGAGATCGAACGGAGACGATCGCTTTCGCCTCGCCCGAAGAGGCGCTGCTAAAATTTCACATCTGCCCTGAGGCGGACGCGGGTGATCAAGTTCGCGGCGCCGCCGAGATGACCACCCACCCCGCAGGAGGTCGCAACAACGGGGCATCTGAAAGGAAGTGGTGCCTGGGGGCGGATTCGAACCACCGACACGCGGATTTTCAATCCGCTGCTCTACCAACTGAGCTACCCAGGCCCTGGGCCTAAGAGGCGGTCGAAACCGCCCTGGCGCCCGCCCGACGGCGGGGAGCCGCGTCTATAGGGGAGGCTAAAAACGAAGTCCAGCCCCTCTTGAAGCGATCGCGAACTATTCCCGGCCGAAGTCTGTGGACGGGGGATTCTCCTCGTCCTCCTCGGCGCCGGGCACCACGTAGCGGTCCGACAGCCAGCGGTTCAGGTCGATGTCGGCGCAGCGTTTTGAGCAGAAGGGCCGGAACTCGGGAGTCGTCGGTTTCTTGCAGATCGGGCAGGCGCTCATGAGGATGCGACCTCCAGGCGGTCATTGGGCCAGTCGGCGACGACGGCCAGGGTGAAACGGCGGCCGATCCGGTCGGCCAGGGCGGGCTCGAGGGCCGCGAAGGCCTGGGCCACGGCAGGGCCGCAGCGACCGGCCAGCCTGCCGCCCGGGTCCGCCCTGCCCTCCCGCTCGAAAGCCCGGACCAGACGCAAGGCGCCGGCGCGCGCCGACAGCCCGCCCGATTCGTCGAGCAGCCGGTCGAGAATCGGTTTGGTCCGGCGCGGCACGATCATCTCCAGCGCTCCGAACTTGCTGATCGGACCGATGCCGACACCGGGATTGTCGATCGCGAAGGCGTTGCGGGCCGCCGTGGTCAGGGCCGGACCGTCATGGCCGCGGCCCACCAGATCGAAGACCACCAGCCCGGCCAGGCCCTTCAGACGCAGGATGCGGGCGGCGGTCGTGAAGGCGGCCATGTTGGCGGCGCGGGCCGCTTTCTTGGAATCGCCGTCGCGAGCCCCGAGGTCGACGTCCACGGCCACCAGGGCCCGGGTCGCCTCAATGCTGACGTCGCCGCCGCCCGGCAGGGCGAAGACCGTGGCCAGGGCCTCGGCCTCGGCGGCCTCGACGGCCTCCAGGGCGGCCAACCCTTGAGTCGGCGAACCGGACTTGACCCAGAGGCGCAGCAGCTCGTCGAGGGTCGGGGCGTGGGTCAGCACGCGCGGCTCGCCCTCGGCCGGCCCGACGTAGCGGGCCACGGCCGACTTGTCGCGGCGCGAGGGACTGCGGATTTCGATCTCGACCACCTGGCCCTCGGCCAGCTTGGGCATGTCGGGCTTCAGCGCCAGCAGCAGGTCGGCGCCGCCCGGCAGGGCGACGAAGGCCGAGTTGAAGGCGCGCTCGATCTTCCTGACCCGGGCCACGCCCCGCACGCCCTCGGCGTCCAGCGGGTCGTCGCCCTCCCACTGGGCGACTAGGCGCTCAGGACGGCCGTCCAGGGTGACGACCCCGACCGTCTCGCCGATTCCCTTGTAGAGATAGGCCCGCCGTTCGCTCATTTTCGATAGCCCAGGCCGGTCAGCAGGTTCAGCGTCTCGTACAGCGGCAAGCCGACCACGCTGGTGTAGGAGCCGTGCAGATCGATGATGAAGCCGCCGGCCACGCCTTGCACGCCGTAGCCGCCCGCCTTGCCGTTCCATTCGCCGCCGGCCAGGTAGTCGGCCTGCTCCTGATCGGACAGGTGCTTGAACTGCACGCGGGTCTCGACCAGCCGCGAGGCCTCGCGCCCGTCGGGGGCGATGGCGGCGACGCCGGTCAGGACCTTGTGGTTGCGTCCCGACAGCAGCTTCAGGCAATGGGCCGCCTGCTCCGGCGTCTCGGCCTTGGGCAGGATGCGGCGGCCGACGGCGACGACGGTGTCGGCGGCCAGGACGATGGCGCCGGGCGAACGGGCCGCGACGGCGCGCACCTTCTCGACCGCCAGGCGCAAGGCATGGCGGCGCGGGGTCTCGTCGCGCAGCGGCGTTTCATCGATGTCGGCGGGATCGACCCGATCCGGGGCGACGCCGACCTGCGCCAGCAGGTCCAGGCGCCGGGGGCTCGCGCTGGCCAGGACCAGCGGCGTCCGCTGGACGACCATCGCCAGCCCTACTTGAAGCGGTAGGTGATGCGGCCCTTGGTCAGGTCGTAGGGCGTCATTTCCACGAGCACCTTGTCGCCGGCCAGCACGCGGATGCGGTTCTTGCGCATCTTGCCGGCGGTGTGGGCGATGATCTCGTGATCGTTCTCCAGCTTCACGCGGAAGGTCGCGTTGGGCAGCAGTTCGCTGACCGTACCGGGAAACTCGAGCAGTTCTTCCTTAGCCATCAGGCCTCTCAAAACGGGTGACGCCATGCCGATAAAGCCCCCTCGACGATTGAGTCGGGGAGCGGATCGCGGCTGCGAGGCGGGGTGTATAGCGCATTCACCCCCCGAACGTCGATGGCGCGCCGAAACGTTGTCGAATCGCCGTGGCCAAGGCGTCACGCACCTCGCGATAGGCCGCCAACATGGCGTCGCGCGAGCCGTACGCAAGGGTCGGATCGTGGGTCGGCCAGTATTCGATGTCGGTGGCGCGGAAGCGGGACAGCTCGACGGCCCGGTGCTGGGCCTCGGGGGTCAGGGAGATGACGACGTCGAAACTGTCGTCCTCCAGCTGGGCGAAGCTCTTGGGCTGGTGGCCGCTGACGTCCAGGCCCATCTCGTCCATCACCACGGCGACGAACGGATCGACGCCTTCGTCGGCGGGATCGGGCTTCAGGCCGCACGAATCGACGAACGCCCGCGTGCCGTAGAAGTGCTTGAACAGCGCCTCGGCCATCGGCGAGCGCACGCGGTTGTAGTTGCAGGCGAACAGCACCGCGTCCGGAAGGTCCGCCGCCACGCCCTCAACCCCGCCAGTGCAGCGCGCAGATCAGGGTGAACAGCCGCCGGGCCGTATCGAGGTCGGTCTTGACCTTGCCCTCCAGCCGTTCGCGCAGCAGGTTCGAGCCCTCGTTGTGCAGGCCGCGCCGCCCCATGTCCAAGGCCTCGATCTGCTGGGGCGAGGAATTGCGGATCGCCGAATAGTAGCTGTCGCAGATCATGAAGTAGTCCTTGATCACCCCTCGGAAGGGCGACAGGGACAAAAGGTGCCGGCGCTCCTCGAAACCGCTTTCGGGGGCCGCGCCGGTGATGTCGAGGGCCAGGCGGTTCTCGACCAGCGACAGCTTCAGGTCATAGGGTCCGCCCGCCGACTCGACCGGCTCGAAATAGTTGCCGTCCAGCAGGTCGAAGATCGCCACCTGCCGCTCTTGCTCCTGGTCGCGCGAGGCTGCCGCCAGGCTGTCCTCGTCGATGAGGACGGACTTCAGGAACTGGGTGGCCTTGGCGTCGGACATCGTCGGCAGACTTGCCCCTTACGGCTTGGATGGCAACCGGCCCGAAGAAAGGCGGATGGACGCCGACAGGGCGTGGGCCGGCAAGCCCTCGGCTTCCGCCAGGGCCACGGTGTGCGGCCCCAGGATCCCGAACGAGGCCGCGTCGCACTTCACGATCGAGGTGCGCTTGAGGAAATCGTAGATCGACAGGCCCGACTGGAAGCGGGCCGCGCGGCTGGTCGGCAGCACGTGGTTGGAGCCGGCCACGTAGTCGCCGATGGCTTCGGGCGTCAGGCGGCCCAGGAAGATCGCCCCGGCGTGGCGCACACGGTCGGCCAGGCGCTCGGGATTGTCGATCGCGAACTCGACGTGCTCGGGCGCCAGCAGGTCGACCAGGCGCGGGCTGTCGTCCAGAGGGCACAGGATGATCGCACCGTGGTCGCGCCACGAGGCGGCGGCGTCGACGCCGGTGGCCAGGGTCGCGAGACGCGCGTCGACGGCGTCGGACACCGCCTGGGCGAAGGCTTCGTCGTCGGTGATCAGGATCGACTGGGCGGCCGGGTCGTGCTCGGCCTGGCTCAGCAGGTCGGCGGCGATCCAGTCGGGGTCGTTCTGGGCTTCGGCGACCACCACGATCTCGGACGGGCCGGCCAGGGCGTCGATGCCGACCACGCCGTAGAGCCGGCGCTTGGCGGCGGTGACATAGGCGTTGCCGGGGCCGACGATCTTGTCGACCGGCTGGATCGGGCCCGCGCCATAGGCCAGGGCGGCGACGGCCTGGGCCCCGCCGATCCGCCAGATCTCGCTGACCCCGGCCTCCTTGGCGGCGGCCAGCACCGCCGGCTCCAGCTTGCCGGGCGGGGTGACCATGGCGATGCGGTCGACGCCGGCCACCTGGGCGGGCACGGCGTTCATCAGCACGGTCGAGGGATAGGCCGCGCGGCCGCCGGGCACATAGACGCCCACGGCCTCCAGCGGCGTCCAGCGCCAGCCCAGCTGCACCCCGGCCTCGTCGGTCCAGGCCTGGTCGGCCGGGCGCTGGCGGGTGTGGAAGGCGCGGATGCGGGCGGCGGCGAAGACGATGGCCTCGCGCACCTCCGCCGAGCACTCGGCCGCGCCGGCCTCGATCTCTTCGGCGGTGACGCGGATCGTGTCCTCGGTCAGCTCGACGCCGTCGAAGCGGCTGGTGAAGCTGAGCACCGCCGCCAGGCCATCGGCCCGCACGGCGTCCAGTACGTTGCGCGCCGCCGCGTCGACGTTCTCGGGCGCGCCCCGGCGCTCGTCGAGGAAGGCCTTGAAGGCGGCGGGAAAGGACGGATCGGCGGAATTGAAGCGGCGCATGCGGCCTAGATGCGGGTTTTTGTGCGGGATGCAAGTTTTGATGCGCCGCTCCGCCTCCAGCGCTCAGGGCGGTCCATCGGCGAACAGAGGATCAACCGCGCCTCACGGCGAGATGGCGTCGTAGACGACGACCTTTCGCCAGAGGTGGGCGTGATCCTTCACGAACTTCAGGTGAAGCGGATGATCCTGATAGCGCTTCTGGTCTTCGACGCTGGCGAAGAACATCAGTTCCGAGACGTCATAGCTGTTGTCCACGACGTCGCGCTTTTCGGTCGAGGCCGGGACGCCGATGTGAAGCTGCTGGACGACCTCGATCGCTCGTAGGGTGTTCAGGCCGGCGATCAGCCGATCGCGATCGGCTTTCGATCCCGGGTTCTCGAGCCAGAAGAAGACGTGATGGATCATGGGAGGCGCGCTCGGGGATTGGGGGACGGCTCCGCTCGGAGCCGCTTGCGAGGTGTTGACGCCGACGCCGACCGCCAAGCCGCCAGCCAGCAGGACACGACGATCGAAAGGCGGCATGCGTGAGGTCCTTCGTCCAGCAAGTCAACGCCGCGCGGTGAGCCGGCGGTCCATCCATGGCTAACGCCGCCGCCCTATGAGCACAATCGTTCGACGTGCGCTCGCCGGGCCGCGCGCCTCGAAGGCCGCCCGGTGTTCGAAAAGGCCTCAACGGGGGCGAGGGCGGAAGTCGGCTCCTATTCGGCAGCCGACGCCCGCGCCCCGCCGCCAATCCGCATCGCGACCACATAAACCCCCGCCGCGATCCCCGCCCCGACGAACCAGGCATAGTCGTAAAGCCCCGTCCACGGCGCCCCGACGCCCACCGCCGACGGCAGTCCGGCCGCTTTCAGAAACCCGGGCAGGTTGGGCGCGACGCCGATCGCGAAGGCCGCGACGGCCGCCAGGTTCCAGCCCTTGAAGTAGGTGTAGCGTCCCGCGCGGTCGTACAGCGCCTCGACGTCCAGCCGGGCGCGGCGCAGCAACCAGTAGTCGGCGATCAGGATCCCGGCCACCGGCCCCAGCAGGGCGCCGTAACCGGTCAGCCAGACGAAGATATAGCCCTGGGTGCTCTCCAGCAGCTTCCACGGCATGATCAGCACCCCGATCGTCGCGGTGATCCAGCCGCCAGTGCGGTAGCTGATCCGCCTGGGCCACAAGGCCGAGAAGTCGTAGGCCGGGCCGACCAGATTGGCGGCGATGTTGCACGAGACGGTGTCGAGACTGATGACCAGCAGGCCCACCAGCACGGCGATCCCGCCGATGTTCCCCGACAGGGCCACCGGGTCCCAGACCGGCTTGCCGTAGATCAGCACGGTGGCCGAGGTGACGATCACGCTCATGGCGGCCAACAGGGCCATGGGGCCGGGCAGCCCCACGACCTGGCCGACGATCTGGTCGCGCTGGGTGCGGGCGAAGCGGGTGAAGTCGGGGATGTTCAGGGCCAGGGTCGCCCAATAGCCGGTCATGGCGGTGACGGCCGGGCCGAAGTCCCGCCAGAACCGACCGGCCTTGGCCCCGCCGGCGTCGTAGGCGCTGGGCTCGTGCAGGATCGGGCCGAGGCCGCCGGCCTTGCTCAGCGCCCACCAGACCAGCAGGCCGCAGACCAGCACCTTGACCGGCGCGGTCCAGGTCTCGAGCTTGCGCACCGTCTCAAGGCCCTTGGTGACGAACAGCAGCTGGATCGCCCAGAAGGCGGCGAACGACAGCAGCTGGCCGACGCCGATCCCCAGGACCGGGACCGCCGGCCCGACCAGGCTCTTGCCGACCATCACGCCCAGCAGGGTCAGCAGCGCCCCCCCGCCGATCCAGGTCTGGATGCCGTACCAGCCGCAGGCGACGATCGCCCGGGCCAGGGCCGGGGCCCGCGCGCCGCGCCAGCCGAACGAGGCCCGGGCCAGCACGGCGTAGGGCACGCCCCACTTGGCGCCGGCGTGGCCGATCAGCAGCATCGGGACCAGCACGATCAGGTTGCCCAGCAGCACGGCCCACACGGCCTGGCCGGCCGACATCCCCTGCTCGATCAGTCCCGCGGCCAGCATGTAGGCCGGCACGGCGATCACCATGCCCAGCCACAGGGCCGCGAAGTGTCGCGCTCGCCAGGTGCGCTGGGCCGCCGTGGTCGGCGCCAGGTCCGGGTTCCAGAGGGTGTTGCCGGCTTGGTCCGACGCCTGCTGATCCATGTCGCCCCCGCGATCGTGTCGTGGACGGAGCATGGGTCAGCGAACGATGAGCGTCACGGAGAAAGTGACCTTCTGGGCGCCGGCGGTTGAATCGCCCTATTCGAAAGCTCCGCCTTCGAGGCTCCAGGGGGAGACGCCGTGAACGCCTTCGTCGATTCCGTCCGCAACGGCTTCACCGGCCTGCTCCGCTTCTCGGGCCGAGACCCCGCGCGGCGCTTCTGGCCCTATGCCGGCGTGGTGATCGCCCTGATGTTCGCCGGCGCGGCGGCGACGATGGGCCCCATCATGAGCCAGTCGTTCGCGCGCATGGAGCGCTTCGCGGCCGAGCACCCCGACCAGGCCACCGTCACCCGCGGACCCAGCTCCTATTCGATCCAGATTCAGGGCAGCCACCCCGAGCTCATGCCCGACGTGACACCGTTCTTTACGGCGATGCAGGTCGGATGCGCCCTGGTGGTGGCGCTTCTGGCGGCGGCGGTAACCCGACGGTTACACGACCGCGGACGGCGCGGCTGGTGGGGCCTGGCGCCCCTGCCCTTCCTGATCGTGGGTCTGACCCTGTTCCCGCGCTTCTTCCAAAGCACGCTGGCCGGCGACCTGACGCCGGATTCAATGAGGATGTTCGGCCTGATCTTCACCAACAACCTGCTCTATCTGGCGTCGCTGGGCCTGCTGATCTTCCTGCTGGCCGGCGCGAGCCAGGCCGGCGAGAACCGTTTCGGCCCGCCCGCGCCCTGAAGCCCGCTTATCCCATCCCCGAATGAGCCGGGGTCGCCAGTCCGCCCCGAACACCGTCATCCCCGTTTCGTGCGGGGATGACGAACGTCGAGGGTCTATTTGACGATCCCGTCCACCGTCTGCCGCGTCACCGCGTGATAGAGCGGCCGGGTCTTGGCGTAGATCCGCTTGGCGATCGACTGGCCCCAGTCGCCCTGGGCCATCAGGTCCTTGAACAGCGGAGCAACGAACTTGCGGCGGCCCTGGTCGGTCAGGAAGGCCTCCAGCGACGGCAGGGCCGGGTCGTAGCGGTTGGCCACGGCCAGCTCCAACCAGACGAAGCGGATCTCGCTGTTGCCCTGGACCGACAGGCCGAAGGCCTTGTCCAGGGTCGCCAGCCGTTCCTTCGATAGAGCGCGTGGCAGGCTGGCGACGAAGCGCGTGCGTTCGGGCGTGCTCCAGGCCTTCCACTTGGCCAGCGGCGCGGGACCGCCCTTGCCGTAGGCGGCGGCCAGGGCGTCCACCGCCGGGAAGGCCGCCGACCGGACGTGCACGGCGTTGTCGGGCAGGCCCGCGCCATAAACCCACTTGTCGATCCCGATCTCGGCCTCGAGTTTCGGGTCGCCCTTGATCAGATTCTCGCGCAGGTCGGCGACGAAGCCGGCCGTGGTCTGGCTCTGGAAGGCGTGACGGGCGAAGTAGTCCTTGAGGTAGGCGTCCCAGCGCGGGCGGCCGACGGCCTTCTCGATGGTGCGCAGGAAGGTTGCGCCCTTCTCGTAGGCGATGTCGGTCATGCCGTCGTCGGGATCGCGGCCGGCCAGGTCCAGGTGCAGCCGAGTGTCGGCGCCGGTCGGGCCGCCGGCGGCCTTGATCGTCGCCTGCAGGTCGCTCCAGCCCAGATCGGCCAGCATGTCGGCGCGCGGCTTGCCGTAGAGCTTTTCCATGATCCGGTTTTCGAAATAGACCGTGAAGCCCTCGTTCAGCCAGAAGTCCGACCAGGTGGCGTTGTTGACCAGGTTGCCCGACCACGAGTGGGCCAGCTCGTGGGCCACCAGGCTGACCAGCGAGCGGTCGCCGGCGATGATGGTCGGAGTGGCGAAGGTCAGGCGCGGGTTCTCCATGCCGCCGAACGGGAACGACGGCGGCAGCACCAGCAGGTCGTAGCGGCCCCAGGCGTAGGGGCCGTAGAGGCTCTCGGCGGCCTCGACCATCTTCTCGACGTCGACCAGCTCGTTGGCGGTCTTCTTCATCACCGACGGCTCGGTGTAGACGCCGGTCCGCTGGCCCAGCGGCTGGAAGGCGATGTCGCCGACGGCGATGGCGATCAGGTAGGACGCGACCGGCTTGTCCATCCTGAAGCGGTAGGCGCGGCCGCCGCCCGCCACGGGCTCGCCGTTCGGGGTCAGCATCTCGGCGCTCATCACCGCCTTCAGGCCTTCAGGCGCGACGATGCGGGCCGTCCAGGTCTGGCGAATCCCCGGGCTGTCCTGGGTAGGGATCCAGGTGCGGTTCAGGATCGCCTCGCCCTGGCTGAACAGGTAGGGCTTGGTCTTGCCCGCCGTCTGGGCCGGGGTCAGCCATTGCAGGGCCGCGCCATCGGAGGCGCTGTCGTAGCGAACGACGATGCGGCGGGCGCCGTTCAGTTGAACCGTCAGCGGCGCGCCCAGGATCGGGTCGGCCTTGCCCAGGGTCCAGGGCAGAGCCGCGCCCTTGTCATCGGTGACGGCGTGGATCACCAGACCCTTGCTGTCGAGCACAACCTCTTTCGCGTCCGGCGCGGCGGCGATGTCGAGGGCGGCGGTACCGGTCATCTTCTGGCCGGCGAAGTCGGCGGTCAGGTCCAGGTCGATGTGGGTGACCCGCGCGACAAGCGGCTGGGCGTAGGAGTGGATGTCGCGGGCTTCCGGCGTCGTCAGGATGGCTGGAACCGGCGACTGGGCGGTCTGGGCCAGCGCGGGCGCGGCGACGCCGCAGAGCAGGAACGCCAGCAGGGCGGCGCGGGCGGTGGACTTGGGGGAGGGCATGGGGAGCGGGTTCCGTGTTCGGAAAGGCGTTGGGTTCGTCTTAGCCCTATGCTCCGCCTCCCCTCAACCGCTCATCCCGGCGAACGCCAGGAACCAAATCCCAAAGCTGGGTGGCTGATTGGAAGGCTCAGCGCTCATGGCGTCAGCCTCAAAGCCCTTCCATCAGGGCCACGGCATTCGCTGGGATGAGCGGCTGTTTGGGAACTCAGATGTAGTCCAGCAGGCTCGTCCCGCTCGTATTCACCCCGCCGTCGGGATTAAACAGCGAGGCCAGCTTGTCCGAGAGGTTCTGCATCTCGACCATCTTGTCGTAGAGGGCCGGGGTCCAGCCGGCCGCCTGACGCTCCTCGTCGCTCATGGCCGCGTACTGGGTGATCAGGCTCTTGCCGAAGGCCGAGCTGTCGGAGCCCTGCGTGTTCTTGTAGGCGCTGGAGACGCTGTCGCGGTTGCGGGCCTTCACCTCGGCCGCCGCCTGGGCGACCTCGTGCGTGGAGAACCGGTCGCCCTTGTTCAGGGCCACGGCGGCCAGCGAGCGGTCGTCGAACTTGGAGAAGTCGATGGTCCCCTCGTCGGGCGAGGCGGCCATCCCGTCCTGGGTGGCGGCGGCGTACTGCTTGTCGAGCACGCTGCGGACGTCGGAGGCCACCTTGCCGATGTCGCGGGTGCGGGGATTGGCGACCACGCCGCCGACGTCCTTGAGATAGGCCGCGACCGGGTCGCCATCGACGCCGCTGGGCGCCACGCCGGGCTTGGCGGTCGCCTGCTTGAGGCCCTCGGTCAGGGCGGCCTTGTCCTTGGCCCACTGGCCCATGGCCTTCTCCTCGGGGCCGGCCGCCTCGAGATGGGCCAGGGCGGCCTTGTAGAGCCCGGCATAGTCGCCGGTCACCCGCATGGCCGAGGCCGAAGCCGACAGGGCCGCGTCGCGATCGGCCTTCATCTGCAGGCTGGCGACCACCTGCTCCTCGATCGAGAACTTGCCGCCCTTATTGCTGGCGATGGCGTAGAGGCTGCGGCGGTCCAGGCCCGAGACATCGATCGTCGCCTTGCCGTCCTTCAGGGCGCTGGTCGCCTTGGCGCCGGCCAGCAGCTTGTCCAACGCCGTGCGGGCCGCCGCCACGACCTGGTCGGTGGTGCGGCCGTCGGTCTGGGCGGCGAGCGCGGCCTGGGCCTGGGCCGACAGGGTGATGTTGACGCTGGACCCGCCGGCCTTGGCCGCGGTCGTGTCTGCCTGAGCGCCTTGGGCCGTTGCGTTGCTGTTGGTGGTCGTCGTGGCGGCGAGATAGGGGTTCGCCGCGTAGCCGTTCGTAACGCTGCCGACCATGACGCCCTCGACTGGATCGCCGCGAGACTACGAATCGCGACAGGCCTGAAACACGGGAGCACAAGGCGTGATCAGGGTTAAGACCGCATTAACCATGATCAGAGGCCGGGGACACGCGCATCTCCTACGCCGGCGCGCTGACCTGGGTGATCGGCTGGATGTCGGTGAACTTGGCCACGTCGCCCCGCACCTCGGGGCCGCGGGGGCCGCCCAGGCTGGCGGCCAAGGCCTCGGGGCCGTCGAAGATCAGGTGGGCCATGAGCAGGAACGGAGGCGCGCCGCCGTCCGGCCCCGGCAGGCCCCTGAGCACCTGCACGTCCTTCAGCCCCGTCGGCGCGTAGGCGGCCTTGACCAGCGGGATGTGCACATCGTCGTAGTAGGCTTGGTCGAACCGGGCGCCGGGCGTGGCCGGATAGAGCACGCTGAAAATGACCATGTCGCTTCCCTGGAATGACGGCGGCGCGGATCGCGGCGCGCCCCGAGCTCAGTTAGGCCCGCGGGCGATATCCCGCCAGGCTTGCCGCGACGGGCGCCCGGCTGGCTGAAGTCCGTCCCCGCTCAGGCCTTCTGCGGGCGGCGGCGGCGCGGAACGCGGACCGTGGCCTCGCCGTCCATGACCAGCTCGTCGCCGACGAAGGCTTCGCAGCGCAGGGTGACGCGGGCGCTCGCCTCGTCGATGGCCGCGACGGCGACGCGGGCCGCCACGACGTCGCCGATGCGCACCGGCCGATGGAAGGCCAGGGTCTGGCTCAGATAGATCGCGCCGGCGCCGGGCAGGATGGTGCCGACCACGGCCGATCCGAACGAGGCCGACAGCAGGCCGTGGGCGATCCGGCCGCGATAGGCGGTCTTCGACGCGAAGGGCTCGTCCATGTGCACGGGGTTGAAGTCGTCCGACGCCTCGGCGAACTGCCCGATGCGCTGCTCGGTCACGGTGACGCGCTTTTCGGCGGCCATCCCGACCACGAGTTCTTCCAGGATGTAGCCGCCGGAGGGGTGAGGTTCGATCATGACGCGCGGTTAGCCGCGATGTCGCGCCGTGGCCAGTAAAAATACGCGGACCGCGGACGGTCGCGAAACATCCGCCCCATTCGCGCTAAACCGCAAGAACGGTCGAGCACGATCCGGCGGCGAGCGACTAGCTGGCGCCACCACGGAGAAGAGTGACGATGAAGGCGGCGCTTCGAAACTACCAGGCTCGGATGCAGCGGGTGCTGGACCACGTCGACCAGCATCTCGACGGCGACCTGGACCTGGAAACGGTGAGCCGCGTCGCGGCGTTCTCCAAGTTCCACTTCCACCGGCAATTCATGGCGACCTTCGGGTTGTCCGTGCATCGCTATGTCCAGCTGGCCCGCCTGAAGCGGGCTTCGCATCGGCTGGCTTCCAAGGACGCGCAGAGCGTCACGGAAATCGCCATGGAAGCCGGCTACGACGCGCCGGACGCCTTCGCCCGCGCCTTTCGGCGCAGGTTCGGACAATCGCCTTCATCGTTCCGGAAATCGCCCGACTGGGCGCCGTGGCTTGCGGCCTTCGGGCCTTTAGACAACGCCAGGAGCAAGCTCATGCAGATTACCTACGAACCCGGCGACGTGATCGTCCGCGACGTTCCCCCGACACCGGTGGCGATCCTGGAGCATCGCGGCGACCGGGCGCTGCTCGGCGCCACCATCGAGCGGTTCATCGCCTGGCGCAAAGCCGCCGGCCTGTCGCCCGAGACCAGCCCGACCTTCAACATCTTCCGGTCCGAGCGGATTCCCGAGAACCCCGCCGACTATAGCATGGACCTCTGCATCGGGACCGACCGGCCGATCGATCCCGATGACCCGCTCATGAAGGCCGGCGAGATCCCCGGCGGACGTTGCGCGGTGCTGCGCGTCACCCACGACACCCATAACCTGGAGCCCGCCGCGCTCTATCTCTATCGCGACTGGCTTCCCGCCAGCGGCGAGGAAGCGCGGGACTTCCCGATCTACTGCCAGCGGCACTTCTCGTTCCCGCCGAACGCGCCGGTGCACGAGGTGGTGGTCGAGGTGCACCTGCCGCTCAAATAGCGCCGTCGGGCGGCCTGCCCTTTCCGCTGGCGAGGCGGACAGGCCGCCCAGTACGGACGCGACGGCCGCGCTCGCTGAGGCGGATCGGCCTTCGGCGGCGCCCACCCAATGAGTCCGTCATTCTCGCCCTGGAGTCGGGGACAGACTTAGCTGTCGTAGCAGAATGCAGGGCCAAGTCGCTCGAACGAGATCGTTCTATGCACCGTCACCTGTGAACGCCACAGCCCCATGTGGCCTGCTCCAAAGGGGCGCTGCGTCCTGTGGCCGATGAAGGTCACCAAGAACGGCTGAACGGTGTAGCAGTCCCGATTGTCATCGTATCCGACCTGTTCGACGAGCTGACCCAAGCGAGGCTGGTCGAACCGGTACTCCAGCCAGTCCGTCTCCCTGTAGGAGGGACGCTCCTTTGGAATCGCAGCGGCGCCTTCGACAAAGGTTGAGCCTTCGAACTCGTAGAGCCAGACGCCGGAATACTGACGAGCGCGACCGTCAAAGCCGATGTCCGAGCACGAGGAAAGCGCAAGGCTAAGCGCGATCAGGATGATCCATCTTAAGGCCATGATTGAGCTAACCGCGTTTCTCAACGTCCGGCCAGGGTCGTGAAGCGAAGTCGACCGAACGCCAATCTCAGACGGCCAGATCGCCGTCGCGGGCAGATGCGGGCTTGTGGCGCGCCACGGATCAAGAAGGAGGGCTTGGATAGCGCGGAGCCGCCCCAAAAGAGCCTGGTTGTCGTCTCGCCCTACTCGGCGTGCCCCGGCCGGCGCGGCGTCGACCAGGCGCCCGAGACGTCGGCCAGGATCACGTCCAGGCAGTCGACGCTGACCTTCAGGTCGCCGCCGCCGGCGAAGGTCAGCAGCACCGTCCCGCCCGGGGCCTCGCCCGGCTCGAAGGCCACCGACAGCAGCTCGACCACCGCGCCCTTGGCGTCGCGGCGCAGCTTGCGGGCCTGGACGCCGGCGACGTCGCCCAGCTGCAGGGCCGACCGCACCCGCTCGCCCTTCCTGCCGCCCGACTCCCAGCGAAAGCGATTGCAGGCCAAGGTCAGAGTCCGCGCCGAGGCGTCCCAGCGGATGTCGCCGATCTTGGCCACGGCGTCCTGCAGGGCGGCCGAGATCACCGCCAGGTCGTCGGCGTCCTGGGCCAGCAGTTTCAGAGGAGCGGCGTCAGCCATCTAGGTCGCCCTCGCTGTCGCCCTTGATCCGGCGCACCTGGGCCCCGCAGGCGCCCAGCTTCTCTTCCAGCCGCTCGAAGCCGCGGTCCAGGTGGTAGATGCGGCTGACCGTGGTCTCGCCGCGCGCGACCAGGCCGGCGATCACCAGGCTGACCGAGGCGCGCAGGTCGGTGGCCATGACCTCGGCGCCTTCCAGCCGCTCGACGCCGCGCACGCGGGCCTCGCCGCCCGACACCGAGATGTCGGCGCCCAGGCGCATCAGCTCGGGGGCGTGCATGAAGCGGTTCTCGAAGATCGTCTCACGGATGTGGCTTTCGCCCTTGGCCGTGGTCATCAGGGCCATGAACTGGGCCTGCAGGTCGGTGGCGAACCCCGGATAGGGCTGGGTCTCGACGTTCACGGCCTCCAGGCGGTGGCCGTTGCGCTTGATGATCACGCCGTCTTCGGTGCGGATGACGCCGCAGCCGGCCTCCTCCAGCTTGACCAGCAGGCTGTCGATCAGCTCGGGCCGGGCGCGGGTCAGCTGGACCTCGCCGCCGGCCATGGCGGCGGCCACGGCGTAGGTGCCCATCTCGATGCGGTCGGGGATCACCGAGTGGGTCGCGCCGTGCAGCTTGGCGACGCCGGTGATGGTGATGGTCGGGGTCCCCGCCCCCTGCACGCTGGCGCCCATGGCGTTCAGGCAGATCTGCAGGTCCAGCAGCTCGGGCTCGCAGGCGGCGTTGTGGATCACCGTGACGCCGTCGGCCAGCACGGCGGCCAGCATGGCGTGCTCGGTGGCGCCCACCGAGACGAACGGAAAGGCGATCTCCGCCCCCTTCAGGCCGCGCGGGGCCTGGGCGTAGACATAGCCTTCGTGCAGGTCGATCTTGGCGCCCAGGGCTTCCAAGGCCTGCAGGTGAAGGTCCACGGGCCGCGCGCCGATGGTGCAGCCGCCGGGCAAGGACACCTTGGCCTGGCCGGTGCGGGCGATCAGCGGGCCGAGCACGTTGAACGAGGCCCGCATCTGGCGGACCAGGTCATAGGGCGCGAAGCCGCTGGTGATCTCCGGTGCGTGCAGCACCGTCTCCGAACCGTCCGGCCCCTCGCGCTCGTCGACCTGCGCCCCCAGGCGCGCCAGCAGCTTGCCCAGGAACCGGGTGTCGGCCAGGCGCGGCATGTTGGTCAGGCGCAGCGGCTGATCGGTCAGCAGGCTGGCCGCCATCAGCTTGATGGCCGAATTCTTGGCGCCGCTCACCGGGATGATCCCGTTCAGCTGCGCGCCGCCGGTGATGGCGATACGATCCAATGAAAATCCCTCGTCGCGCGGCCTGTCGGGAGATGTCGCCGCGCGGTCACATGTGAAAGAGCGGTTCTACTGGTTGCAAGAGCCCGCGCAAGGGCCTGCACCGATTCCTCAAGGTTCCTCCGCGGTCGACCTCAATCCGACGGGGTCTCGTCGTCCGAACGGGGCGATTCCGGCTTGTCCGCCGCGACAGGCGCGGCCTTCCTGCGGCGAAGATTGGTGCGCAGCGCCTGGGCCAGCCGCGCTTCGCGCGCGGCTTTCTCGTTGTGGGGCTTGGGGTTCTGGCTCATATGTCCACAGGTGAAATCGCTGCGACGATCGGTCAAGACGATTTTGTCTTTGCCAACGGCGTTTGGTTCGCTATACGCCCCCTCCTCTTCGCCGCCGTAGCTCAGTGGTAGAGCGCATCCTTGGTAAGGCTGAGGTCGGCAGTTCAATCCTGCCCGGCGGCACCATCGGGACCCAAGGCCTTTCAAGGCCTTGGGTCCCGACCAGTTCATAGACATCATCAGCGAAGAGGCTCCGGCAAGCGGGTGCGCGCACCGGGATCGTGGGTCGGCGGCCTCACAGCTTCACGGGCCCGGCGGCGGCTCGGCGGCCTCTCGGCTCAAGGCCGCCCGCACGGCGGGACGCGCTTCGATGCGGGCGACATAGTTCTCGAACGGCGCGCCCAGCGGAAAGTCCAGTTGAAGCGCACCGCGCGCCATAACGAATAGATAGGCGTCCGCCACGCCGAACGCATCGCCGAGAAGATAGCCGCGCTCGACGCGCGGCGCGACGAGGTCGAACCGCTCGACGATATCGCGGGCGACCGTCTCTGCCGCCTCCTCCGAAAGCGAAAAATAGATCGGGAACCGCTTGTGGATCTCACTGGCGATGAAGGCGAGCATCTCCAGCAACCGATAGCGGCCCAGCTCTCCCGGCGGCGCGAGATCCGGCGCACGGTCGGCGACCCAGGCCAGGATCGCGACGTTCTCGGTCAGGACCTGACCATCGTCGAGCATCAACGCCGGCACCTGGCCCTTCGGATTGACGTCGCGATAGTCACCACCGTCGGCAAGCCGTTTCGACTCGGGATCCACCTTGGCGATCTCGAACGAAACCCCGGCCTCCAGCAGCGCGATGTGGTCGGCGAGGCTGCTGAAGCCCGGCGCGAAGAACAGTTTCATCGGATCGATCTCCGTTTTGATGGCCGGGCGCTCAACCCTCGAGACGCGCCCGCCAGATGCGATCGTCATCGATGCGGTCACCGAGTTGGAAGGTGCAGCGGCCGACCTCCTCGAAGCCGTGGCGCGTGTAGAAGCGCTTGGCGCGTTCGTTGTGGTCGAACACGGTGAGATAGATCTCGGGCGCGCCTTGCGCCCGCGCGGTCGCCAGGCCCCAGCGCATCAGGCGCGCCGCGACGCCGGCTCCATGCCAGTCCGGCAGGACGTAGATCTGCTGCAGCTCCATCGCCCCGGCCCGTGCGTCGGCGACAGGGGCCCGCAGCGGCGTGAGCTTGGCGTAGCCGATCGGATCGCCCTGGAGGGTCGCCACCCGCCAATGCACGCTCGGATCGGCGAAGTCGCGCGACATGGTTCCTCCGGACCGATAGACGCCGTCGCAGAAGCGCTCGAAATCCCCCGATTCGTAGAGGCTCCCGAAGGTCTCGGTGAAGATCCGCCGGGCGACCGGCAGGAGGCGCTCGAGCAGGGCTTGGTCGGGCGCGGTGAGCGTCACGGATCGATCGCTCACGTCAGGCCATCCTGCGCGTCAGGAAGGTGTTCCAGGTCACGTCGTCGGATCCGAGGCTGACGTCGTCCCAGAGTGTGATCAGGCCGGCCGCCTTCAGCCGGGCGGCGAAGTCGTTCCGGCGCCAGTAGACCTCGTGATAGTCGCCGCCCGTCTCGTGATCGCCTTCGCGCATGGACACCAGAAAGGCGCCGCGCGGCCTCAGGGCCCCCGCGATCTTCGCCAGCACCCGGTCGATGTGATCCCGGGGGATATGGAACAGCACATATTGGGCGACGACGGCGTCGTAGGGACCGCCGAGCGGATCGGTGATGACGTCGAGGCGGTCGCCCGGCTTTCCCCGCGCCGCCTGCAAGTCGAGGAAGCGTTGCGTGGCGTCGGTGCGCCGGACCTTGACGCCCAGGGTCTCGAGAAAGTCCGCGTCGTATCCCGGTCCCGAGCCGATCTCCAAGACATGTCCTCCCAGGCCCGCGATCGAGGCGACCTGTCGAAGCGCGGCCTGTTCCTTGTCGTCCGGGTTCCGCCGAATCTGCACGTAGCGATCCGCGTAGCCTTCGTAGGATTCGATGGTTCGCCGGTTCTCGGCGAGAGAGTCATGAACCGCATTGATCACGGGCCTTTCCCTTCCATTTCGATCGGATCTCGCCGGAAGGTCGCGCTTTCATTCGATCCAGCGGGAGGATGGTGCCTCGAAGCCCGCTCGGCTACCAATCGAACCTGCGCCGCCATGCATAAGGAGATTTGATCCGTCATGAGCTGGGACCTGCCGCCGCTCACGGCGCTTCGCGTCTTCGAAGCCGTCGCCCGCCTGGGCAGCTTCACCAAGGCGGCCGAAGAACTGAGCATGACCCAGTCGGCCGCGAGCTACCAGATCAAGATGCTTGAGGCGCGCGCGGGCGCGCCGCTTTTTGTCAGGGGCGCAAGGCGGATCGATCTGACGGAAACCGGGGAAAGCCTTGCGCCGCAGGCGACGCGGACGTTCTCGGCCCTCGCGGACGCCTGGGCCGCCGCCAAGGGGCGGACCGGCGGCGTGCTCGCGGTCACCAGCGTCGACACCTTCGCGGCGAACTGGCTGTCCGTGCGGCTCGGAAACTTCCAGCTGATGCATCCGGACCTGGCGGTGAAGGTCGACGCTTCCGCCCGATTGGTCGATTTCACGCGCGAGAACATGGACGTGGGAATCCGGACCGGGGCCGGCGACTGGCCGGGCCTCAAGGCGCATTATCTGTTCCGGGCGGACTACACGCCGATCCTCAGCCCAAGGCTCGCCGAGAGCGTCGGGGGCATCCGCGAGCCCGAGGATCTCTACAAGGTCGCGTTGCTTTGCGCCGACTACCATTGGTGGCCGTCCTGGTTCGCGGCGGCTGGACTTCGGTTCGATCCCGGCCGGGTCGTCGTCGGCGCGAGACTGGACACCGAGATCTACGACGCGATGGCGGCGATGACGGATCAGGGCGCGGCGATCCTCACGCGCAATCTCTACAGCGACTTCCTGGCCAAGGGTCAGCTCGTGCAGCCGTTCGACATCACCGCATCCGACGGGGACGGGTACTGGCTGGTCTATCTGGAGAGTCGCCGCAACACGCCACGGATCAAGGCGTTCAGGGACTGGTTGCTGGACCAGACCGCGGGGATCCGGGAGCAGGAACGCCGGTGATCTGACTCACAACCGGCAAACGCTCTTCTCGCCATCGGCCGCCGTGGCCACACTCAGACGTCTCTACACCACCGTAATATGACGACGCCAAGCTGGCCGCCGCCCCTCCCGAGGTTATGGGCGTGGATCGACACGGCGGACCTGGACGAGAACCGCCCGCCCCCCGCCAGCCCCTGGCCTGTCGTCAATCCGTCACCCAAGACGACTAGTGACGGTGCGGTTCGTCGCGTCGTCGGGACCTGAGATCCTCGCAGCATGCCCCGCAGCCTCGAGTGTCGCGCTATGCTGCTGGCGATCGTCACGGCGGCCTCGGTCTCGACCGTCAGCCAGGCCCGAGACCGGTCTGAGCTGGGTTCCGCCCTCACGCGGCTGGCCGTCGAGCGCGACATTCAGATCCTGTTCCAGCCGAATCTCGTCGAAGGCCTGGCCGCCGGCCCGGTCCGGCGCGGGGCCAGCCTGGACCAGGCCCTGGCCGCGATCGTCGGACGCCAGGGTCTCAAGATCCGCAAGGTCCGCGCGGGCGTCTACGCCGTGGAGCCGGAGGTCCGGGCCGCCGCCCCTCCACCTCCGTCCCCCGAGCCGGACGGTCCCAGCGCCGTCGATCCGGTGGTCGTCGCCGCCGTCTACGCCGCCAGCCTCGACCGCGCTGTCACGCTCAAGCGGCAGGCGGCCTACGGCCTGGACGCGGTCAGCGCCGAGGACATCGCCCGCCTGCCCGCCGCCAACGCCGCCGAGGCCCTGCAGCTGGCGCCGGGCGTCAGCCTGGAACGGCATCGCGGCGTGGGCCTCTATGTCAGCGTCCGGGGCCTGGGCCCGCAGTTCCAGAACGTGCTGCTGAACGGCCGCTCGATCGCCATCAACGACCTGGTGGAGAACGGCGGGTTTCGCGGCCGGCAGTTCCGTTTTGAGGTGCTGCCGGCCGACGTCGTCGACCGCATCGAGGTGGTCAAGACCACCACCGCCGACATGGACGAGGGGGCGCTGGGCGGCAATATCGACGTACGGACCTTCAAGCCGCTGGAGCGCGGCCCGCGCGCGGTGCTGTCGGTCCGGGCCTCGCAGGGCCAGGCCGGCAAGCCGGACCCGGCGGTGTCGGGCGTCTGGAGCTGGGTGGACCCCAGCGGACGGCTGGGCCTGCTGGCGGCGGGCATGGCCGAGCGCCGGCGAATCCGCAACGACCGCCTCTACCAGACCGGCTGGAACCTGGACCGCTTCACCGACGTCCTGCCCGCCGGGCTGTACACGCCGACCCGCACCCGCCCGACGATCGAGCTGGAGGACCGCCGCCTGATGTCGGGCGACTTCGCCCTGCAATGGCGGCCCTCGCCCGACTGGCGGACCGATATCGACCTGCTGGTGACACGGCTGGACGCCCACTACGACGAGTTCGGCCTCGACATCTATCCGGACGACACCACCTTCGCCCGCCCCGCCTTCGTGGCGGGCAGCCAGAAGGTGGTCGGCCACACCGTCCAGGCCGGCGTGATCGACGACGTGCGCTGGATGGCGTCGCGCGAGACCAGCCTCAATCGCCACGACCTGGCCGCCTTCGGTTTCCGGCAGGGCTGGACGCCGGGCCCGTGGACGCTCGACGTCGACTACGCCTATTCGCGCGCGCGCAGCTATCACCCCGACGGCCGGGGCACGGTGCGGGCGCGCGCCGCCTTCTTCGCCCCCTTGGCCTATGACTTCAGCGGCGGCCTTCACGCCGTCCCGACGCTGAAGACCACGGTCGACTACACCGACCCCGCCCAGTTCGCCGGCCAGGCCTTCGACTATACCTGGAAGGACTCGCGCGACACCGACGAGGCGCTCAAGGCCGACGCGGCCCGGTCCCTGGGCGCGGGCAAGCTCAGCTTCGGCGTCGAGGGCCACCGGCGGGTGCGCGACTATCGCCGGCGCGACTGGATCCTCAACACCGTGGTCGGCCTCCCCTTGGCCAGCCTCGGCGGCGGCTATTATGGCGAGACGCCGGTCTCGGACTATCTGGCCGGCACGCCCGGCGACCTGCCCCGCCGCTGGGTCGCGCCCAACGCCCGGGCGTTCTACGAGCGCCTGTTCACCAACCAGATCGCGGCCCAGCCGCCGTCGATCTCAGACCTGCGCAACTCGTTCGTGGTCGAGGAAAAGATCCTCTCGGCCTATGTCCGAGCCGACTTCGCCGGCCGCGGGTTCGGCTTGCCGGTGGATGGCGACGTCGGGGTCCGCTACGCCGGCACGCGGCAGGTGTCGACCGGCGTGCTGTCCAGCGGCAGCGAGCCGATCCCGGCCGAGTGGCGCAAGGCCTATGGGAACTGGCTGCCCAGCGCCAACCTGCGCATCGCCCTGACGCCGGACCTGCTGCTGCGGCTGGCCGCCTCGCGGGTGGTCAGCCGTCCCAACGTCGTCGACAACGCCCCGCGCATCACCCTGGCCCGCGACACGCCGACGGCCAATGGCGGCAATCCCAACCTCGACCCGTTCCTGGCCACCCAGCTGGACGCCTCGCTGGAATGGTACTTCCCGTCGGGCGGCGCCCTGACCGGCGCGGTGTTCGACCGGCGGCTCGACAACTATATCACGGCCCAGAACACCTTCATCCAGGTTCCCGGGCGGGGCGAAATCCTGCTGTCGACCAATGTCAACGGCGGCGACGCCCGCATCCAGGGCGTGGAGCTGGCCTACAGCCGCACCTTCAGGACCTTGCCCGCGCCGCTGGACGGCCTGGGCGTGCAGGGCTCGCTGACCCTGGTGCGCAGCCAGGCCAACTACTTCGCCGGCGACCGGGTGATCCGCAACGCCCTGCTGGGCCTGTCACGCACCAACTACGGCCTGCTGGCCTTCTACGAGCGCGGTCGGACCTCGGTGCGGCTCGGCTACAACTGGCGCAGCGCTTACCTGATCACGATCGGCAGCTCGATCACCGCCCCGGCCACCACGGCGGCCTTCGGGTCGCTGGACGGCGCGGCGTCTTGGCGGATCGACCGGCGGGCGACGATCACCTTCGAAGGCGTGAACCTGACCGACGCGCATCGCTTCGTCCAGGGCGAGAGCCGCGACCAGCCGATGGAGATTCATCATTGGGGCCGCTACCTGTCCACGAGGCTGCGATGGGCGTTCTGACCTTCCCGAGCCGGGCCTCGGCCGAAGGGGATTCGCCCGTTCGGACGAGCGACGCCGCCGAGCCGCAGCCCGCGCTGGACGCGCCGCGCTTCGACGCTCTGGTCGCGCGCTATCGCCGGCCGCTGCTCAGCTTCTTCCAGCGGCGTTCGGTCGGCGCCGAGGACGCCGAGGACCTGACCCAGGAGGTGTTCATGCGCCTGTCCCGCCGGTTCTCGCGCCTGCACTGGGGCAATCCCGACGGCTTGGTGTTCACGGTGGCGGCCAACGCCCTGGTCGACCACGAGCGCCACGAACGCTCCCGCCGGCGCGACCGCCACGTCGAGGTCGATCCCGGCCTGCCGGACGAGGGCCCCTCGGCCGAAGCCGCCCTGGCCGGGCGGGAGCGGCTGCGCGGCCTGGTCGCGGCCCTGGACACCCTGAGCCCCAGCGTCCGAGCGGCCTTCGTGCTCTGCCGCTTCGAGAACCTGACCCAGGCCGAGACCGCCGCGCGGCTGGGCCTGTCGGTCAGCGCCGTCGAGAAACACATGATGACCGCCCTGGCGCGGCTGCGCCTGGCGATCGGAACCGAACATGACGCCTAAGACCCCGACCGAACCCGCCGGGCTCGACCCGCGCCGGATCCTGGCCGCCGGCCTCTCGCGCCCCCTGTCGGACGCCGAACAGGCCGCGCTCGACGCCTGGGCCGAAGGTTCGGCGCAAGCGCGCGAGGAGATCGCCGAGACCCGCGAGGCCTGGCTGGCCGCCGGCCTGGCGGCGGAGGATCCGGCCGTGCGCGCCCTGCGTCGCTCGGTCCGGCTGGAGACCGGCCTGGACCGTCCCGCCGTCCGCCGGCCCCGGCGTCCCAATCGCCGCTGGTTGGTCGGGGGACTGGCCCTGGCGGCCGCGAGCGTCGTCGCCGGCGCGGTGCTGGTCGACCGTCCCCGAACCGAGAGCTATGTCGCCCCGCCTCACGCCGCGGCGCGCCTGACCCTGGCCGACGGCAGCCGCGTCACCCTCAGCCCGGGCGGCCGGCTGACCGCCCGGCTTTCCCGACGCGCGCGAACCCTGGCCCTGACCGACGGCGACGCCTTCTTCGACGTCAGCCACGATCCGCGACGCCCGTTCACCGTGGCGGTTTCGGAGCGCACCCTGACGGTGCTGGGCACCCGCTTCAACGTCGCCGGCGGGCGGCGCCTGACCGTGTCGCTGGTCCAGGGCTCGCTGCGCGTGACCCAGGCCGGCGCGCCCGACGTACTGCTGCGGCCAGGCGAACGCTATCTGTCGGCCGGGCGCGGCGGCCGCGCCGAAAGCGGCGACGTGGCCGGCGACGCGTCCTGGACCAGCGGACGCCTGGTCTTCGCCGACGTCGGCCTGGCCGAGGCCGCCGAGCGGCTGTCGCGGGCGGCCGGCCGCAAGGTGATCCTTGACGATCCGTCCCTGGCCAGGCTGCGGCTGTCGGGCTCGGTGCGTATCGAGCGCCTGGACGACGTCCGCGCCGCCCTGGAGGCCGTGCTGCCGGTGACGACCCGGACAACCCCGGACGGAAGCCTGGTGATCTCCCCGGCCGGACGCTCGTCCCTACACGGATGAAAGCCCAATGTTTTCAACAACCCGTCGCAAATAATTCACCGACCGCGGACTGAGGATGAGCATCGGCGTTTTCGTTCTTCCCCCTCGACCCGCGCCTCCCCGCGGGCCTCAACCGATCGGGGGATAAGATGATCCGCTCCAAGAACCCGTCGGCGCGCTGCGCCGGCGCCGTCGCCATTCTCGCCTTCGCCGCCCTGGCCGCCGGCCGCACCCTGGCCGCCGAACCCACCGCCTCGCCCGCGCCGGCCGACGCCGTCGACGAGATCGTCGTCACGTCCTACGGCAAGAGCCTGCAGGCCGCCGCCGCCCTGAAGCGCTCGGCCGCCTACGGCCTGGACGCGGTCAACGCCGAGGACATCGGCAAATTTCCGACCCGCAACGCCGCCGAGGCCCTGCAGCTGGTAACCGGCGTGACCATCGACCGCCAGCGCGGCGCGGGCCTCTATGTCAGCGTCCGGGGCCTGGGTCCGCAGTTCCAGTATGTCGAGCTGAACGGCCGCTCGATCGCGGTCAACGAGCTGATCGAGAACGGCGGCGCCAAGGGCCGCCAGTTCCGCTTCGAGGTGCTGCCGTCCGAGCTGATCTCGCAGATCGAGGTAGTCAAGACCCCGACCGCCGACATGGACGAAGGCGCCCTGGGCGGCAACATCAACATCAAGACCTTCAAGCCGCTGGACGTGGGCCACAAGGCCGCCTTCTCGATCCGCGAGACCTATGGCGACGTGCGCAAGAAGGCCGATCCCTCGGCCTCGGCCCTGCTGTCCTGGACCAACGCCGACAACACGCTGGGCCTGCTGGCCTCGGGCCTCTACGACGAGCGCCACGTGCGCAACGACCGCCTGTACCAGGTCGGCTGGAACCTCGATAAGTTCAAGTCGGTGCTGGGGACGGGCCTCTACACCCCCTCGCGCACCCGCCCGACCATCGAGACCGAGCACCGCAAACTCTATTCGGGCGCGGTGACCGGCCAGTGGCGCCCGAACGGCGACTTCCAGACCGACCTGGACGTTCTAGTGACCCGCCTGGACGTCGACTACGACGAGTTCGGCCTCGACATCTATCCGGACGACTCCACCTTCCGGACACCGGTCTTCGTGGCCGGCAGCCAGAAGCTCATCGGTGACACGGTGGTCGGCGGCACGATCAACAACGTGCGCTGGATGGCCTCGCGCGAAACCAGCCTCAACCGCCACGACCTGACCGCCGTCGGCCTCAAGCAGGCCTGGACGCCGGGCGCCTGGAGCTTCAACGCCGAATACGCCTTCTCGCGGGCCCGCAGCTACCATCCGGACGGCCAAGCCACCAAGCGCAACCGCCTGGCCTTCTTCGGACCGCTGACCTACGACTTCTCGCGCGGCTACACGTCGATCCCGCAGCTGACCACCACGGTCGACTACGCCAATCCGGCCAATTTCGTCGGCCAGGCTTTCGACTACACCTGGAAGGACTCGCGCGACACCGACGAGACGATCCGCCTGGACGGCGGCCGCACCTTCGACGGCTGGCTGACCAAGATTGCGGCCGGCGTCGAACGGCACAATCTGAAGCGCGACTATCGCCGTCGCGACTGGGTGCTGAACAACGACCTCAACGTGCCGGTCAGCACGCTGGGCGCGTCCTTCTACGAGCCCCTGCCCTACAAGAACTTCCTGTCCGACTTCGACGGCAATACCCCGCGCAACTGGGTCACGCCGACCACCACCGCCTTCTACAACAGCCTGTTCACCCCGGCCGTCGCCGCCCAGCCGATCTCGGCCGCCGACGCCCGCAACTCGTTCGTCGTCGAACAGAACATCACCAGCGGCTATGTGCGCGGCGACTTCAGCTTCGACGCCCTCGTGCCGATCAGCGGCAATATCGGCGTCCGCTACGCCCGCACCGAACAGGTGGCAAGCGGCACCCTGACCAGCACCGACAAAGACAACAATCCCGTGCTGACGCCGGTGTCCTATCCGCAGGACTACGGCAACTGGTTGCCCAGCCTGAACGTCAAGGCCGAGCTTAGCGACACCCTGATCGCCCGCTTCGCCGCCTCGCGGGTCATCAACCGGCCCAATGTCACCGACAGCGCGCCGCGCATCAGCGTCTCGCGCGACTCCCCCAACGCCTCGGGCGGCAACCCGGCCCTGAAGCCGTTCCTGGCCGACCAGCTGGACGCCTCGCTGGAATGGTATCCAGCCCCGACCACCGCCCTGACCGGCGCGGTGTTCTGGAAGAAGATGGACGACTACATCACCCAGCAGAACACCACGATCCAGGTCCCCGGCCGCGGCGACATCCTGCTATCGACCAGCGTCAACGGCGGCGACGCCAAGCTGACCGGCGTCGAACTGGCCTACAACCAGAGCCTGGCCTTCCTGCCCGGCCCGTTCGACGGCCTGGGCGTCCAGGCCTCGGTGACCGTGGTGGACAGCAAGGCCAGCTACTTCGCCGGCAACCGCGCGATCAAGGACGACCTGATCGGCCTGTCCAAGACCAGCTACAATCTGGTCGGCTACTACGAGAAGGGCCCGCTGGCCGCCCGCCTGGGCTGGTTCTGGCGCTCGCGCTACCTGTCGGGCACGGGCAGCACCACCACCGCCGAGTCCTATATCGACGCCTACGGCTCGCTGGACGGCTCGATCTCGTACGACCTGACGCCGAACTACGCCCTGACGCTGGAAGGCTCGAACCTCACGGACGAAATCCGCTACGTCTACGGCAAAACCAAGGACCAGCCGATGGAGATCTATCACTGGGGCCGCACGGTCTCGCTGACCCTGCGCGGCAAGTTCTAACCCGCTCCCCTGATGGGCGGCCGCTCCCCTCGGCCGCCTCGAACTCCGGCTGGGCGCGCCCGCGCCCAGCCGCCTTTTTATTCGCGAGATCCACCATGCGCCTGTCTGTCGCCCTGCTGTCCTCGATCGCCCTGCTGGCGCCGCTCGCCGTCCACGCCGCCGACGCGCCGAGGCTGAACGCCCTGCGCGTGCTGGGCTCGCACAATAGCTATCGTCCCGAGCTGGACCCCGCCGCCCTGGCGCATCAGCGGCAGGTGATGGGCGAGCGCTCGGCGGGCGTGGAATACGGCCATCCGCCGATCAAGGCGCAACTGGACCTGGGCCTGCGCCAGCTGGAATTCGATCCCTATGCCGACAGCGCCGGCGGCCTCTACGCCGCGCCTTACGCCGGCGATCCGGCCAAGCTGGCGATCATGAACCGCCCCGGCGCCAAGGTGCTGCACGCCCCCGTCGTCGACGCCCGCACCCTGTGCCTGACCCTGGCCGACTGCTTCGGCCAGGTCGCGGCCTGGTCGCGCGCCCATCCCGACCACGACCCGATCGTGATCTTCGTCAACACCAAGGAAGACCCGTTCGACACCCCGGCCATCCCCAACCCGCCGCTCTACACCGAGGCGGACCTGGCCGGGATCGACGCCGACGCGATCAAGGCGTTCGGCCGCGCCGGCATCGTCGCGCCCGACGACGTGCGCGGCGACGCCGCCACCCTGCGCCAGGCGGCGACCGGCGGTGGCTGGCCGAGCCTGGCCGCGTCGCGCGGCAAGGTGCTGCTGGTGCTCGACTCCAACCCGCGCGTCGCCCAGCTGTACCGCCAGGGCCATCCCTCGCTGAAGGGGCGGATGATGTTCGGCCTCTACGACGCCGCCGAGCCCGAAGCGGCCGTGTTCAACATCCAGGATCCCAAGGCCGAGGAGGCGCGGATCAAGGATCTGGTCGCCCAGGGTTTCCTGGTCCGCACCCGCAGCGACGCCGACACCCGCGATGCCCGCCTGCACGACCTGACCCGCCTGCAGGCCGCGCTGCGCTCGGGCGCGCAGATCATCAGCACCGACTACTATCCCGGCGCGCCCGACCCGCTCGGATTGCACTTCGTGGTGACAGCGCCCTGGCTCAAGGCGGCCGGCGACAAGGGCCGGTAAGACCGTGCGACGGCGGCGCGTTCGGCGACCAGGGCCGATACGGGGTGACAGGCGGCGAACTTGGCTCTAGGATCGCGTCCATGATCCTCGCCGCCAGCCACCAGCTGTTTTGGTACTTTAGCTATCCGACGCCTCTGGCGCCGGGAGGGGATCGTTCGGCCTGAACTCAGCGCCGCGAACGTCTTCACCAGCCGCCAGGGGTTCCCCGGGCGGCTTTTTTCATGGCCGCCGGACGCCTCAAGATTTCCCGGAGTTACGCCATGCCTTCCTCGACCGCCGCCTCTCTCGCCTCGATCCCCGTCTCCACCGACGACCTGCGCATCTCGCGCCTGCAGACCCTCAGCCCGCCGGCCCAGGTGATCGGCGAGGCGCCGGCCACCTCGTCGATCGCCGAGGTCGTCGGCGACGCCCGCCAGGCGGTGCACCAGATCCTGCATGGCCGCGATGACCGGCTGGTGGTGGTGATCGGGCCCTGCTCGATCCACGACCCCAGGGCCGCCCTCGACTACGCCCGCCGCCTGGCCGTCGAGCGCGAGCGTCACGCCGGCGAGCTGGAAGTGGTGATGCGGGTCTATTTCGAGAAACCGCGCACCACGGTCGGCTGGAAGGGGCTGATCAACGACCCCGACCTGGACGGCGGCTTCCGGATCAACGAGGGCCTGCGGCTGGCGCGGCGGGTGCTGCTGGACGTCAGCGCCCAGGGCCTGCCGGC
>Ga0065165_1001227_pt1 | contig 29406 bp, 19 predicted proteins | sample AraplaMF_Cvi_mMF_FD_63813 | JGI IMG/M metagenome (GOLD analysis project Ga0065165, IMG submission 63813) | Arabidopsis root microbial communities from the University of North Carolina, USA - plate scrape MF_Cvi_mMF (version 2) (version 3) | ecosystem: Host-associated > Plants > Roots >... | reverse complement strand
CATGTCCAGGTATTTGATGGCGGCATCTTTGACATCTTTGGGGGTGATGGCGGCGATGCGTTTTTCGTAGGTGAGGATGTCGGTGGGATTAGAACCGGTTTCGACACTTTGGAGTAATTGACGCATCCAGTAGGTGTTGTCTTTAATGTTTACTTCGTACTGTTGCTTCCACGTTTCTTTTACTTTGTTGAGGTCGGCAACGGTAGGGCCGTTAGCTTTTATTTTGTCGATCTCGGCGATGGCCGCGGGAATGAGTTTGTCTACGTTCTCGGGACCGCAGGGGAGTGATACGCCAAAGCTGAAGTTGCCGTAAGGTATTTTGGACAGTGAACCGTACATGCCACCACCGTATATGCCGCTGAGTTCTTCGCGCAGGCTTTCGATGATCTTGATGTTCAGTACTTCGGCCAGCGCTTGTACTCTGAGTTGTTCGCCTTCGCTAAAGGTGGCTTCGCCGTTCCAGAACATCCGGATCATGCTCTTGGGTTCGGTGCCTTTTCTGATCTCTTTTTTGAGCGGGCCTTTTATAGGACGTAGACCAACGTCTTTGAACGATGATGCTTTTCCGCTTACCGGCAGGCTTGCCAGGTAGGTTTCAAGAAGTGGTTTGAGTGTTGCCAGATCGAATTTGCCGGTGAACACAAACGTGAAGCCGGCGGCGTTGCCAAATCGTTCTTTGTATATGTCCAGCGCGCGTTGCTGATTGATCTTTGCAAAGCTTTCGGCCTTGGGTACTGCAGGCGCCCAGGGATGGTTTTTATACAGTATGCGGAACAATGAATCCTGGAATGTGTACTGCGGATCGGAAGTCATGTTCTGATACATTGCCTGTTGCTTGGATACGAACGAGCGGAAGAGCTCATCGTCTTTGCGGGGCTGTGTGAAGTTCAGGTATGTAAGCTGTAACATGGTTTCGATGTCGGCAGCGCTGCACTGGCCGTTGACCGATTCGGTCAGGCCACCGATGCGTGTGGATACGGCCGCGGTTTTACCGGCGAGGACTTTACGCAGATCAAGGGGTGAGAACTGACCCACGCCCATTTGCGATACTACGGTTGTTGCATATTCAACATTCGCACGGTCTTTAACATCGTACAGGTATTGGCCACCGTAACGCATACCGCCCATTACTACCTGATCGTTTTTGAAGTCGGTAGGCTTTACCAATACTTTTAAGCCGTTGCTTAAGGTGAATTCGGTTACGCCGACTTGAGCGATTTCTTTTGTGGCGGTGATTTTACCGGGAGTCGGTGTTTTCTCCATCAGCGATGAAGCGATGGCTTTGTCTTCGTATGGTTTAACGTCAGCCTCGGCAGCTTTGTCTACCATCTTCAACAGTTCTTCGTTGGTGGGGAGTTTGAAGTCTGCCTGATCGGGACCGCTCAATACAACGAGCTTGTTGTCGGCTGTTGTGGGCAACATCTTTTTGGCTATGGCGTTTACTTCGTCTAGAGTAATGCCTTCGAGGTGTTGCTTGTAGTAGTTGTATTCGGTAGCGATGCCGGGTATCGGTTCTTTTTCGAGGAAGTGGCGGATGTATTCATCTACGAGGTTTGACGATTCGGTTTTGTCGCGCTCGTTGTAGCTGCGCTCCATGGTCTTCATCATGATCTTCTTGGTGCGTTCGAGTTCAGAGGCGGTGAAGCCGAACTTGCGCGCGCGTTCGTTTTCCTGAATGAGGGCGTTGATGGCGGGTTCAACTCCGTCTTTGCCCAGGTAGGCCATGCATTGGAAGGCTTCGTAACCACGGGCATATCCGCCGATGAATGAACCGCCGAAGATGAACGGAGGCTCGGCTTTCTGTGTAAGCTCTTGCAGACGTTGGCTCAGCATGGCGGTGAACAGATTGCGCACGATAGACTCGCGGTAGTCGCCTATGGTAACCTCGTCTTTGGCTTTCTTGTACGAGTAGTGAATCTCGAGTACGTGGTTAGTAGCTTCTTTATCTGTTATTACCAGGCCTTCAGATTTCTTGCGGGCAGGAACTTCAACTTCATTACGAGGTCTTTCGTTGGCAGGATTCTTTAACTTCGAGAAGTGTGCTGTAATCATCTTCTCGGCTTCTGCGGGATCAACGTCACCCACTACCAATACGGCCATGAGGTCTGGACGGTACCAGTCGCGATAGAAGCGTTTGATAACGTCGTATTTGAATGTCTTAAGAATATTTTCTTTACCGATTGGAAGACGCTCTGCATATTTAGAACCTTCGAACATTTTGGGGTACACCACGCGGAACATGCGGTCTTCTGCACCTTTGCCCATACGTGATTCTTCGAGCACTACACCACGCTCTTTATCGATCTCTACGTTTTCGAAGGCGATGGTGCTTGCCCAGTCTTCGAGAATCTGGAAACCTTTTGAAAGGTTTTCTTTTTTGTCGGTAGGGATGGGCAGGATGTATACGGTTTCATCGAAAGCCGTGTAGGCGTTCAGGTCGGCGCCGAACTCTACACCGATGGATTGCAGGAAGGATACGATGTCGTTCTTCTTGAAGTTCTTTGAGCCGTTAAAGGCCATGTGCTCGATGAAGTGAGCCAGACCTTGCTGGTCGTCGTCTTCCAGTATCGCACCGGCATTGATGGCCAGTCTGAGTTCTACTTTTTTGTCGGGCTTTCCGTTTTTACGGATGTAATAGGTTAGTCCGTTTGATAGCTTGCCTATTTTTATTGCAGGGTCTACCGGTATGTTGTCGGTTAGTCCGGGTTGCGCGGCGAGCATGCCGCACACCATAAGGAGTATGCAGGAGAGCGCAGAGCGTCTCCACATGAGTTTAGAGATCTTCATAACTTAACGAGAGTGTTTGTGGGAGTAGTAAGGATAAGGTTATATAAAAAATAAAGGTTAGTTCGGTGGTATAAACCTTATGGGCTGGGTATTACCAACGCTTGCGTATGGTGTCGAGCATTTCGCCGTGCATGAGGCCGTTGGCCGCGCAGAGTTCGCGTCCGAATATAAAGTCATTGCCGCCCCTGAAATCGGTTACTTTGCCTCCGGCTTGTTGTACAATGAGGGTTCCGGCGGCAACATCCCAAGGATTAAGGTTGTATTCAAAGAAACCTTCCATGCGTCCGCAGGCTACATAGGCCAGGTCTATTGCTGCGCTGCCCAGTCGTCGGATGCCGTGGGTCTTTTCGAGAAATGTCCGGATGATATCCAGGTATGCATCTTTTTTCTCTGAGTTATAATAGGGGAAACCGGTAGCCAGCAGGCTTTCGTTGAGGGAGGCCGCGGTGGATACATGAATCTGTTTACCGTTGCAATACGCGTTGTCATCGGAAACGGCATAGAAGCACTCTTTACGTACGACATGGTATACTACACCCAGGATTGTTTTATTGCCCTGCATGAGGCCGATGCTGATGGAGTATACGGGTAGCCCATGCAGGAAGTTGGTGGTGCCGTCGAGTGGGTCAACTATCCAGTTAAACTCGTGCTGTTTCGATTGTTCTACGGTGCCTTCTTCGGTAATGAAACCTGCCTGTGGAAAAGATTTATGAAGGGCTTCTACCAACTTTCGTTCGGCTTCTTTGTCTACATACGACACCAGGTTGTTGAAGCTGTTCTTCTGTTCAATACGCGACAGGTCAAAGTTAGCGGCTTCGGTTGCTATAAACTCACCAACTTCTTCCGACATGCTGATCACGTCTTTCACGATTCGCTGCAAATTCATCTCGTTCCCCATTTAATCTGTTTTCCAAAAGTGAATATAAGGATCGTGCAGGATTTCTTCACGGCATTTTTTAACAATAAGTTCGTGTTACCGCAAGCGGTGATTACGTTACATTACGTTATTCTTTGCCCTTTACGACCATGACGATCTCGCCTTTTACTTCTTTGGCCTGAAAATGTGTGGTTATTTCTTCGAGTGTTCCGTTGACGGTTTCTTCGAACATTTTCGTAAGCTCGCGCGATACCGAGGCCTGCCGGTCTGCGCCAAAATATTCTTTAAACTGCTCAAGTGTTTTTACAAGCCGGTAGGGCGACTCGTAGAAGATCATGGTGCGCTCTTCTTCGGCCAGTTTCTTGAGCATGGTTTGTCTTCCTTTCTTCACAGGCAAAAAGCCTTCGAATACAAAGCGATCTGAGGGCAGTCCGGATTTTACAAGTGCGGGTACGAAGGCCGTTGGGCCGGGCAGGCATTCTACTTTGAGGCCTGCCTGCAACGCAGCCCGTATGATGAGGAACCCGGGGTCTGATATACCGGGTGTGCCGGCGTCGCTTACGAGTGCCATGACTTCGCCTTTTTCCAGGCGTTGAATGAGGCCTTCGAGTATGCGGTGCTCGTTAAAGTTATGAAAGCTTTGTAAGGGTTTGCTGATCGTGTAATGCTGTAGCAGGAACCCGGATGTGCGTGTGTCTTCGGCGAGAATAAGGTCGACCGATTTTAATATCTCTAATGCCCGTAGTGTAATATCGGCCAGGTTGCCGATGGGTGTCGGTACAATGTATAAAGCTGTAGGTGTTGCCATGAATAAATACGATGAAGCCCTTCAAGCCGGAAGGGTAAGCGGGGCGTATATCAATCAGAACCGGGCGTTACGCCAGAGGTCTATAACTTCATACCAGGTTGACTGGTATTTCTTCTGGCGCATCAGCACGTAGTTATTGGGATCGAATACGGTACTTGATTTGGTGAATTCAAAGTTAGCTTTTATGGAGGTGCTTTTGTAGTTCCATACTTCGCGGTCGGCAAAGCGGAATACTTCGTCGGGCAAACCGAATACGATGAAGATCATGCCACGGTCGGTTTTCCAGCCTTCTTTATAGGAGGTGAAGTATTCGTTGGCGAGTTCTATACGACGAAAGTAGGACCGCATAAAGATTTTGGCCCGCTCGGCGTTGCCGGTGACGTTCAGGATAACCCGGTCAAAGGCTTTTTTCTCGCCTTTGGCCTGTCTGATTTTTTCGAATTCCTGTTTGGTACAGATGTAAATGAGTGGATCGGCCAGGTTTTCGATTCTGGCGAGGCGTGGGTAATCATCTTCTACGCGGAACGCCAGGCCTTCGGCCACGCTGGTGTCGGGCTGCATGAGGTAAAGCCCCTTTTTGGCGAAATTCAGTGGCTGACTGGTGCTGACTTTGAACACCGAATCGGGAATCATGCCTTTGGAAACCCGGCCTAGACTTTCGGAAAAGCCGGGGGTAGCAGCCGGGAAGCTATCATTATAGTAGGATACTATGTTTTCGGTGGAGGTTCCGGATACGGTTACCGGCGTGTTCTGTGTAATGTACGGGTTAAAAACAGGGACTCCGTTGCTGGTTTGCAGGTGTTGGCGCACGGGATAGTTGGGTTCCAGGGTAACGTAGTAATACCATGCCCGCTGCAGGACGTTATTCAGCAGCCGCACCACGATATACTGGACGGTGGCCGATGCCGGCACTTTTACCTGGCCGTGAATCTGTTTAGGGGTATGGACTTTCGAAACGCTATCGGTCTGGATGGATTTACCTTCTTTCTCGGATAGCGATCCGCGCACTTCGAACTGTATCACGAAGTCGTCTTTCTTCACGGTGGTGTCGCGCACCTCAAAGCTATAGTATACGGTCCATGCATCGCCGCCTCGCACAGGCTCGAACTGTACGTGCACGGGCTCTGATGGGTTATACAAGAACCGGTAATTAATGTCCCGCAAAGCCTGAGCACCCGCTGGTATGAAACCCAGGAGCAGCAAAAAAATGAGGTATCGCATAATTGTGTTGAAAATTAAAGAAGGTTTGTCAATAATCCATGGTTTACTAACCAAGCGCTACATTCTAAAGTTTAAATCTGTAGAAAACTCCTTACCCACCGTAAAACCCTTATTTTTGCGGCCGATATGGCTAAAATTTATACTACCGAGATCACCAGCGGCGAAATCGCATCCGATAACCCCATTCACCAGCGACTCTTTAAAGCTTACGTTGTAGCCCGCGACTATGTTGCCGGGGATGTACTGGAGGTTGGTTGCGGTGAGGGCCGTGGTGTGGGTGAGCTTCTGCCTCTGGCCAAGTCGTTTACTGCGGTAGATAAAATCAAGCCCGTTGTCGATAGCCTGCAGCAAAAGTACCCTACCGGCAAATTCATTAGTATGAATATTCCGCCGCTGGCGAAACTGGATGATAATACGTATGATGTTGTGGTGAGCTTTCAGGTAATCGAACACATTGAGAACGATGCGCTGTTTCTGCGCGAGATTCACCGCGTGCTTAAGCCGGGTGGTATGGCGTTGATTACCACTCCTAACCGTAGCATGTCGCTTTCGCGTAACCCCTGGCACATTCGCGAGTACCTGCCTGAAGAGCTGGCAGCACTGGCCGCTAAGATTTTCCCCCACGTTCAGATGAAGGGTATTACCGGTAACGATAAGGTGATGGCCTACCACGAAGAAAACAGAAAATCAGTACAGCGTATTATGCGCTTCGACATATTGAATTTGCAGTACCGCCTTCCGGCTTCGATACTACGGATACCCTATGAGTTTCTAAATCGGCGGAACCGAAACAAACTTCAGGCTACCGATTCGTCGCTGGTTAAGGACATTCACCACGACGACTATATTGTTGTCGATAACGCCACGAATGCGCTGGACCTCCTGCTGGTAGTTCGCAAGTAGAGTATAGTCCACAGGTTGACGACGGCCCGTGCACTATAACGGGCGTTATGAACAACCAGGGTAAAAATTAAGGGAGAGGAGTTCCACAATTGAATTCTTTTCCTTTACTTTCTAAAAACCCCGGTTCATCAGCAATACGTTTTATCATATCGCAGAAGACGACCTCGTAGCGCGGCTCAAGGCCCGTGACCGGCAGGCCCTGGAATATTTGTACGACCATTATTCGGGTGCCTTGTACGGCGTTGTTTTCCGTATCCTGAAGAAGGAGTCTGTAGCCGAAGAAGTGCTGCAAGATGTTTTTCTCAAAGTCTGGGATCGCATACACCAGTACGATGCCGGAAAAGGCAAGCTTTTTACATGGTTATTGAACATAGCCCGCAATCAGGCCATCGATAAAACCCGTTCGCGAGAAATAAGTAAGGAACAGAAAACCGGTGGCATCGAAAAACTCGTAAGTAGAATTGACAACGAGGAATACATTGAACAACGCATAGAGGATATCGGTGTAAGGGAGATTCTGAGGGGACTGCCACAAGAGCAACAGTTTGTAGTTGAATACCTATACTTTAAGGGATATTCTCAGGCTGAACTGGCCGAAGAATTTAATATTCCATTAGGAACCGTAAAAACACGCCTGCGTTTGGCCATGCAGCATTTACGAACCACTTTGGGGATCACGTGAACATACACGAATACATATCGTCCGGAGTCCTGGAAGCTTACGCGCTGGGAGCCCTCTCTGAGCAGGAACAAGCAGAGGTAGAGAAAAACCTTGCGCAGTATCCTGAGCTACAGCGAGAGCTCGAACAGATCGAAGCTGTGCAAGAGGATATGCTGATGCGGGCAGCCATCAAGCCACGCGCCGCCGTAAAGGCAGCGCTGTTCGATACGCTTGACGCGCACCCTAAAGCAGAAGCGAAGGTAATCGCTATGCCGCCGGCCAGCAGCAGCGCTACTATCTGGAAATATGCTGCCGCCGCCTCTGTGGCCATAGCCCTCATCACATCGTATACCGCCATACATTACCACGGCAAATGGCGTAGCAGCGAGCAGAGCCTTCAGGGACTCATTGCACAAAACCAACGTATGGCGCAAGACTATGACCAGGTAAACAACCGACTCGATAACATTGAAAAGCAAATCGATGTATTCGATAATCCTTCCTTCAAACGTGTAATCATGAAAGGTACTGACAATGCGCCCGAGTCTATGGCGTATGTGTACTGGAACGAGGCCACTAAAGAAGTATACCTGAGTATTCAAAATATGAAGGAGCTTTCGAAAACCAATCAATACCAGTTGTGGGCCATTATCGATGGTAAGCCGGTAGATGCCGGCGTGTTTGATGCGGATATTTCCGGGTTGCTTAAAATGAAAGACATTGCCCGCGGAGCCGTTACGTTTGCGGTTACTGTAGAGCCCCGTGGCGGCAAAGAAAGCCCATCGCTGCAAACCATGCAGGTGGCGGGTAATGTTGTAAAAGAGGGTTAACCGTCAGGCGTACTATTTTTACAATAATTGCTGTTTTCAAAGATCCGGTGGTGCATAACCTGTCGTATATCAGGTTATAACACACATTCATGAAGCCTATTATTCCCCTGTATTCGTACTGCGAGCGCGCAAAAGTTCTGTTTTTACTGGTGATTCTCAGCATTATTATAGGTTTCATTCTTCCCTAGCGACACCGTCATTTTCATTTGCCAAAAGACTCCCTTATACGTTTAAACGGAGAAGGTCCTGTCAAACAGGACTTTCTTTTTTTAGGCCTCATCGCCATCCGCTGTGCCCATAGCCCGTTATACGACCGGATTTAATAACTTTGTTTCCGGACATCTTTACTACTGATTATGCGCGCAAAACTTTTAGCAGCAGCGTTCCTATTTTTTACTACAGCGGTATGGGCCCAGAAAGCCGACTCGCTTATGCAGGTTCAATGGGATGCCGCCCAGAAAAAACTTAAGGCAGGTGATTACTCCGATGCCTCTCTGCAGTTTACCCAACTTATTAACTCGGGCTTTGCCAACAAAGAGGTGTATGCCAAACGCGGTGTAGCCTATTACAACCTGAAAGATTATGAAAAGGCAAGAGCCGATATGGATGAGGCAGTAAAGAACCGCATTAACACCCAGGAGGTTTTTGAATACCGTGGCAACGCACGCTATACGCTGAACGACTATCAGGGCGCGGCGACCGATCTTGAAAAAGCGATTACAATGGGTGCCAACAATTTCGAAACGTTTGCCAACCTGGGTAACGCCAAGTTCAGACTGGAAAATTATCGCGATGCCGTAACCAATTACGATAAGGCTATTGCCACCGGTAAGGCCGACGCGATACTTTACAACAACCGCGGTAAGGCTAAGTTTAACTTACAGGATTATAAAGGTTCTATTCCCGACTTCGATAAGGCGATCTCCCTGAAGGCCGGATATGATAAAGCTATCGAGAACCGTGCGGAAGCCAAATACAAGCTTCAGGACTGGAAGGGTAGCATCACAGACTTCCAGGCTATGATTAACAGCGGCCGCTCTGAAAGCGAGGTTCACCAAAAGCTTGGTACAGCCAAATATAATACACAAGACTTTGCCGGTGCCGCTGCGGCATTGAACACGGTGGTAGAGAAAGGTTCAAAAGATAAAGATGTATTGCGCATGCTGGGTCTGAGTCAGGCCACACAAGGCGACTGCACCGGAGCGGCAAAAAATCTGTCGGCTGCCGTGGCGCAAGGTGTTACCGACAAAGATGTATTCTATCAGTTAGGCATCTGCCAGTATAAGAGTAAAGAATATGCTCCTGCCATCGAAGCGTTGAGCCGTGCCGTTAACGCGGGTATTACAGCGAAGGAAGCGTTCCTGTATAAAGGCAATGCTTCGTTCATACAAAAAGATTATGATAACGCGCTGAAAGATCTTGAGAAGGCCGTAACCCTTGGCGCTGTAGACGCCGAGGCGTTTAAGAATCTGGGAGATATTAAATTTATGAAGAGCGATTTTCCGGCTGCCATCAAGCACTACGACAATGCGGTGAAGGCTGGTGCTAACGACGCGATTCTGTTTAACAACCGGGGTAAGGCAAAGATGAACGCCAACGATGTGGCCGGTGCTGTGCCTGATTTCGATAAGGCGCTACAGCTTAATACTAATTACCCTAAAGCATTTCTCAATCGTGGTACCGCGCGGTATACATTGAAGAATTACGCCGGCGCTGCCGAAGATCTGGAGAAGGCAAAGGCTACCGATGCCGAGAACGCCGAGTTGCTCAGGATGCTGGGGACATCGTATTACCTGACCAACAATAAAGAGCAAGCCCGCGTGAATTTGGAAAAGGCCTTGCAGGCTGGTGTAAAAGACGGCAAGGTATTGCTGTATGCCGGCTATCTGCGCTATGATGCCGCCGATTATAAACGTGCTGTGGAAGCCTTTACCGCTGCTGAGATAGCGGGAGAGAAAGACGACGATATGTATTTGCGCCGTGGCTATGCATCGTACCAGTTAAAAGATTTCAACGCGACGACAATCGATCTTGAAAAGATTGTGCAACGTGGTAAGGCAGACCTTACTGCATACGAAGTACTGGCGGTATCGTACCTGGCACAACAGAAGGACAAAGAAGCTTTTCCCCACCTGGAGAAAGCAGCATCGCTCGATACGAAGAACAAAGACATATACTTCCAGCTTGGTAATGCGCGCTTCCGTCAGAACAATTATGCAGGCGCTATTCAGGCTTATGACAAAGGTATTGCCGCAGGTGCCAGCGATGAGATTATATACAACAACCGTGGTAAAGCCAAGCTGAATGCCGGGCAGGTAAAAGAATCCATTGCCGACTTCGATCGCGCACTGGGTATCAAGAAAGATTATGTACAGCCGCTGAAGAACCGTGCCGCGGCCCGCTACCAGTTAAAAGACTACCCCAACGCTATTAGCGATCTGGCGATACTGATAAGCCGTAATGAAGCCGGAGCCGAAGAGTTTACCGCATCGGGTATGTCTAAGTTCTATACCAAGAACTACGAAGGCGCTGTAGCCGACCTTACTACCGCCATTGAAGGTGGTGCGAAGGACGCAAATGTGTTTGCCGCGCGCGGTAATGCTCAATTCGAACTGAAGGAATACGAAGCTGCCGTGCCTGATTTCACAAAAGCCATAGACGGTGGACAGAACGAAACCAACCTCTTCTTCCGTCGCGGTGCTGCCAAATACTATCAGCGTGATTATAAAGGCGCATTGCCTGATCTGGAGAAGGCTATTGCTACCGGTACCTCAACGCCGATGGCGTACGATATGCGCGGGTATAGCCGCTACGACGCCAAGAGCTATGATGAAGCGGTGCGCGACTTTAACGAAGCTATTACCAAAGACCCGAAATATGGTTCAGCATTCTTTCACAGGGGCGATGTGAAGTTTGTACAGAATAACTTACCAGGGGCTATTGAAGATTATACGAAAGCTATAGGGCTCGGTCTGAAAGATCATATCCTGTATAACAACCGTGGTAAGGCATACTTTAATCAGGATAACCTGCCTGCGGCGATAGCCGACTTTACACAGTCGATCAATATTCGCGACGATTATCCCAAAGCTTACGAGAACCGCGGTAACGCTTTCTTTAAGACCGGAAAGTTCGAGCAGGCGGCGAAAGACTTCCGCGAAGTAGAATTGCTGAGCGAGACGGTTGATCCGAATCTGTATCGTTTAATGGGCGAGTGTTATTATCAGGTTCAGAAGTACCCGCTGGCGCGCGAGTATTATGATAAGGTAGTTGCAGCTGGTATTAAAGACAAGGATGTGTTTTACAGACGTGGTCTTATGTTGCTGGGTGAAGATGAGTTCCAGTCTGCTGTTGCTGACTTTGAAGCGGCAATGAAGGCCGGAGAGAATACGGTGGATCTGCACCTTAACCGTGGTCGTGCTTACCTCGGCCTGGAAGATACGAAGTCTGCCCTCAACGCGTTGAACAAAGCACTAGACCTTGATCCGCAGAATGCCAAAGCCAGCTTTAACCGCGGCCTGATAAAAGAAGGTATGCGCGATTACGAGAATGCTATATTGGATTACAATAAGGCCATTGCAGCAAACCCCAACGATGCCATTGCGTATTATAACCGCGCGACCTGCAAAGGTGGTGTAGACGATTACGGTGCGGCTGTATCGGATATGGATGAAGCGATAAAACTTAATCCGAAGAGCGCATCGTACTATAAGCAGCGCGGTAACTTCCAGTATCAACTTGGTCAGAAAGATAAAGCATGCTTCGACTGGCGTAAGGCGGTGGAGTTTGGTGATGCAAAAGCGCGCTTCCAGATTGATAATTACTGCAAGTAGATCTACGTAGGTACTACGGGTAGGAGGGCCTCTTGACAAAAGAGGCCTTTTATTTCCTTCAATACAAACCAGAAACGAGGTTTTTATGTTCTGGTAAAGTATTTGTTGTATACCGGACATATACTTTTAATCAGAAACTTACACACGAAAGTGGCTGTGGTGAACCGGCTTTTTAATAGCCTGTTTATGCTGCAACTTTGTAGTGTTCGGAAGGGGAGGGTCTTACTACTACAATGAAAAAATTATTGCTCTGTTTGGCAGCATGCGTGGCTTGCTGCACGGTTACACTGGCTGACGATATTGCAGCGAAGGTAACTGCCGTAATCGATGGCAACACGGTTGAGGTAGTCAACGCGGCGAACGAAAAAATGAAAGTACTTCTGGCGGGAATCGATTGTCCGGAACTGGGTCAGGATTATGGAGATAAAGCAAAGCAGTATCTCGAAAAAATTCTGCTACGTAAACAGGTAACAGTAACGCTGCAAGGCAAGGACCGCCACGGCAATAATCTGGGCGTGGTTATGGTGGGCGACGACGATCCGCGCATCAAGCTGTTAAAAGAAGGCCTGGCGTGGACGGCAGAGAAGAACCCCAACCCAGACCTGGAGCCCTACCGCACGTGGGCGCAGCAAAAAGGTAAGGGATTGTGGAAAATGGATAATCCTACTCCTCCCTGGACCTACCGGCGTCAACAAACGATGACGGCGCCGAAATCGAGCTAGGCACATAAGAATTGGTTTTTATAGTTTATTTAAAGTTTAAGTTTAAGGTGTAAGCTGCTCTTCCCCGACAGGGGAAGAGCGCTTTTCATTTTATCGGGATTCAATAGAACCTGGCGCCCGTTATTACATTTAGACCGATACCAAATACTTTCGGACTGGTCTTTGGAGTTATATCTTTGTGTTTATGCCTATGCGTATTGTATTGATTACCTTGCTCGTTCTGATCTGCGCCACGGCCACCCAGGCCCAGTCGCGGAAAAAGAAGAAAACGAAAAGCACGCGCGAATCGGCCGGTGGCTCGCCCACAGCGCTCGATCCGTATTACCCGCAGGAGCAACGGCAGCCGAAAGGCAAAAAGAAAAGGTCTAACGGCCCTACGTTCAACGCCGAACGCAATTATTACGAGCGCCTTGACGACCTGGAAAAACAAAAGCGCAAAGACGCCAAGGAAATGAGCAAGCCTCAATATTCCGATCCGATGTATTTTGGCCATAAACGTCCGCCCAAGAAGCGGCCGCCGAGCAAAATGAAGTTCTGCAAAGTCTGCGGCATACGGCATTAAAAGGCCCGCCCCGCGAGGCTGCCATGGTAGATAGGAAAAACTGATTAACTTCGGGGTTGAACAGACGCATTGTTTAACCAAACCTATCGGCAGCCTCGTGAACATCGCTCCTTATATCGAGCATACCAACCTTAGTCCCACGCTTACCATACGCGATATCGACCGGCTTGTAGAAGAAGCCCGGCAGTATGGCTTTATTGGTATTTGTGTGCCGCCGTTCTGGGTTAAACGCGCGCGCCGCGAAATCGGCAAAGACAATATCATTCTTACTACCGTAGCAGGTTTCCCGCTGGGCTACAACATGACCGAGACCAAGCTCGATGAAATTGCCCGCGCTATCGACAACGGTGCCGACGAGATTGATGTGGTGTGGAACCTCACATCGTTTCGCACAGGCCTGCCGTGGACTAAAATAGAAATAGCCCGCTGCAGCAAGGCAGCACACGAGCATGACAAGCTTCTGAAAGTTATTCTCGAAACCGCTTATCTTACCGACGACGAGATTGCCCAGGGCAGTAAACTCTGTGCAGACGCGGGTGCCGACTTCGTGAAAACGTCTACAGGCTTTGCACCAGCCGGAGCAAAAGCAGAACACATTGCCATTATGAAAAAGAGTATACCCGAGCATGTGGGTATAAAAGCATCTGCCGGTATCAAAACAGCGGCACAAGCCGAAGCAATGATTAACGCGGGCGCCACACGCATAGGCACATCGTCAGGCATCGCCATCGTCACACCCCTACCAACGCCATAAACCCAAACCATAATATGAGTGAACGTCTTACTTCGGTTTTCCCCGACGAAAAGAGCATACCCGAACAGTACCGTATAGCCCAGGCTATCGAGCAACGTGAATACCTGGTAAATGGTGAATTGAAACAATGGCACGGCGACCTCAACCCCATACTGAGCCCCGTGTGTGTGAAAGACGGTGATACCCATAAACAGAAAGTTATTGGGAGCACGCCGTTACTTACTACCAAGGAGTCGCTCGAAGCACTCGACGCTGCAGTGAAAGCATACGACCTCGGTCGGGGTGTATGGCCTACGATGCCCGTGCAAGACCGTATTGAACATGTGGAGCGTTTCCTTGCCGCCATGCGTAAACAACGCGACGAAGTGGTGAAGCTGCTGATGTGGGAGATCGGAAAGTCGTTGAAGGACTCCGAAAAAGAATTCGACCGTACCTGCGATTATATTGTCGATACCATCAAAGCGTATAAAGACCTGGATCGTAACTCGGCCAAGCTTGTAGAAGAGCAAGGCTTCATGGGGCAGATCCGTCGTGTACCCCTGGGGGTATCGCTCTGTATGGGGCCGTATAACTATCCGCTTAACGAAACGTTTACAACACTTATTCCGGCGCTCATTATGGGCAACACCGTCGTGTTTAAGCCGGCTAAGTATGGTGTGTTGTTGATACGCCCGCTTATCGAAGCATTCCGCACAAGTTTCCCGGCCGGTGTAATCAACATCATTTATGGTCGCGGTCGTGAAACCGTAGGCGCGCTGATGGAAAGCGGTAAGATCGATGTCTTTGCGTTCATCGGCACCAACAAAGGTGCTAACGAGCTCAAGAAGCTTCACCCCAAATCGCACCGCCTCAAGGCTATACTTGGTCTTGATGCCAAGAACCCCGCGATTGTGTTGCCCGATGCCGATATAGAAAACGCCGTAAGCGAGTGTATCACCGGTTCGTTGTCGTTCAATGGCCAGCGCTGCACAGCGCTTAAGATTCTCTTTGTACATAAAAGCATTGTCGATACGTTCGTGCAAAAGTTCTCTGCCGCCGTACAGAAGCTTAAGCCGGGTATGCCGTGGGACAATGGTGTGAGCCTTACGCCGCTTCCTGAACCGGGCAAGGTAGATTATTTGCGTGGTCTGGTAGACGATGCTGAAAAGCATGGCGCCCGGGTGGTAAACGAAGGTGGCGGCGAATACCTCCAGTCGTTCTATTTCCCGGCGGTAGTGTATCCGGTTAACGAAAAGATGAAACTGTATTACGAAGAGCAGTTTGGTCCGGTTGTTCCCATCGTGCCTTTCGATAGTGATGACGAGGCCATTCAGTATGTGGTAAACTCCAATTTTGGGCAGCAGGTGAGCATCTTTGGCCAGGACTCCAAACGTCTGGCCAGCATGATGGACGCCTTTGTGAACCAGGTTGGGCGGATCAACATCAATACCCAAAGCCAGCGTGGGCCTGATAACTTTCCCTTCAACGGTCGTAAAGACTCTGCCGAAGGTACGTTGTCGGTAGCCGATGCCCTGCGGGTATTCTCTATCCGAACCCTCGTGGCTACCCGCAGCACCGAAGGCAATAAGCAAATTATCAGTAACATCATACGTCACCATGAGTCGGCGTTCCTGAGTACCGATTATATATTTTAAGCCAATAGCGGAGGAGTTACACGCTGTAGCTCCTCCGTTATAGTAAACAGGTTAACGTTATGAAACATATCGCTATACGGGTAAGCGGCAAAGTGCAGGGTGTATACTACCGGGCATCGACCCAGCAAACCGCGGAGGTCTGTGCCATTCGTGGTTTTGTTCGGAATGAGCCTGACGGCTGTGTATATATAGAGGCGGAAGGCGAAGATGAAAATCTGGACCGGTTTATTGCCTGGTGCCGTAAAGGTCCGGCGGGAGCGCGGGTAGACGCATTGGATCTTGCCGAGGGAGCACTCCGGAGTTTTGAAGGATTCAGAATAGAACGGTAAAGAACACCCGTCAGGGTAGGGGATAGCCCGGACGTTAGGCCACCTTCATTTTGACGATGCCCTTCTGGGGATCGATCTTAACTTCGAACGTCTTGGTTATGAAGGCGCTCATACGCAGACCGGCCATTTGCGGCGTGTAGTCCTCGGGGTAGAATACGGTAAGTTCGAGCACAGAGCGGATAAAGTTCTCGTGTTTGCACAGTTCCTTTACCCATTTACGGAAAGTTGCCGGCCATTCCTCGTTGTATTTGTCATGGTCGTTCCGGCCGTCGAAAATGAATTCTAACTGATTGTCACCGTAATAGGTAAAACGGTATACACCCGCCAGGTTGGTATAGAACTCGTGCAGGTGGCTGTAGTCTTTGCTTTTGTGCTTTTTGATCTTCTGAACGGTGTCGTCAGAGATTCCGAGAGGGTTGCACTTCATCAGGTATTCAACCTTAACGAAGTCTACCAGGTACTGCAAAAGAGAATTTTCCAGCGTATGTTGTACGTCCTTAAGGATATAATTCTTATCGCGTGGAAAATATTTTTGGTGCACTGGGTTTTTCAGCTATAGTTTCCTCAAAAGTATAAAGAATATCTTCAACTATAAAGCAGAAAATAACGATGTAGTCACCTAAAATGAACCTTTTTTTTAAGATTCACTCCGGTGTACTTCCCCGTGCCGGGTGTAAAGATCTTTTGACAGGAAAATTAGTCGAACGGAACGTTTACGTGGCGTTCAGCATGATACGATGAACGTACCAGCGGACCAGACTCTACGTATTTGATTCCACGTTTGACACCTTCCTCGCGGTACATGTCGAATGTTTCCGGATGGATAAACTCGGCTACTTCAAGGTGCATCTTGGTAGGCTGTAGGTACTGGCCCAGGGTGAGGACCATGAGGCCGTTTGCAGCCAGATCGTCCATAGCCTGGAAAACTTCTTCTTTGGTTTCGCCCAGCCCAAGCATGATGCCGGTCTTGGTGCGCATGCCGGCTTCACGAATGCGGCGTATCTGTTCGAGGCTGCGATCGTATTTGGCTTGTGGTCTTACCATACGGTATAGCCGGCCAACGGTCTCCATGTTGTGCGATACAACTTCCTGACCACCTTCAATCATGCGATAGAGCGCATCCCAGTTGCCCTTGGTATCGGGTATCAGGGTTTCGATTGTTGTGTCGGGGCTGATGGCTTTGGTTTGTACTACGGTTTGGTACCAGATTTCGGCGCCGCGGTCTTTGAGTTCGTCGCGGTTTACCGAAGTCAGTACGGCGTGTTTAACGCCCATGAGCTTGATGGCTTCGGCAACGCGCTTCGGTTCTTCCTGGTCGTATTCTGTGGGGCGTCCGGTGGCTACCGCGCAGAATGTACAGCTGCGGGTACAAACGTTACCCAGAATCATGAAGGTGGCTGTTCCGGCTCCCCAGCACTCGCCCATGTTTGGACAATTTCCGCTTTCACAAATGGTGTGAAGCTTATGGTTGTCTACCAGGCGACGCACTTTGGCGTATTCCGGCCCTACGGGCAGCTTTACCCGTAGCCAATTTGGTTTGCGTTTGCGTTCTTCGGAGGAAATAACCGGCAGCTCAATCATCAGCGTAGTGTGTTAAATTCCCTGCAAATGGGTGTTCGGGCACCAGATTGGCATACAAACACCCACCCACAGGCTAACGGTAAACAGTTTTTATTTACCAATAAGTTCCTTGTATTGGGCAGCGGAAAGGAGGTCCGCAGTATTGCCTGAAATCTGGATTTTGATCATCCAGCCATCACCGTAAGCATCCTCGTTCACTTTCTCGGGGCTGCCGTCCAGGATCGCGTTAACTTCCAGAACTTTGCCTGATACGGGCATAAACAGGTCAGACACTGTTTTTACCGCTTCTACGGTTCCGAAAATCTCGTGTTGTGCTACTTCCTGGCCTACGGTGGTAATGTCTACGTAAACGATGTCACCCAGTTCGCTCTGAGCAAATTCAGTAATACCTACCGTCGCTATATCTCCCTCGATTTTGATCCATTCGTGATCTTTCGTGTACTTAAGTCCTTCAGGGATGTTCATGGTTTGCGCTTGTTTTAATGCGCGGTAAAAATAAGTTCAAAGTTTTAAAAAACCATTGAACCCCCAAGATTAAGGGTAAAGTTTAGGCTGGTGCTGATGAAAATCAGGTAGGGCTGAGCCCGGCACTATTGTGCCAGGCTGAACCGTATCTGTGCACCGGCACGTGTTGTGGCCCGGCGGGGAGAGCTCGAAATCTGAGGCTCGTTGATGTTGCGCTCAAAGTACAGCTGTACGGTGAGCTTCTGGTTTACCGTGTAGCTAACATTGGGACGTAACTGCACATTCATGTTACCGTTGGTAATGGTGGCCAGTTCGTCGATCTTCCTCTGAATTGTGCGGGTGTTACCCACAGTCATGTTCAGACGGAAATTCACGTCATTCTTGAGGACAATCCGCTTACCCTGCGATTTGAATGGTAGCGCCATGTTGTTCTTGGTAAAGCCAAGTTCGAACGATACGTCGCGGCTGTTCATTTCAGTAATCTGGGCATTCGAAACGTTTAGCATCAGGTCACGCTTGGTCTTGTACTGAAGGTTGGCGTTAACCCGGCTCTTGGTACGTACGTTAACACCAAACAGCGGGCTGAATTGTTCTGACAGCATTACCTGGCTGATTACGTATACCGGAATAGGCTTACCACGGTCACTCTGTGCGCTGGCAAAGAAACTGCGGTTATAATCTTCTATCGGTCGGTCAATGCTCAACTCGTTCACGTTTGTGTATTCAAGTGAATTCGAATAGTTCGCTACCGAATAGGACGATTGATATGCGTGCGATATGGTTACGGACTGGAACAGGTTCTTGAACATGTCAAGCTTCGAAAGTCCGCTATAATCCACACGCCAGTTGGGCACCGGGTTCTTAATAAACGGCGACATGCTCACTGAATTCGCGTCTTTGCCCGTATAGGCCGCGATGAAAGCTGGAATAATAAGATCCTGTGTAGCCGAGTCAAACTCCATATTCGCGCCACGTCTGAAGCGATCGCGCATTACCTCCAGGTTCTCCTGGAACTTGTTGAATACATTTGATTCGATTTCGTCATTGCTCTTATCAAACGCTGTTTTGATACTTATAATCGAAACACGATAGCTTCCCGTCCGGCTTGGGTTAAGCGAGGCAAAACCGTTGTCGCGTAGAGTGCCTTCGTAATCCGGATCATCGGCTGCATACCGGAAAATTTCCTGGTATGACGATGTAGTTTCCTTCCGTGCATCGAGCTGGATCTTCAGGTCCGACATCGGTTCTATGTTGGCTTTGATGTTGATGTTTTCGGCACGGTTCTGTTGGAACGGTGTTGTGAGGAGGCGATTGGTGGTTAACCATCCGCGGTCTGAAGCATCGAAACGAATATCCGGATCCTGGTTTCCTAACACAAAGCCCCAGCCTGGTGAATTCCAGCTCTTATCCATACCCATAAACCTCGGTGTGTTTGCAAAGCCCGGAAGTATGGTTCCTTCTGTTAATGTGTAGGATATATTGACTGATCGTATGGACATCAAAATTCGGAAGAAGCCTTTTACAAAGCCCGGTACGGGGGGCTTCTCTTTTATCTTTGCCGTATCGGCCGGAGTACGGGTAGGGATAGCCGGGTTATTGGTCGGGCGGTTACTTGGAGGCTTCTTGTTATTCAGTTCTTTCAGGAACTTTACTTTGTTATACAACTTCACCAGGTCTATACGTCCTGTAAAATTCTGATCGCGGCTGTTCTGTATTGTGTTTTTGAAGTCGAGCGAGTCTGTAAGATCTTTGAACGATTCTTCTACGGTACGGATATCGTCGTTGATCCAGTTCAATGGACCAGCGCGCCAGTTATAGTTGGCCTGATACCGGTAGTCTGCGCCCAACCAATCCGTTACCGGGAACTTGTCAAGCGGCAGCGTGTAGTTCATCGTAACACTCTGATCGAAGTTTTTCAAACGGCCGAACTTCTTGAGGTTGTGCTTGATACTATCCCGTTTCTCTTCGGTGTCGATAAGGCCGTCCGGCTCGTCTATAACGGCATTGGCACGCGAGTTATATTCGAACGAAAGGTTCTTCGACAGGTTCCAGCGTACGTTATAGGTACGCGCGAGTGTGAAGTATTTCAGGTAGTTCGGATCGGATTCAATAAACTGTCCATTCAAACCGGCGTTACGGTAAACGGTCTTGCTTAACGAGCGGTCTACATCCAGGCGAACACCGATACTGCTCGGCATCAGACTGAAGTTGAAATCCTTTATAAACTTCAACCACGGCGATGACAAGCCTGCCGCATCTTTGAACGGCTCAATTCCGGTTCCCTTCGGGCTGAATTGATATGCTACCGATCCTTTGTATTGCTTCTGCAACGCCTCGGCAGTGTTGAAGCTGGTTCGCAACGCCTCGCTATACGCATAGCTGAACGAGAGGTTCTCTACATCCCAAATGTGTGTGCGCGCCTGCGGATTGACCTTCACCTTGCGCACATTGGTAAAGTTCAAACTTCGTCGTGTTGTCTGGTCGCGTATGATCTTGAGGTAGTCATTCTTCTCCTGCTCGGTATTAAACGACTGTAGTGCCGCGTCGATCTTCATATCCGGGTTTGCCGGATCATATTTCGGATCGATGTTCGTTCGTTCATAGCTCACAAACATCGGGATCTTGATCCCGGTGTTGCCCGGCAGCAGTTTGTCTACATTCACATTGGCCGATATATCGTATGACGTGGTCTCTTCACGCGAACGTTCAAAGATCTTCGAGCTTACACCACCGAACCCGAAGGTTGTGTGGCGGAATGCGCCCGTTACGGTGGCAAAGTCAGCCAGCTTGGCACTGACGGTGGAATTTACCGCCCAGCCCGCTTCACGGTTAAAGTCGGTTACCCGAAGTTCGTTCGCCCAGATACATACCGAGTGTGGCCGTCTGTCTCCCGTTCGGGGGTTTCGCACACCGATCATAATTACCTGGACACTACTCAAATCCGGTCGACCGAAGATTCGCAGGCCGTGCCTTCCTTCCATTTTATGCCCTTCGCGCGGGTATGCTTCGGTGAGTGAGAATCCTTCGCGATCACGCGCTGCTTTAAGGGCATATAGCGCGTCCAGCGCAATATCGATCTCGTTCTCTTCGGGCCATATGGCACGCTCAATGTCCGAAGCGCCACCCGTAGGGTTTACGGGCTTCGTGATCTTCAGCGGAATCTGTACTTCGTAATAATTCTGATCGAAGTCTGTACCCATCCGGATGAAGGCGTACATATCGTCATCGTTCGACTCGCTGTTGGCGTGGAAGAACATCTTTACACGGCCGTAGTTGAAAAGGTCAACCGCCAGGTTTTTGTAGATGGCGCGTGAGTCGCCGTCTTCCAGGTTGTCGATACACACCTGCACCGCCTGTTCGTTCAACTGGCGATAGGTAGCCGATGTGTTATCCCGGTCGCGAACCACGCCCGGAGGAATAACATACGGCGACATTTTGGCGTCAGCATCAGGGCCGGAGTTCTCTTCGATGTTCACAACCGATACGGTGAAGTTATCGGTGTTTACTTCGGGGGTAGCGGTAAGACCACCTTCGCGCAGCGAGCTGGTATACTTTCTCCAGCGGCTACCAATCATCCGGAAGTTGGCAAAGCGCAGTACAACGGGCTGGCTAAAGCCTGTAAGCAACATACGCGCGTACCGGATAGACTTGAAGCCATCGATCTCGCCAAACTTGTTTTCGAACTCACGAACCGGAATACGGAACAGGTACCACGTTACATTTTCAGCTACTGTGCCGCCGTCGTTGGTGTTGATCTTATCAACCACATAACGGCTCAGGTCCATATTGCCAGGTTTCAGATCTGTGCTGTATTCGTAGTATTCTTCAAGTTCACTCAGCGTGTTATCGGCGTTGATATCTTCGTTGTCGGGAATTGTGCTACCTGCGCGGGTCACCGCGTCGCCACCGGTAATTACAGGCGAGTTTCCGTCCTGGCCGTTAAAATCCTTATGACGTTCCAGAAGCTGGGCCTGTGTGGCATCGTATTGCGCATCGAGGAAGTATCGCCAGTTATCCGCCGACGGATCTAACTCAGCTTTGGCACGGGCTCCGGCATTTAGCGAGTTAAGGTAAGGCTGGAAGAAGCTGTTTTCGCGTTCGGCGCTCACACCGTCAAAGCCTACGTCTTGCAATGTCCGGGCCTCGTTGGAGTTATCAAAGGCGTTGGTGATGTACTGCGAGGTTGTTACGTTACCCCATGTGTTAGTAGTGAAGCCGTCTGACGCGTCGGCTGTACGTGGTAAACCGTTCTCGAACGCATGTTTACCATCGCGTGCCACGTCTTCCGATATACTACCCAACTGGAATACCAGTTTACCCCCTGTGGTGTTCGACTGGTTGAAGATACCGTCCTGTACACGTCCGTATACACTGTTGATAAACGGATCGAGCATCCAGAATTCGATGTATTCGATGTTCGCCTTATCAAAGTCAACTTCGGTCTTGATCGGGGTAGTTATCGCGGCCCAGTTGTTCTGAGGCTGCGGCAATAGACCGTTGGCGTCAAGTGCCGGGTTATAGTTGTAAGGACCACGTTCGGAAGGATAATAAGCTACGTCAAAGATCGATTCGAAGAAAACACCCTGGTAAAGCTGACGGTTGGGGAAGATTTCTTTTGGCGATACCGGACGGATGTAGTGGTTTTTAAGATCCTGGTCGGTGATATAATCTGGTTTGAAACGTCCGCCCTGCCTGTAGAACTGGTTGTCGATGGTATACCAGGCCAGTTTCGCACGTTTATACCCTGCCCGCAGATCGTTCGGCAATCCCATACTTTCGTCATACCGGTGATCGTCTGTTTGTGGCACTGACGATAACTTCCAGCCGCTGTAGTTCATCAGTGAGTATGGTGTGGCCGTGTTCTCGAAGTCGTCGATGTATGCTGTTCCGGAACCGTCCACTACATTCGATGTACCGGGGATTAACTGGGCAAACTCACCGGTGACCGATATACTGGATTGCTCTTTGGTTTGAATTAATGGAATAGCATCAACGAGTTTTGTCAGCATCCGGCTCTTCTTGTTGATATTGAAGTCGAGACCATATTGCATGTTCCGCGCCGGCTCGGTGCCGATCTGGTTACGCGATATCAGCGGTCGTTCGTTGTAATACAGGAATGTGGAACCGAAATTAACATCGTCGTTCAGGCGGTAGTCCAGCCGGGTACCTAACAGGCTTCGTGTCTGGAAGGCAAACGGATCGTTCTGTTCGTACTGAACCTGTATGTTCTTGCCTGAGTTCAGGATTGCTTCGTTCAGGATCGTAACCTTACCGAAGGTGTAATCCACCACATAGTCGGTGCCTTCTGCCAGCGGAATTCCACCGGCAAACAATTTCACAGAGCCTTGCGATACGCCGAAGCCCGGAATAAGAATTTCTTTTGATGAACCGGCGCTGTAAGTACCCTTGAGATAGAATTTGTTTTTGGTGGCAAAGAGTTCGGCGTCGGCTTTGGTGGTTCGGTAGAGGGTATCGTAGGAGTATTTTTGAATCAGTGCGGCTTCGTTCGGTTCACCTCTGAAGGCTTCTCGCAATGCCTCGCGGAAAGGCTCCAGGTAAGGGAAGATGATGAGGCCCGTGGTGGTGTTGATCGTGATGCCCTCTACAAAGTCGAAGTTACCGTCGCGCTGAGGGTCGTTTACCGGGTTCAGCTTATCGAGGCCCATAACTTCTACTAGTTGCCGCTTGCTTACGTTTGCCCCGTCTTGTAACTGCGGGTTGTCGATACCCGTACGGTCGTCGCGGTAGATTACCCGAAGTTGGAACCCATCGCGCGTAAGCTGGTTAACGTTCAGGTTATAGATGTTCTTCATCATCAGGTCCCACGTAGGGATGATAACGTTACGGCTATCGCGCACGGCTATTTTACGTGGACGCAGCATTTTAAGGAACACTACCTCTTCGTCTTTCAGGCTTCCGTAGTCGTCACTCAGCTGACCTACTTTGTACTGACGTCCATTGTGCGTGTACTCATAGGCAACGGCCAGTGCTTCGTCGTTTTGAAGCTTTCGCGTCAGTGAGATATAACCTAATTGCGAGTGGAATATGAATTCTGTAGGAGAGAGCTTACGGGCACCGGTTATCTTTTCAAAGTCTGTCCCGTTTGTAAATCCGGGGAATGTGCCTGCCAGGTCGGTGGCGATGTTATCGGGGTTGCGTCGGCTCCGGTCGTAGGTTATAACTTCTTGTAAACGGTTGGCCTTGTTGTCTGTGGGCATAGCCCGGTTTGTTACCGTGGCAGATATCCCCGCGTTATATACGCGCCGGGCTTCACCAAGGTCCATAAGGCCGACTACGTTCCGAAGCGTTTGTGTATCGGTGGTGCGGTTCAATACATATACTTCTACACGGGTAATGTTTACGCCTGAGCTGATTTGTGGCAGGTTGGCTATCCAGCCGCGATAGTTGTCGCGGAAAAAGTGACCAAGGAAGAAGTGGCGGTTTTCATCGTAGTTGGAGCCGATAATTTCGAATGGCCTGCCCTGCCCGCTACCCCCACTACCTCCGTTGCCTCCACCAATGTCGATAGACGATGTCTTACCGCGCTGTGTGGTGGCGATGCTTGTTACCTTAAGTTTACCGAATTGCAACTGAGCTTTAACACCAAACAGGTTTTGCGCGCCTTGAATCAGCGTATTGTTAAGCGGTAAACTTACGTTACCAATCTCCAGCTTCTGGAGCATATCTTCCTTATAACCGGTATACTCTACTTTAAAGTTGTTCTGGAAGTCGAAGGAGTTGTTGTTGTCAAAGTTCGCTGTAATGGCAAGCTTTTCGCCAACCTTACCCACAACGCTCATGTTAATCTGCTGGTCGAATTCAAAACCCCCGTTGCGTTGCTGGCGGATCGGGATTGTTGGGTTATTGATTCGTTGAAACGAAGCTCCGAAGTCGAGTGTCACAAAGCCTCGGGGCACAAGCTCTACATAACTGCCGCCGAAGATGCGGTCGAGAATAGGGCTGATAAAGATCTTAGGGATAAGGTTCCGTCCGCTTACCGCGCTTTCGCCATCCTGGGCTTTTGCGCGACCTTGCCAGTAGCTCTTTAACATCTGGCGGTCCTGATACTGCTTGTATTCCTGGAAGCTCATCTCGGTGGCCGGCCGGTAATCGGAACTTCCTACCCGCTCGCGTATGGTATAGTTACCCGAGGTGTCGATGTCGACATCCATCTTCATGTTGCCGGGATCTTTGAGCTGCATCGGTGACTGGCCGGTAGGCGAGTTGAAGGGATCACCATAACGGTCTGTAGCCCGGTACGTGGGGCGCCGGGAGGAACGATAACGACCTGTCGTGTCTTGTTCATTTACACGCGTAGGGTCCTGCCGTTGAGCAAATGCATCATCGGGAATAGCGAACAAACCTAACCAAGCTACGAATAGCTTGCTCAACAGTAAGGTGACCTGGTTCTTCTTGCGTCGAGAAACCGGGTCGGGGTATCGTATAGTCAAACGGACCTAGGAGTTTTTGAGTGCTTGCTTAACTAAATCTTCTAAGGTAATTGTATTTCCTGATTTTTTCAGGACCGTATCGACACTTTTCTCGGCCGCGGCCTTCGGCAATCCAAGTGTGAGTAAAGCGGATAACGCCTCTTTGCGTAATGTATTGTGCGGACCAACGGAAATTGTTGGAGCAGTGTCTTCCCAGCTTTCCTTCTTGAGTTTATCCTTCAATTCGATGATAACACGCTGAGCTGTTTTGCCACCAATGCCTTTTATGGACTGCAGCGCGGCCGTGTCTTCGCGGACAATCGCCGCCTTTAGCTCGTCGCTGCTCATGTACGATAACATAACGATGGCTGTACTCGGCCCAACACCGCTGACCGAAACAAGCTGTTGAAACAACTTCTTTTCTGTTTCGCTGCTGAACCCAAACAACACATGCGCATCTTCCCGGATGGAAAGATGCGTGTATATCAGGATATTTTCCTGCTCTTTGATTTCAGAATACGTCTGTAACGAAATATTCAACTGGTACCCCACTCCGTTTACATCTACCAGAACATGCGTGGGATCGCGGTGAACCAGTCTTCCTTTAAGAAATGCTATCATAATTTTTCAGGCACAAGGCTAGGCATACAAATATTGGCAAAACTTTGCAATAAAGTATGCAGCCAGACAGCCATCCTGCTGGAAGAAGGAACAAACTCAGCTTTACTTCGCCGGATTAGATATAGTCCGCTCCGTTCTGACGTGTCTTTACATCGGTAACGAACTTCCGGAATTGGTTTTCCTGGTCCTTTTCGCAAACAATGATCACGTTCCCGAACTCGCCGATGAGGTAGCCGTTGAGCCCTTGCGCAACGATTAGCTTATCTGGCGAACCCTTGATAATGCAGTTGCGCGTCTCGTACGTCAGCGCATTGGCGTTTATCACGTTATTGTTTTCGTCTTTGTCGGAGATCTCATGGATAGATCCCCATGAACCCAGGTCAGACCAGGTAAAATTACCCAGACACACGAACACGCGGGTAGACTTTTCCATCACCCCGTAGTCGATCGAGATATTCTTGCACTGTGAGTAAGCGCTCAGAATGGCGTCTTTCTCATCCGGTGTTCCCAGCTTACCACGAATCTCATCAAACACCTCGGCCATCTCTGGCAGATGTTCGTGAAGTTCTTGTATAATGGCCTGAACACCCCAGATGAAGATGCCCGAATTCCAGACAAAGTCACCACTCTCCAGGAATTTCTTGGCAAGCGATAGCTCGGGTTTTTCCGTAAAAGTCTTGACCTTCTTGGCGAATGCCTTTTCGGTATGATATTGAATGTAGCCGTAGCCTGTTTCGGGGCGGCTAGGCGTTATGCCCAGGGTAATAAGCTTATCCTGGCTCTTGGCCTGATCTGCCGCCTTCCGGATAATTTCCTGGAACTCCTGCTCCATAAGGATAAGGTGATCCGAGGGCGACACGACAATAACCGCATTGGGATCTCGCTGGAAGATACGGTAGCTGGCATAAGCAATACACGGGGTTGTATTCTTACGCATAGGTTCCGCCAGGATCTGCTCATCCGTTAACTCCGGCAGTTGCTGGCGTACCAGCGAAGCATGCTCTTCGTGAGTAACGATATATATATTCTCTGGTGGGCAGAGTGGTTTAAAACGATCCAGTGTGGATTGAAGAAGTGTTTTTCCGGTACCGAGTACGTCTAGGAATTGCTTGGGCTTGGCGTTTCTACTATAGGGCCAGAAGCGTACACCAACACCGCCAGCCATGAGCACCACATATAAATTTTTGTTCATCTACTTTTTCAGCATAAGACATTTTGCAAAAGAAGACAGTTGCAAAATTTTTTAAAAGACTTTTTACTTTTTTTAAACAATTCCCTCCTTTAAAAGGTCGTGTAAGTGTATAAAACCTACTGGTTTACGGTCTTCAACGACCACCAGCTGCGTTATATTATTTTTTTGCATCTCATGTAAGGCTTTCACTGCAAATTCATCTTTTTCTATTCTTTTTGGTGTAGTAGTCATTAGATCCGCAGCCTTTATCTGGCTGATGTCGCCATCCTTGCCCAGCATACGCCGCAGATCCCCGTCGGTAATAATACCTAATAAATTTCGGTCCACATCAATAACGGCGGTACAACCTAGCCGTTTCGATGAAATTTCCAGAATAACATCCTTTAAAGACGCTTCAGGGCCTACAATGGGCAGTGCGTTGTGGGGATAAATATCCGACACTTTTAAATATAACTGCTTGCCTAAGGCCCCTCCGGGGTGATATTCGGCAAAATCCTTGCTTGTAAAATTACGTAGTTCAAGCAAACAGACCGCTAATGCATCGCCCATAGCCAGGTGAGCCGTAGTGCTGGTAGTAGGGGCAAGGTTGTTCGGACAGGCCTCTTCTGCAATCGTTGCATTAAGTATGAAATCGGCTTGTTTTGACAAATATGAATTTGTATTGCTCACCAAAGCAACAAGCTTCGAGCCTCTGCGTTTTAGTAACGGAACCAGAACTTTGATCTCTGGAGTGTTACCACTTTTAGAAAGGCATATAACAATGTCTTCAGATTGGATCATTCCAAGATCGCCATGAATCGCATCGGCAGCATGCATAAAAAGTGCAGGTGTTCCGGTAGAGTTTAGCGTGGCAACAATTTTATTGGCAATGATGGCACTTTTGCCAATGCCTGTTACGACAACGCGACCTTTCGCAGAATAAATTTCTTGTACGCAGGCTTCAAAGTTATCGTCAATAAAGTTGGTGAGATTCTCGATTGCCCGGGATTCATTTATTAACACATCTCGTGCAATTTTTTTGATATTTTTTACTAAATTCAATGACTTTAGAAAGTTAGCTTTGTCTGATGGACAAAGATACTATTTTAGGTTTTTATCAAGAGGAAAAGATGTTGGTAGAAGAGAAAGATGCTTTAAAGGAAAGGCTTAAAGAGATTTTTGGATATAGCCAGTTCCGCGGAAATCAGGAGACGATTATCCGTAATTTGCTTGATGGAAAAAATACATTTGTCATCATGCCGACTGGTGCTGGCAAGTCGCTTTGCTACCAGTTGCCCGCCATGATAAACGATGGCCTCGCTATCGTTATATCGCCGCTTATAGCGCTCATGAAAAACCAGGTGGACCAGATGAATGCGTATGGCGTTAACGCCCGCTTCCTCAACTCCACATTGAGCAAAGGCGAGATCACCAAACTCAAGAAAGACTGTATGAACGGCAACGTGAAACTCCTTTACGTTGCTCCCGAATCACTCAATAAAGAAGAAACCATCGAGTTTCTGAAGAAGGTAAATGTGTCCTTCGTCGCCATTGACGAAGCGCACTGTATATCCGAATGGGGGCATGACTTCCGTCCGGAATACCGACGGATCAAAACCATGATTACCAACCTGGGTGACATGCCTGTAATAGCACTGACCGCTACAGCAACACCTAAGGTACAGATCGATATACAGAAAAACTTACAAATGGAAGAAGCCGATGTATTCATCTCTTCCTTCAACCGTAAGAATCTGTACTACGAGGTACGTCCCAAAAAAGAAACCAAGAAGCAGCTCATCAAATTCCTGAAAGACCATAAAGGCAAGTCAGGTGTTATCTATTGTTTGAGCCGTAAGAAAGTAGAAGAGATCGCTCAACTGCTTAACGTGAACGGCTTCAAAGCCGCTCCCTACCACGCCGGTCTCGATCCCGACGTGCGCATGAAAAATCAGGACGATTTCCTGAACGAAGAAGTGGACATTATCGTGGCGACTATCGCCTTTGGTATGGGCATCGATAAACCCGATGTACGCTTCGTTGTTCACTACGACGTTCCCAAATCACTCGAAGGTTACTATCAGGAAACCGGCCGCGGTGGTCGCGATGGACTGGAAGGCGTTTGCTTAATGTTCTATAGCCATAACGACCTTAACAAACTCGAAAAATTCAATAAAGACAAGCCCGTACAGGAGCGTGAAAATGCCCGCATCCTTC
>Ga0065165_1001226_pt1 | contig 29422 bp, 24 predicted proteins | sample AraplaMF_Cvi_mMF_FD_63813 | JGI IMG/M metagenome (GOLD analysis project Ga0065165, IMG submission 63813) | Arabidopsis root microbial communities from the University of North Carolina, USA - plate scrape MF_Cvi_mMF (version 2) (version 3) | ecosystem: Host-associated > Plants > Roots >... | reverse complement strand
GGGAGAGGGAGGGGCCCGCCGCGAAGCGGTGGGAGGGGGAGGGGGTACGCCCTCACCGTTTTTCACACGGGGCGCTCCGCCGGCGCGCCGTCTGGCCCGGAACCCCCTCGCCCCAACCCTCTCCCCATGGGAGAGGGAGTCCCCCGCCCCCCTCACTCCGCGATCGAGCGGATCACCCGGGCCGGGTTGCCGCCGACCAGGGTGTCGGGCGGGACGTCGCGGGTGACCACCGAGCCCGCCGCGACGACAGAGTTCTCGCCGACGGTCACGCCGCCGATGATCGTCGCGCCGGCCGCGATCCAGACGTTGCGCCCGATGACGATGGGCCTGGCGACGACGCCGTCGCGCCGGCGGGAGGGTTCGACCGGGTGGCCGGAGGTGATCAGGCTGACGTTCGGACCGATCATCACGTCGTCGCCGATGTCGATCCCGCCCAGGTCGTAGAAGGTGCAGTTCTGATTGACGAAGACGTTGCGCCCGACCCGGATATGGACCCCGCTCTCGGTGTAGAACGGCGGGATCAGCGCGAAGGTCTCGTCCACCGCCCGGCCCGTCAGCTCGCCGAACAGGGCGCGGATCTGAGGCCCGTCTTCGTAAGTCAGGCGGTTGAGGGCGGCGGTGACGGCCATGGCGCGCTTGACGTTGGCGACCATGGTCGCGGATTCCGGCGTCCGCCTGAGGATCATCCGCGTGCGATCGTCATAGGCCATGCGGTCTTCCTTCGGGCGGGTGGACGAAGGACAGCCGTGCCGGGATTCGGCGAGGGCCGCCACGGGGCGGACGGGGCTGGACGCCCGGCGGACGCAGAGGCGATCGCATATGGATTGGCCGCCAAAAGAGCTGTCATCCCGGACAAGCCCGGCGACGCCGGGCGCAGATCCGGGACCGCCGCAAGCGCCTGTGTTCACGCCCCGGTCCCGGATCTTCGCGCTGCGCGCTCGTCCGGGATGACAACGGTTTTGGCCATACGCGATAGCCCCCGCGGCGGGGACTGGGCGAAAAAACCGCCGGCCCCTGTCGGCGCCAACCGTCGCGGAACGTCCTCAGGTCAACAACCCCCGAACACCGAGGCCCCCATGTCCTTCCAAGCCTATCTCGACACCATCCAGGCCAAGACCGGCCTCGACGCCCAGGCGGTGAAGGCCGCGGCCGACGCGGCCGGACTGTCGGACGGCGGCCAGCTCAAGCCCGGGGTCAAGGCCGGTCAGGTCGTGGACTGGGGCAAGGGGACGCTGGGCCTGGGTCACGGCCACGCCATGGCGATCTACGCCCTGCTGTCGGGCAAACGGAAACCGGGCGACTGACCCGACCCGCCCCGAGCGGCGGGAACGCGCCCGGCGCCGCCCATCCCTGCAGATCGCGACGTCTTGGCGATCTCACCTCTGACAGATCGCGCTCTAGATCTTTGTTTTAGCGCATTTTCTTCATGCGAACCGGTGTCCGCTTCGCTCGAAAATGCTCTAGGAACGTCGAATATAGACGCCAATGACGGCCGGGCGTGACTGCACGCAGCCGTCAATGACCAGCATGACGTCCTGATTGGTCGAATAGGCGGTGAGCAGGATCGAGTCCAGCAACTGGGCGCCAGGCAGGGTCGAGTCGACGATGTAGCCGTCGGTCATGGCGCAGGCCGCCGGGTTGCTGAAGGCTCCGCTGGTTTGCACCCTTAGGGTCGTCGTCGTCCATCCGCCGCCCAGGAAGGTCAGCTTGGCCCAGGGAACCTCGACGGGCGTCGCCGTGGCCGCGCCCGCCACCAGAGAAAAGGCGAGGCCGAGCATGGCGGGAAGGGCGGGCTTCATGGAAGTCTCCAAGGGGTTTCGGAATATGGCCAAGCTCATGGCTATTCCGAACCACGAGACTTCTCAACCTAAAAGGGAGGAAATTGTTCGATCTATTCGCCCCGCGCCGGACCGCCCCGCCCTCACTCCTCCGGGTCGTAGATCTGGTCGCCCTTGTCGGCCATCAGGTCGACGGCCACGAAGTCCAGGGCGTCCTCCGGGTCGTCGAAGCACAGCTCCGACACCGTCTGGTCGCGCACCGAGATCCCGGCCTTGTGGGTGCTGTCGGGGTCGCCGGTGACCAGCGGATGCCAGTCGGGCAGGGTCTTGCCCTCGTGCAGCCGGCGATAGGCGCAGGACGGCGGCATCCATTCCAGGGTCTCGATGTTGTGCGGCGTCAGCTTGATGCAGTCGGGCACGGTCTTGCGGCGGTTGGGATAGTCCTTGCAGCTGCAGCGGTGCTCGTCGAACAGCTGGCAATGCACCCGGGTGGGGATGATCTCGCCGGTGTCTTCGTCTTCGAAGCGAACCAGGCAGCAAAGGCCGCAGCCGTCGCATAGACTCTCCCACTCGGGGACGGTCATCTGGTTTAGGGACTTCGTCTCCCAGAAAGGTTTGCGCGCCATCATCGCGGCGTCCTAAACCCAAATCGCCCCGAAACCAAACGGGGAGACCAGAACGGGACCGTGGGGCCGACTTGAACGACTGGACGCTGCCGCCCTATCGCTTCGACGACGAACCGCCGCGCCCGCCGGCCCAGCGGCCGCCGGACTCCGCCGCCGCGCCGCCGCCGCCCCCGCCGCCGCCGCCCCGCGAACCGCCTCGCGAGCCCCCGCCGGAGGAGCCCTTCCGCGCGGACCTGAAGCACGCCCGGGCCAAGGCCAAGGCCCGCAAGGCCCGCTGGATCTGGATCCCGCTGCTGGCCGTGCTGGCCCTGGGCCTGGCGGGCGCCGGGGCCGGGGCCGGCTATGTCTGGTGGAAATACCTGCGCGACACCCCGACCCTGCCGTCGCGCGAGGCGCTGTTCGCGGTCAACCGCGCGCCGGGCATCCGGTTCGAGGACCGCAACGGCCAGGTGATCGCCAGCCGCGGCCCGCGCTACGGCCAGCGCATCACCCTGGCCGGCGTGCCCAACTACGTGCCGCTGGCCTTCCTGGCCGCCGAGGACAAGCGCTTCTACCGGCACGGGGCCATCGACCCCTACGGCATCGTCCGCGCGGCCTACGTCAACCACCGGGCCGGCCGCACCGTGCAGGGCGCCTCGACCCTGTCCCAGCAGCTGGCCAAGGGCCTGTTCCTGACGCCCGACCGCACGGTCCGGCGCAAGCTGCAGGAAATGCTGATGGCCCATCGCCTGGAGCAGGTCCTGACCAAGGACGAGGTGCTGGAACTCTATCTGAACCGGGTGTTCTTCGGGGCCAACACCTTCGGGGTCGACGGCGCCAGCCGCACCTATTTCGGCAAGTCGGCCAGCCAGCTGACCCTGTCGGAGGCGGCGCTGCTGGCCAGCCTGCCCAAGGCCCCCTCGCGCCTGGCCCTGACCCGCGACATGAGCGCCGCCCTGGCCCGCTCGCGCCTGGTCCTGGCCAACATGCGCAAGGAGGGCTGGATCACCGCCGAGCAGGAGAGCCGGGCCCTGGACGACACCCCGCGCCTGTCGCCGCTGGCCGTGGCCGACGAGGGCGACTACGGCTGGGTGCTGGACTACGCCACCGCCGAGGCCGTGCGCATCGCCGGCCAGAACGCGCCCGACCTGGTGGTGCGCCTGACCATCGACCCGCGCCTGCAGCACGTGGGCGTCGAGACCGTCCGCCAGGCCATCCAGATCGGCGGCGAAAGCGCCGGGGCCCGCCAGGCGGCCCTGCTGTCGCTGTCGGCCGACGGGGCCGTGCGGGCCATAGTGGGCGGGACCGACTATATCGAGAGCCCGTTCAACCGCGCCGTCCAGGCCCGCCGCCAGCCGGGTTCGACCTTCAAGCCGTTCGTCTACGCCGCCGCCCTGGAGAAGGGCGTGCTGCCCACCGACATCCGCGTCGACGGGCCGGTGCAGTTCGGCGATTGGAAGCCCGAGAACTACGCCGGCGGCTATCGCGGCCCGATGACCGTGCAGGACGCCCTGGTCAATTCGATCAACACCATCGCGGTCAAGCTGGGCCAGGAGGCCGGCGGGCCGGCGATCGGCGACCTGGCCCGGCGGTTCGGGTTCACCACCCTGCCCTCCAACCCCGACCTGTCGGTGGCGCTGGGGGCCTATGAGGTGAACCTGCTGCAGCTGACCTCGGGCTTCCAGGTGTTCCAGCAGGGCGGCGTGCGCCTGCAGCCCTATGTGATCGAGAGCATCACCACCCAGGACGGGACGCCGATCTTCACCCACGCGGTCCCCGGCTCGGCGCCCAGCGTCTACGACGTCAGCAAGGCCAGCATGATGGTCAAGATGATGAAGAAGGTGGTCGAGGTCGGCACCGCCAAGCGGGCGGCGTTCGGCTGGCCGGCGGCGGGCAAGACCGGCACCAGCCAGAACTGGCGCGACGCCTGGTTCGTGGGCTTCACCCCCGACTACGTGACCGGCGTCTGGGTGGGCAACGACGACGACCGGCCAATGAACAAGGTGGTCGGCGGCGACATCCCGGCCAGCATCTGGCGGCGCTACATGCTGGCCGCCCACGAGGGCCTGGCGGTGCGCGACTTCCCCTGGCTGCTGCCCGACCCGGCGCCCCTGTCGACGCCCGATCCCCGCAACGGCTTCTACGAGACCCTGGCCGCCGAGTTCGCGCGTTCGGCGTCGGAGCTGGAGCCGGCCGCCGACGCCCCGACGCCCGGTCCCGCGCCCTCGCCGGAACAGCTGCCGTACTGAGGACTTTCGAGCGAAATGGACGCCTCCCCACGGCTCCCCCGCGCGAAACGCCGTGTCGCTGAACAGCGGAGGCGGCCCGTCCGCATTCGCTGCGGGCAGGACGGCCTCCGCCGCCTCGCACGCCTTTCCGGATGGGCCTGCGTTCGCCGCCCCGCAGCCGCCGGACAAGGCCGCAAGCGCTGCGAATGCGACCTTGGAAATCGATCTGAGACTACGAATCCCCGCCCTGCCGCCTGACTCGTCCGCCGAAATTTCCCGACCAGAAGTTCGCGCGAAGGCAGTCCGGAAAACAAGATCGGGACGCTCGCCGATTTCCTTTTCAAGGCGGGAGCGCCTCCGCCGGTTGCATTCCCGGCGCACCGCCCCGGGCGTCTGCGCATCGATAATCGATCTGGAGATATCGACTTCCGACGAGCAACTTCATAATAATTACAGGACGGTAAGAATTCCCTTTCAGATCACCAAGTTCCCCGAACCGCGATTCTATCAGTCAAGCTTGGATATCGACGGTTTCTCTACACCCCATTGCGCCCCAGACACCTAAAAGACTTATTCTCGCCGCAATTCGGCTTCGGCAGTTGCTTGGATGTGACAGGTCATAGACATATTCATTACACGGCGGCGTCGACGATTGACGGGCGTCTTTGGCGGCTCCTATCCCACGGCAACCGGGGACGAGAGGTCCTCCGGGAAACCTAGAGCTGACAGGGCGACGGGACGAGCGGGCCGATGCGGCCAGGCTCCAAGCGCCCGGAGGGACCGACATGAAATTGCAGATCACCCGCGGGCGCCTGCTCGCGACGACGATGATGGCGGGGGTCGCCACCTTCGCCGCCTTCGCCGCGAACGCGCAGACCGCGCCGGCCCCGGCCGCCGCCCAGGCCGCCCCCGCCGACAATGAAGTCGAAGCCGTCGTCGTCACCGGTTCGCTGCTGCGCCGCACCGACACCGCCACCCCGTCGCCGGTCACCGTCCAGACCACCGAGCAGCTGAAGGCCCAGGGCATCACCACGATCGCCGACGCCATCCGCAGCCTGTCGGCCGACAACTCCGGCTCGATCCCCGCCGCCTTCGGCAACGGCTTCGCCGCCGGCTCGACCGGCGTGTCGCTGCGCGGCCTGTCGGTCAACTCGACCCTGGTGATGATCGACGGCCTGCGCAACGCCAACTACCCGCTGGCCGACGACGGCCAGAAGGCGTTCGTCGACCTCAACTCGATCCCGTTCAACGCGGTCGAGCGCATCGAGACCCTGAAGGACGGGGCTTCGTCGCTGTACGGCGCCGACGCCATCGGCGGCGTCGTCAACATCATCATGAAGTCCAACTACCAGGGCATGGGCGCCGACGCCTCGATCGGGACCAGCGAGCACGGCGGCGGCGGCCAATACCGCTTCAACGCCGACATCGGCCACGGCGACCTGGATACCGACAAGTACAACCTCTACGCCGACTTCGAGTACCAGCTGGACAAGCGCATCCGCATCGACCAGCGCGGCTTCCCGTACAACACCAACGACCTGACCTCGATCCCCGGCGGCCAGAACAACAATCCGCAGGCCGGCGGCAGCACCTTCTACGGCAACGTCAAGCCGGCCATCCTGACCGAGGCCGGCAACCTGGCCAGCGGCCAGGCCATCGGCGGCGTCGGCAACGAGTGGCGCCCGCTGCGCAGCTGCCCGACCGACGCCCCGCTGACCGTCGACCCGCGCCTGGACGACAACACCGGCCAGTCGATCGGCAGCTACTGCGCCCAGAACATCGCCACCTTCGGCGACGTCCAGCCCAAGCAGGAGCGCATCGCCACCTACGGCCGCTTCACGATCAAGCCGAACGACAACCTCGAGGCCTATCTCAGCGGCAGCTTCGTGCAGAGCAAGACCTCGGTCACCGGCACCCCGGTCACCATCTCGTCCAGCACGCCGCACAACCTGAGCAACATCGTCCTGCCGATCACCCTGACCGACGGCACCCTGAACCCGAACAACCCGTTCGCGGCGGCCGGTCAGTACGCCCTGATCAAGTACCGCTTCAGCGACCTGCCGGCCGACGCCGAATACACCAACCGCATGGCCCGCATGGTCGCCGGCGTGAAGGGCAACACCCATGACTGGGATTACCAGGCCAACCTGGTGATCGCCCACGGCTGGCTGGAAAGCGCCCAGAACGGCTTCGTCAGCTACAACAACCTGATGAAGGTGATCGCCGACGGCTCGTACAACTTCGTCGACCCGTCCAAGAACAGCGACGCCGTCCGCAAGGCCCTGTCGCCGACCCTGGCCAAGACCTCGACCTCGGACCTGGACTCGATCAGCTTCCAGGCCTCGCGCGGCGTGTTCAGCCTGCCGGGCGGCGAAGCCCAGCTGGGCCTGGGCGGCGAGTTCCGCTACGAGGCCACCAACGACCCGGCCCTGAACCCGGTCAACGACGCCCAGGGCCTGGGCAACGCCAAGACCATCGGCAACCGCACCGTCGCCTCGGCCTTCGCCGAGCTGGGCATGCCCATCATCGACAAGGTGGAGGTCAACGTCTCGGGCCGCTACGACCACTATTCCGACTTCGGCGACAACTTCTCGCCGAAGCTGGGGGTGAAGTTCTCGCCCACCAAGGAGATCGCGCTGCGCGGCACGGTCTCGAAGGGCTTCCGGGCTCCCAGCTTCTCGGAATCGGGCGACTCGGCCGCCCAGGGCTTTACGACCTTCTCGTTCCAGGACGCCTCGTTCGACGCCTTCCGCGCCGCCCACGGCGACAACGAGTACACCAAGGACTATTCGCTCTCGCTGATCACCACGGCCAATCCGGACCTGAAGCCGGAAAAGTCGACCAGCTATACGTTCGGCGCGGTGTGGGCCCCGACCCGCAACTTCAGCGTCTCGCTGGACTACTACCACATCAAGAAGACCGACGTGATCGCCCAGGCCGCCCCGGGCGCGGCCCTGGACGCCTACTACGCGGGCGAAGCCATCCCGGCCGGCTACACCATCGTCGCCGACGCGGTCGACCCGGACCACCCGACCGCCCAGCGCCGCGTGCTGTCGGTGGCCTCGCCCTACATCAACGCCGACTCGCTGGTCACCAGCGGTCTGGACCTGAACGTCCAGGCCAGCTTCTACCTGCCCTACGACGTGAAGTGGACGACCAACCTCGACGCCACCACCCTGTTCGACTTCAAGTACACCCAGGACGGCACGACCTATAACTACGTCGGCAAGGAAGCGCCGTACGCCCTGTCGTCGGGCGCCGGCACCCCGAAGAACCGCCTGTCGTGGTCGAACACCTTCGAGCACGGTCCGATCCACGTGACCGGCACGATGAACTATGTCAGCGGCATGCGCGAAATCGACGACAGCGCGGCCAGCGGCTGCCTGTACGGCGACGACGCCTTCAACTGCCGCGTCAAGTCGTTCACCAGCGTCGACCTGACCGGCGCCTACGACGTGACCGAAAAGGCCAGCGTCTACGCCGACGTCATGAACCTGTTCGACACCGGCCCGATGTTCAACCCGGCCAACTACGCCGCGGTGAACTGGAACCCGACCTATTCGCAGTCGGGCATCGTGGGCCGCTACTTCCGGGTGGGCGTCCGCCTGAAGTACTAGGATCTCGCGTCCGGGAGCATCCGTACGCTCCCGATGAGATGGAGGGGCCGTCCGCGAGGACGGCCCCTTTTTCGTTGAGGCGGCGGGCGGAGAGGCGGCGGCGGGGACGCATGCTCACTCGCCAGCGCCACAAGACAACCCTGAACCTCGACGTGAGTGTGCGTCCCCGCCCCAAGCGTCCCCTCCGCTCCCCTTACCGCCCCTTAACCACGCGGCTCTAGGCTGGCCCCTCCATACCTCCGGGGCCGTCCGTGTCGTTCACCACCCGCGCCATCGCCGGCCTGAAGGCCGCGTTCGGGCCGTCGCCAGGCGACGCCGCGCCGCGCGCCGTGGGACCCGACCTGCTGCGGGCCTGCGCCATCCTGCTGGTCATGCTGCAGCACCTGCCCAAGGCCGCCGCCGCCGACTGGCTGATCCTGGTCAAGCCCTATGGCTGGCTTGGCGTGGACGTGTTCTTCGTGCTCAGCGGCTACCTGATCGGCGGCCAGCTGATGCGGCCGATCGCGCGCGGCGAGGCCCCCGACCTGCTGCGCTTCTGGGCCAGCCGCGCCTTCCGCATCCTGCCGGCCTATCTGGTGATCCTGGCGCTCTACAATCTGCTGCCGGGCTTCACCGACGGCGAGGGCCTCCAGCCGCTGTGGCGGTTCCTGACCTTCACCATGAACCTGGGCCTGGACTACACCCGGACCGGCAATTTCAGCTCGGCCTGGTCGCTGTGCGTCGAGGAGTGGTTCTACCTGACCCTGCCGCTGCTGGTGCTGGGCCTGCGCCTGCCCGCCCTGCGCCGGGCGGGGCCGTGGCCCGGCGTCGGCCTGGCCGCCGTCCTGGTCCTGGGCGGCATGGCCCTGCGGTTCTGGCTGTGGCGCGACCTGTCGACGCTGGCCGATCCGCCGCCCGGCCTCTACCAGAAGGTCATCTACTATCCCACCTGGTGCCGGCTGGACGGCCTGCTGATGGGCGTGCTGCTGGCGGCCCTGCGCACCTTCCGCCCCGCTCGGTGGGCCAGGCTCTGCCCGCCCTGGCTGGCCGCGCCGGCGGCCGTGGCGCTGTGGGCCGCGGCGATCCGGCTGATTGGCGACAACGGCCTGGTCCTGAGCCTGACCGGGGCGACCGTGGTCTATCCGCTGTACGCCCTCGGCTGCGCCCTGATGCTGTCGGCCCTGCTCGACCTCGAACCCTGGCTGGCCCGCCAGCGCCCGCGCGGCCTGGCCCCGCTGGCCGCCCTGGCCTACAGCCTCTACCTGGTCCACAAGCCGGTCTACTGGGCCCTGTACGATCGACTGGGGCCCGAGGTCCTGCAAGGCTGGACCGGCCTGGCGCTCTACGTCCTGCCCGCCTTCGCCGCAGCCATCGTGCTGCATGTGCTGGTGGAGCGACCGTTCCTGCGGCTGCGCGACCGGGTGATGGCGCGACCGGTCGAAGCCGGGGAGCCCGTGAAGCTGGCGGCTTGAACAGGCCAGACCTGATTTAGAGGCGGTGGCGCCTGCTGATCCGAAAATTGGCCAGCAGCACCGCGCCGCCGATCAGCGGCGGTACGACCGCGAGCAACCAGCCGCCGACGCCGATCTCGGCCGGCGAGCCGCTCAAGCCCAGACCGGTCATCAGGGGGACCCAGGTCAGGCTGGCGACCGCCCAGCAGGCGAAGGCGCGGACCCAGCCGTCCAGCCGCCAGAGGACCAGGACCAGGCCGCCGCCCATGGCCAGGAACAGGGCCGTCAGGTGGACGCGCGTCCAGGGGGCGTCCCCCTCGGTGATCGCGCCCATCACCCCCCACAGGGCGCCCCCGGTCAGCCCGAAGAGCAGGCAGCCTCCCACACGGCGCCAGATCGGCGAGGCGGCCATGCGGGCGCGCCAGGCCGACGGCAGCCGGTCCCACGCCACGCTGGCGGCGACCAGCGCCAGGGCCAAGGCCCCGCCGGCCAGCACCATCGAGCGCTCCTCGCTGCTCTCGGCGGCCCGACGGCAGATCCCTTCAGCGGCGAGCCAGAGGAACGCGCCATACAGGAAGACGGCCAGGATCCGCCCCGGCCGGGACTTGGCGAGCCAGGAGCCGAGCACCAGCTGCAACAGCATGACCAGCCAGAAGGCGTCTCCCGCATAGGCTGAGATCGAAGGCCACAGCCGCCCGTCGGCCAGCCAGAGCAGGCCGGCCACGATCACGGTGGCGGCAATATGGAGCCGGTAGGGCTTGGCGATGGGTTCGGCGTCATTCGTCATGCCCGCCAAGGTAGCGCTAGTTTCGCCCGGCCATGCAAGCCCCGACGGCTCCCCCAAGAAATCCCCCCGCCCCCTCGCCTGCCCTGCTATACGCCCCCATCTCCTCCCCTTCCCGTCCGACAGTTAGACCCTCCCGACCATGGCTTCCCCGACTCGCGCCCCTGTCCTGGCCCTCAAGGACGTCCGCCTCGCCGATGGGGCCAAGCCGTTGTTCGACGGGGTGGACCTGGCGCTGGAGCCGCGGGTGCGCGCCTGCCTGGTCGGGCGCAACGGCGCGGGCAAGTCGACCCTGCTGAAGATCCTGGCCGCCCAGGGGATCGAGGCCGACAGCGGCGAGCGGGCCGCCCAGCCGGGCGCCAAGATCGTCTATGTCAGCCAGGAGCCGGACATCACCGGCGAGACCCTGCTGGACTACTGCACGGCCGGTGGGGCCGAGGACTACGAGGCCCACGCCACCCTGGCCGACTTCGGCCTGGACTACGCCAAGAGCACGGTCGGCCTGTCGGGCGGCGAGCGGCGTCGGGCGGCGCTGGCGCGTGCTTTTGCGGAACAGCCCGACGTGCTGCTGCTGGACGAGCCGACCAACCACCTGGACATCTTCGCCATCCAGACGCTGGAAGAGGAACTGGCCAATTCCAAGTGCGCGGCCCTGATCGTCAGCCACGACCGCGCCTTCCTCAACCGCGTCACCCAGCGCACCTTCTGGCTGGAGCACCGCAAGGTGCGCCGGCTGGACAAGGGCTTCGCCGAGTTCGAGATCTGGAGCGAGCAGGTGCTGGCCGCCGAGGCCGACGAGGAGCGGCGGCTGAACAAGCAGCTGGAGCGCGAGAACGCCTGGCTGGCGCGCGGCGTCCAGGGCCGCCGGGCCCGCAACGAGGGCCGCCGCCGGGCCCTGATGGACCTGCGCGCCCAGAAGCGCGACCTGCAGGCCGACAAGCGCGGCAGCATGACCCTGGCCGTCGAGAGCTCGGGCACGTCCGGCAAGAAAGTGGTCGAGGCCAAGCACGTCACCAAGAAATTTGGCGAGCGGGTGATCGTCGAGGATTTCTCCACCCGCATCCTGCGCGGCGACCGCGTGGCCCTGGTCGGCCCCAACGGCGCGGGCAAGACCACCCTGGTGCGCATGCTGCTGGGCGAGATTCCGATCGACGCCGGGACGATCAGCCTGGGCACCAACCTGGAGATCTCCTACGTCGACCAGAACCGCATGGCGCTGTCGGAGAAGATGACGCTGTGGGACTTCCTGACCCCGGGCGGCGGCGACTCGATCCTGGTGCGCGGCCAGCCCAAGCACGTGGCCGGCTACGCCAAGGAGTTCCTGTTCACCGAGGCCCAGCTGCGCCAGCCGGTCACCAGCCTGTCCGGCGGCGAGCGCAACCGCCTGCTGCTGGCCCGGGCCCTGGCCACGCCGACCAACCTGATGGTGCTGGACGAGCCGACCAACGATCTCGACATGGACACCCTGGACCTGCTGGAAGAGGTGCTGGCCGACTTCGAGGGCACCCTGATCCTGGTCAGCCACGACCGCGACTTCATCGACCGCCTGGCGACCTCGACCATCGCCATGAACGGCCACGGCAAGGTGCTGGAGACGCCCGGCGGCTGGAGCGACCTGATCGACCAGGCCCCGGACTTCTTCAAGGGCGCCCGCGGCGCGGCCGGCGACTTCGCCACCGGGACCGGCTCGCACAAGGCGGTGATCACCCCCAGCGCGCCGCCCCCGCCCAAGAAGAGCGCCAAGCTGTCCTACAAGGACCAGCGGCGCCTCGAGGAATGCGAAGCCCTGGTCGCCGCCTCGCCGAAGATCATCGCCGACCTGGAGGCCAGGCTGGCCGACCCGAACTTCTACGCCAAGGATCCCAAGGGCTTCGACACGGTGATGAAGGCCCTCGACAAGGCCCGCGCCGACCTGGCCCAGGCCGAGGAGGACTGGCTGGCGCTGGAGGAAAAGCGCGAGGCGATGGCGGGTTAGGCGCCCTCTTCCAACAGACGTGCTTCGAGAACGCCCGGATGTTGTCATCCCGGCTGGAGCGAAGCGGAAGGCCGGGATCCAGGTGAACCGCAAGGCTTTTGCCCAGTCTCCTGGGTCCCGGACAGCCTCTGCGAGGCTTCCGGGATGACAACAGGTTTAGGTCTTCGATAGTCTTTAATCGGAGACCGTCCCCCTACACCACCACCTGCGAGCCCATCTCCACCACCCGGCCGGCCGGGATGTGGAAGTAGTCGATCGGGTCGGCGGCGTTCTTGACCATCCAGATGAACAGCCGGTCCTGCCACAGCGGCATGGCGACGCCGGGCGAGGCCACCACCGTGCGGCGGCCGACGAAGAACGAGGTCGACATCAGGTCGAAGACCAGGCCCCGCCGGCGGCAGCTGCCCAGGGCGCGCGGGATGTTCGGCGTCTCCATGAAGCCGTAGTGCACGGTCACCAGCCGGAAGCCGGGACCCCCGCCCTCCCCGCCCAGGGGCTCGATCTCGATCCGGTCCTTCTCGGCGACGCGCGGCTGGTCGGCCGTGCGCACGGTCATGATCACGTTCTCGGCGTGCAGCACCTTGTTGTGCTTGAGATTGTGCAGCAGGGCGACCGGGGCGACGGACGGGTCGGAGGTCAGGAAGATCGCCGTGCCCGGCACCGGGTGGGGCGGGCGGGCCCGCAGGCTGTCGATCAGGTCGACCAGGGCGATCGAGTCGCGATGGACCTTGGCGTGCAGCAGCTCGCTGCCCGTCCGCCAGGTCCACATGGCCAGGACGATGGCCCCGGCCGCCGCCAGCGGCACCCAGCCGCCCTCGGCGATCTTCAGGGCGTTGGAGCCCAGGAACACCAGGTCCAGCGCCAGGAACGGGGCCAGCACCGCCACGCTGGCCCACAGCGGCCACTTCCAGTGGCGGCGCGCCACCACGAACAGCAGGGCCACGGTCACCACCATGGTCGTGGTCACCGCCACCCCGTAGGCCGAGGCCATGTTCGACGAGGTCTTGAACATGAACAGCAGGAACAGCACGCCCACCGCCAGGGCGGCGTTGACCTGCGGCACGAAGATCTGGCCGGCCACGGTCTCGCTGGTGCGCTTGATGTCGATCCGCGGCAGCAGGCCCAGCTGCACGGCCTGCTGGGTCACCGAGAAGGCGCCGGTGATCACCGCCTGGCTGGCGATGATGGTGGCCGCCGTGGTCAGCAGCATGACCGGCCAGTAGGCCGCGTGCGGGATCATGCCGAAGAACGGGTTGTCCATGGCGGCCGGATGGATCAGGCACAGGGCGCCCTGGCCCAGATAATTGACCATCAGGCACGGCAGGGCCACCAGCAGCCAGCCGGCCCGGATCGGTCCCTTGCCGAAATGGCCCATGTCGGCGTAGAGCGCCTCGGCCCCGGTCACGCACAGGAAGACGCTGCCCAGGATCGTCACGCCCAGCGGGCCGTCGGCGACCAGCAGCTTGATCGCGTAGACCGGGCTGAAGGCCAGCAGGATGTCGGGCCGCTGCAGCACGAACGGCAAGCCCAGGGCGGCAAGCGTGGCGAACCAGACCAGGGTGATCGGCCCGAAGAACCGGCCCACCATCTCGGTGCCGCGCGACTGCACGGCGAACAGGGCCAGCAGGATGATCGCCGCCAGCGGCAGGACGAACGGCTGGAAGTGGGCGCCGATCACCGGCGCCGTGGTCAGGCCCTCGACCGCCGACAGCACCGAGATCGCCGGGGTGATCAGGCCGTCGCCATAGAACAGCGCCGCCCCGACGATGCCCAGCAGCACCAGCCAGGCCGAGCGCTTCTGCAAGGCGTTCTGCGCCAGGGCCATCAGGGCCAGGGTGCCGCCCTCGCCGCCGTTGTCGGCCCGCATGACGATGACGACGTATTTCAGGGTGACCACCAGGGTCAGGGCCCAGAACACCAGCGACACCACGCCGAACACCGCCAGGTGCGGGTCGACCCTGCCGGCGTGGGCCAGGGCCTCGCGCATGGCGTAGAGCGGGCTGGTGCCGATGTCGCCGAACACCACGCCGATGGCCCCCAGCCACAGGGCGCCGAACCGGGCGGCGCGGGCGCCCGGCGCGGCCGGCTCGGGTGAGGAATGGGCCATGGGGCTCGCGTCCGTCGAAGGGAGCGACGGCCTACACGCACGCCGCATAAGGGCGCGATGCGGAATCCGGGCGGGGGTATAAGGGAGTTATAAAGATCGCGAAGGTCAGTCGTGCAGCGGCGCCTCGACCGGCTTGCGCGACGGGTCGGTGGCCACGGTCCCGACCGAGGCGGCGATCACGAAGGCGATGGCCAGCCATTGGCGGGCCGCCAGGTGCTCGCCCAGCACCAGCAGGCCGGCCAGGGCCCCGACCGCCGGCTCCAGGCTCAGCATCACCCCGAAGCTGCGCTTGGAGATGGCCCGCATGGCGACCATCTCCAGCGAATAGGGAATGGCGCTGGAGACCACCGCCGCCGCCAGGCCCAGGCCCAGGGCGATGGGGTTCAGCAAGGCCGCCCCGGCCGTCGCCACGCCGACCGGCGCCACGACCAAGGCCGCCGTCGCCATGCCCAGGGCCACCGAGCGGCCGCCGTGCAGATGCCCGGTCCGCTGGCCGGCCACGATGTACAGCGCCCAGAACACCGCCGCCGTCGCGGCGAAGGCCACGCCGACCGGGTCGAGGTTCAGGCTGGCGTCGCCCAGCGGCAGCAGCAGGCCAAGCCCCGCCGCCGCCAGGCCGATCCAGGCGAAATGGAGCGGCTTCCTGGCATGGAGCAGGGCCAGGCACAGCGGGCCGGTGAACTCGATGGCGATGGCCAGGCCCAGCGGGATGGTGCGGAGGGCCATGTAGAAGCACAGGTTCATCGCCCCCATCACCGCCCCGTAGGCGACGACGGCGACCAGGTCCCTGCGGGTCATCGGCATACGCCAGGGTCGCCAGACCAGGCACAGCAGAAGGGCCGAGAACCCCACCCGATAGGCGCTGGCCCCCTGGGCCCCGACCAGCGGAAACAGCGTCTTGGCGAACGAGGTGCCGACGCTCAGCGACACCATGGCGCCGGCCAGGCACAGGTAGGGCAGGACGGCGCGAAGGCCGGCGGGCGCGGCGAGACGAGACATGCGGCGTCTCTAGCAGGGGCGGACGTCGAACGCGAAACGCCCGCCCCTCTCGGGGCGGGCGTCCGATCCAGCCTGGACGGCTAGATCAGCAGCACGGACCGCCGTTGCAGCAGGCCGCGCCGAGGGCGCAGCAGGCTTGAACGGCCTTGGTCACGGCGTCCGGCGCGACGGCGTAGGCGGCCGACGCCGAGGCGAGCAGCATCAGCGCCGCCGTCGAAAAGATACGTTTCATGATGAAATTCCGATTTCAGATTGAAGGAAGGTCGTTCTGAACTCGGCCTCACCTTGGCGGCGGAAGCTCCGGAGGCGGCGCGCGGCCTGGCGGCCAGCGGGACGGCGCGGGGGCGGCGGCCGCGAGGCCCGTCTCGACGGGTTCGGCCAGTTGCGTCTCGGGCGCGGCGATGATCTGACAGGCCACGACGCAGCCGTCCGGACACAGGGACTTGCCCAGGTCGTGGCACGGCGCCTCGGCGCAGCAGGGATCCATCGCCGTCGCGGCGACCGACATCGCCGGCGCGCCGATCAGCAGGATCGCGCCCAGGAGCATCAGCCCCCGCGCCCACCAGCTGGATTTCGCCGCACCACGCTTCATGCCGGCAGGTTGGCATGGTCCCGGCGCCCAGGAAAGCAGAACCGCTCCTTACGTAGCGCCGGCCCTCAGAACGCCTCGTCTTCCTCGACGCCTTCGTCGTCCTCGCCGCCCATGGCCGCTTCCAGGCTCTCGATGATGTCGTCCATCTGGTCCGGCGTGATCGAGACGTACAGCGCCTCACCGCCGACCGCCGAGACCAGCAGGCGGTAGCCGTCCTCGGTTTCCTGCAGGCTGAAGGTTTCGAGAAGCTGCAGCTTGGCCATGGTCGCGCTCCAGGCGGCGAAGGGGAAGGCGCCGATATAGGACGTGAGCGGTGTTTTCGTAACCCTCTCCCGCAGGCAGGGCTATCGCCTATGAGTTGCTGGGAAAGCTGTCATCCCGGACAAGCCCGGCGAAAGCCGGGCGCCGATCCGGGACCGCCGCAAGCGCCGAGTTCACGCGTCGGTCCCCGATCTTCGCGCTGCGCGCTTCGTCCAGGATGACAGCTGTTATTCGGGCCTATGCGATTGCCCTCTCCCGGAAGGGAGAAGACTATTTGAGCGCCCCGCGCCGCAGCATCGCCACATGCCCGCCGATCAACGCTTCGCGCTCGACCCAGGGGAACTCCGGCCGGGCGATCAGCAGCGAGGTCAGGCCGTGCAGGCCCGCCCACAGGGTCTGGGTCAGGCGCAGCGGGTCGTCGTCATGGGTCAGGCCGGCGGCGTGCAGGTCGGCGATCATCGCCACGAAGGCCTGGAAGGCCTCGATGCCCGCCGCCATCGGCCGGCCGCCGGTGCGGGCGTGGAACGCGCCGTCGTGGCTCTTCTCGATCATGAAGGCCACGCGGTAGGCGTCGGGCTGCTCCAGGCCGAAGTCGATATAGACCCGCATGGCCTTGTCGAAGGCCGCCGGGGTCGGGGTCCAGTCGGCCTTGCCGGCCGCCATCCGCGCCGACAGGGTGGCGAAGGCCCGCACGCACAGCTCGGCGATCAGGTCGTCCTTGGTGGCGAAATAGGCGTACAGCGCCGGCTGGCTGATCCCGGCCGCCTCGGCGATCTGCCGGGTCGAGACCGCATGGACGTCCCTGGCGCTGAACAGCTTCAGCGCCGCGTCGAGGATCTCCTCGCGACGCTCGGCGCCCTGACCCTTGGGCTTGCGAGGAGATCGGACCTGCGGCGACTTCATCGTTTCCGACCTTTCGCCGAGCGCGACCGGCTTGACAAGACACGATAATCTATCACTGATAACTTATCACCGATCTATAGTCGAGGGGCGGACTGTGCGTGGACGGATCGACCGCGGGCTCCCTGGATCCCTAATCGTTGTCATCCCGGAAGCCTCGCAGAGGCTGTCCGGGACCCAGGGGACTGGGCGACGCGGTGCGGTTCACCTGGATCCCGGACAAGCGCTGCGCGCTTTCCGGGATGACAACCGTTGGGGGGCGTCCGGCGCCGCCTTCGCCGCCCTCCTCGCCCTCGCCGCCTGCGGCCCCGCCAAGGCCCCCGCCGCCCCGCCGCCGCCCCAGGCGGTGGAGGCGGTCGCCGTCAGCGCCCCGCGCGCGGCCGGCGGGGTCACGGCCACCGGGACGCTGGAGCGCCGCCGCGAGATGGCGCTGTCGTTCCGCATCGCCGGGGTGCTGACCCGCGTCGCGGTCGAGGCCGGCGATCCCGTGCGGGCCGGCCAGGTGCTGGCGACCATCGACCCGGCCGCCGTCGACGCCCGCCAGCAGGCCTCGTCGGCCGACCTGGACAAGGCCCGCCGCGAACTGGACCGCGCCAGGACCCTCTACGCCAAGGGCTATGTGGCCAAGGCCCGGCTGGACGACGCCGAGAGCGCCGTGCGCTCGGCCAGCGCCGCCTACGGCGCCGCCGCCTTCGACCGGCGCTGGGCCCAGCTGGTCTCGCCCGCCTCGGGCGTGGTGCTGGAGCGCCGGGCCCAGGCCGGCGAGGTGGTGCAGCCCGGCCAGGCCGTGGTCAGCGTCGCCGACCTGAACAGCCCCCTGGTGCTGCGCGCGCCCCTGCCCGACCGCGATGTCGCCGGGATCGGGGTCGGCGCTCCGGTCGAGGTCACAGTCGACGCCCTGCCCGGCCAGGTGCTGGCCGGCCGCGTCACTCGCCTGGGCCAGTCGGCCGACGCCCGCACCGGCGCGGTGACGGTCGAGATCGAGGTCGCGGCCAGGCCCGAGCTGCGCAGCGGCCAGATCGCCACCGCCCGCCTGGCCCGCCGCGCGCCGGCCAGCCCCGGCCCCGCCTTCGCCCGCGTCCCCGCCGAGGCGGTGCTGGAGGCCAGCGGCGGCCAGGCGGCGGTGCTGCGGCTGGACAACGGCCCCGGGGGCATGAGAGCCCGTCGCACGCCCGTCCGGTTCGGCGGCTTCGACGGCGACGACGCCCTGGTCGCCGGCCTGCCCGACGGCGCGCGGGTGATCACCGCCGGGGCGGGGTTCGTCTCGGACGGGGATCGGGTGACGGTGACCGATCCGAAGGCCCTGGGCGGGAAGAGCGGGCGATGATGCGCGCCACCTTCCCCGCTGTGTCGCTCACCTCTCAGCCGTCATTCCCGCCCTTGTGGCGGGAACCCCTCTCTCCGCCGCAGGTGCGGAAGGGTGGCGCGCCGGCGCGCCAATGGACTTCACCGTCAGCTGAACCAGGGGTTCCCGCCACAAGGGCGGGAATGACGGCCGTAGAGGGGGTGCGCCCCACGCCACGGCGGGGGCCTTCGCGATGAAGTTCGACCTCGCCGGCTTCGCGGTCCATCGCTGGCAGTTCACCCTGGTCGCCTTCGGCCTGCTGGTGACGCTGGGGCTGAACGCTTTCCTGAACGTGCCGCGCTCGGAGGATCCGCACTTCCCGGTGCCGATCGTCATCATCCGCGCCGTGCTGCCCGGGGCCGAGCCCTCGGAAATGGAGCAGCTGGTCGCCGACCCGATCGAGGACGCGGTCGACGGCCTGGACAATATCGACAAGGTCGAGTCGACCAGCCTGGACGGGGCGGCGGTGATCCGCGTCCACTTCACCTGGGACGTCGATCCCGAGCGCAAATACGACCAAGTGGTGCGCGAGGTGAACGCCATCCGCGGCAACCTGCCGGCCGGCCTGGCGCGGCTGGACATCGACCGGGTCCGCACCACCGAGGTGGCCATCGTCCAGGTCGCCCTGACCAGCGACGTGCTGCCGATGCACCGGCTGGAGAAGGTGGCCGACCGGCTGCGCGAGCGGCTGGACCGCGTGCCCGGCGTGCGCCAGTCCCGCTACTACGGCGCGCCGCCGTCCGAGGTGCGGGTGTCGCTGGACCTGGCGCGGCTGTCGGCCCTGAAGCTGCCGGCGACGGCGGTGTCCGACGCCCTGAAGGCGGCCGGGGCCGAGGCCCCGATCGGCGCGGTCCAGGCCGGAGACCGGCGCTTCAATGTCAAGGCTGGCGGGGCCTTCCGTTCGCTGGACGTCGTCAGGGACACTCCCGTCCGCGCGATCGGCGGCCAGGTGGTGCGGGTGCGCGACGTCGCCGACGTGGCCTGGGCCCAGGACGAGCCGACCCACCTGGCGCGGTTCGACGGCCGGCGGGCGGTGTTCGTCACCGTCACCCAGAAGGACGGCCAGGACGTGGCCAAGATCACCAAGGCCGTCGACCAGGTGCTGGACGACTACCAGAAGACCCTGCCGGCCGGGGTCAAGCTGGAGCGCGGCTTCGTCCAGGCCCGCAATGTCGAGCATAGATTGACTAAGTTGTTCCGCGACTTCGGCATCGCCCTGCTCCTGGTGCTGGTCACCCTGCTGCCGCTGGGGCCGCGGGCCGGGCTGGTGGTGATGGTGTCGATCCCGCTGAGCCTGCTGATCGGCCTGGTGCTGCTGCAGGCCCTCGGCTTCACCCTGAACCAGCTGTCGATCGCCGGCTTCGTGCTGGCCCTGGGGCTGCTGGTCGACGACAGCATCGTGATCACCGAGAACATCGCCCGCCGCATCCGCGAGGGCGAGGAGCGGACGGCGGCCGCCGTCAACGGCGCCAACCAGATCGCCCTGGCGGTGCTGGGCTGCACGGCCTGCCTGATGCTGGCCTTCCTGCCGCTGATGGCCCTGCCGGCCGGGTCGGGGGCCTATATCCGGTCGCTGCCGGTGACGGTGCTGTGCACGGTCGGCGCCTCGCTGCTGGTGTCGATGACCATCATCCCGTTCCTGGCCAGCCGGGTGCTGGACAAGCGCTCCGACCCGGAAGGCAACCCGCTGCTGCGCGGGGTCAACGGCGCGATCCACCGCTTCTACCGGCCGGTGCTGCATTTCGGCCTGGCGCGGCCGTGGCTGAGCCTGGCGATCATGCTGGCGATCTGCGCCACCACGATCCCGATGCTGAAGATCATCGGCTCGTCCCTGTTCCCGGCCGCCGAGACCCCGCAGTTCCTGGTCCGGGTCGAGACCCCCGACGGCAGCCCCCTGGCCCGCACCGACCGCGCCCTGCGCTTCGTCGAGGCCCGCCTGCGCCAAGAGCCGGCGATCGCCTGGCGGGCGGCCAACCTGGGGCGCGGCAACCCGCAGATCTTCTACAACGTCACCCAGCGCGAGAGCGCCACCACCTATGGCGAGGTGTTCGTCAGCTTGAAGGCCTGGGAGCCGGGCCGGAGCGAGCAGGTGCTGGACCGCCTGCGCGCCGACTTCGCCCGCTTCCCCGGGGCGCGGATCAGCGTCGTCACCTTCGAGAACGGCCCGCCGATCGACGCGCCGGTGGCCGTGCGCCTGACCGGCCAGAACCTGGAGGTGCTGAAGGCCCTGGCCGCCCGGACCGAGACCATCCTGAAGGCCACGCCCGGCACGCGCGACGTCAACAACCCCGTGCGACTGGACCGCACCGACCTCGACCTCGGCGTCGACGAGGGCAAGGCCGCCGCCCTGGGCGTGCCGGCCGGCGCCCCGCGCCGCGCCGCCCGCCTGGCCCTGTCGGGCGAGGAGACCGGCCGCTTCCGCGATCCGGACGGCGACGACTACGCGGTCAAGGTGCGGCTGCCGATGGGGACGGGGCTCAGCGCGGTGGGCGCGCGCAACGCCCTGGCCGATCTCTCGAAGATCTACGTGCCCACCGCCGACGGCGAGGCCGCGCCGCTGGGTTCGATCGCCAGCCCGACCCTGCGCTCCAGCCCCGCGCGCATCGACCGCTTCGACCGCGAGCGGACGGTGACGGTGTCGTCCTACGTCCAGACCGGCCACCTGACGGCCAAGGTCACGGCCGACGTCGTCGCGCGCCTGGCCCGCGAGCTGCCCCTGCCGCCCGGCTACCGCCTGACCCTGGGCGGTCAGGCCGAGGCCCAGTCGGAAAGCTTCGCCGGCCTGGGCGCGGCGGTGATGGTGGCGGTGTTCGGCATACTGGCGGTGCTGGTCCTGGAGTTCCGCAAGTTCCGGACCGCCCTGGTGGTGGCCGGCATCATCCCGTTCGGCCTGTTCGGGGCCGTGGCGGCCCTGTGGATCACCGGCTATTCGCTGAGCTTCACCGCCACGATCGGGCTGATCGCCCTGATCGGCATCGAGATCAAGAACTCGATCCTGCTGGTCGACTTCACCGAACAGCTGCGCAAGGACGGCATGGGCCTGCACGACGCCATCGAGCGGGCCGGCGAGGTGCGGTTCCTGCCGGTGCTGCTGACGTCCGTCACGGCGATCGGAGGCTTGCTGCCGCTGGCGATGGAGGGCTCGGGCCTCTACTCGCCGCTGGCCATCGTGATCATCGGCGGGCTGATCACCTCGACGGTGCTGTCGCGGGTGGCGACGCCGGTGATGTACTGGCTGACGGCGCGGGGCGAGGAGCGCTCCTAGGGCTTAGCGCGGCTCACACTTGCCCCCTACGGATCGCTTCGCGATCGTCTTCCCCCAGAGGGGGAAGAGCGCTCAAGGCTCCGCCCCCTATGGGGGCGGACAGGCGACGAAGTCGCCAGGTGGGGGCAAGTGGGCGAGCCGCTGACTCCCCTTGCCTATTTTACACTCGTATAGCAACCTCCCTCCACCACCGGGGAGAACCACATGGCCGCCACCCAGCACCGCGACGCGATCATCATCGGCGGGGGCCACAACGGCCTGGTCTGCGCCTTCTACCTGGCCAGCGCCGGGCTGAAGGTCACGGTCTGCGAGGCCCGCGAGGTGGTCGGCGGAGCGGCCGTCACCGAGGAGTTCCACCCCGGCTTCCGCAACTCGGTGGCCAGCTACACGGTCAGCCTGCTCTCCCCCAAGGTCATCGCCGACATGGACCTGCACGGCCACGGCCTGCGGATCCTGGAGCGGCCGATCTCCAACTTCCTGCCGATCGACGACACCACCTACCTGAAGCTGGGCGGCGGGCTGGAGCGCACCCAGGCCGAGTTCCGCAAGTTCTCGCAAAAGGACGCCGAGCGCCTGCCGGCCTACTACGCCATGCTCGACGAGATCGGCGACGTGCTGCGCGACTTGGCCGGCGAGACCCCGCCGAATCTGGGCGACGGCCTGCCCGGCCTGCTGCGCGGCCTGCGCCAGGGCGGCCGGCTGGCGGGCCTGTCCCGCGAGCGCAAGCGCGACCTGCTGGACCTGTTCACCAAGAGCGCCCGCGACTTCCTGGACGGCTGGTTCGAGAGCGACGCGGTCAAGGCCAGCTTCGGCTTCGACGCCGTGGTCGGCAACTTCGCCAGCCCCGACACCCCCGGCTCGGCCTACGTTCTGCTGCACCACACCTTCGGCGAGGTGAACGGCAAGAAGGGCGCCTGGGGCCATGCGGTCGGCGGCATGGGGGCGATCACCCAGGCCATGGCCAAGGCCTGCCGCGCCAAGGGCGTGGAGATCCTGCTGGAGGCCAAGGTCGAGGGCGTCCATGTCGAGGACGCTCCGAAAGAGGGCGGCAAGCGGGTGGTCGGCGTGCAACTGGTCGACGGCCGCCAGATCATGGCCCCGATCGTCAGCTCCAACCTCAACCCCGCCCTGCTCTACGGGTCGCTGGTCGCCCCCTCGGCCCTGCCCGCCCCGTTCAGCAAGGCGATCAAGGGCTACAAGAACGGTTCGGGCACTTTCCGGATGAACGTGGCCCTGTCGGAGCTGCCGGACTTCGCCTGCCTGCCCGGCAAGGCGGTGGCCGAGCACCACCAGTGCGGGATCGTGATCTCGCCGACCCTGGACTACATGGACGAGGCCTATCGCGACGCCAAGGCGACCGGGATCAGCAGGCGGCCGATCGTCGAGATCCTGATCCCCTCGACCCTGGACGACAGCCTGGCCCCGCCCGGCCAGCACGTGGCCAGCCTGTTCTGCCAGCAGTTCGCCTGGGACCTGCCCGACGGCCGCAGCTGGGACGACGAGCGCGAGGCGGCCGCCGACCTGATCATCGACACGGTCGACCAGTGGGCCCCCAACTTCAAGGCCTCGGTCCTGGGACGGATGATCCTGTCGCCGGTGGATCTGGAGCGAAAGTTCGGCCTGGTCAACGGCGACATCATGCACGGCCACATGTCGCTGGACCAGCTGTGGGCGGCGCGGCCGGTGCTGGGCCACGCCAGTCATCGGGCCCCGATCAAGGGGCTCTACATGTGCGGCGCGGGGTGTCACCCCGGCGGCGGGGTGTCGGGCAATCCGGGGCGCAACGCGGCGCGCGAGATCCTGCGGGACCGGGACTTCGCGACGGCGGTGAAGCTGAGCCTGGTGGGGCGGTGATGGCAAAAAATTCCGCTCATCCCGGCGAACGCCGGGACCCAGATGGAATGGCTTTGAGGCTGACGCCAGGAACGCTGAGCTCTTCCAATCAGCAACCCGGCTTTGGGATCTGGGTCCCGGCATTCGCCGGGATGAGCGGTTTTGAAGAGGGCTTGAGATGGACCTGAACCGCCCCGCCTCCAACGCCGACCCCGACGCCGTCGATCCTGATGCGAACTGGGGCCTGCCCGGCTGGCTCTACGACAACGCCCGCTTCTTCCGCGAGGAGCAGGACAAGGTCCTGCGCCCCTCCTGGCAGATCGTCTGCCATCTGAACGACATCCCGAAAGCCGGCGACTTCCACACCTTCGACTTCCTGGGCGAGAGCACGGTGGTGGTGCGCGGCAAGGACGGCGGGGCGCGGGCCTTCGCCAATGTCTGCCGCCACCGGGCGGCGCGGCTGCTGGACGGTCCGTCCGGCCGGTGTGGCAAGGGGGGCGGCCGGATCGTCTGCCCCTACCACGCCTGGACCTACGCCCTGGACGGCCGGCTGGTCGGCGTGCCCTACGCCGAGACTTACCCTGCCCTGGAGATGGACAAACAGGGCCTGGCCCCGGTCCAGGTCGAGGTCTATCGCGGCTTCGTCTTCGTGCGGCTGGAGGGAGACGGCCCCAGCGTCGCCGAGATGATGGCCCCCTACGACCACGAGCTGGCGCCCTATCGCTTCGAGGAGATGGTCCCGTTCGGCCGCGTCACCCTGCGGCCGCGCGACGTCAACTGGAAGAACATCAGCGACAACTATTCCGACGGCCTGCACATCCCGATCGCCCACCCGGGTCTGACCCGGCTGTTCGGGCGCGGCTACGGCGTGGAGGCGGAAACCTGGGTCGACAAGATGTGGGGCCAGCTGATCGAGGAGCCGTCGCGCAACCCGTCCGAGCGGATGTACCAGCGGGTCCTGCCCGACGTCGGCCACCTGCCGCCCGAGCGCAAGCGCCTCTGGACCTATTTCAAGCTCTGGCCCAACCAGGCCTTCGACATCTATCCCGACCAGGTGGACTTCATGCAGTTCATCCCGGTCTCGCCGACCAAGACCCTGATCCGCGAGATCGCCTACGCCCTGCCCGACGACCGGCGCGAGATGAAGGCGGCGCGCTATCTGAACTGGCGCATCAACCGCCAGGTCAACGCCGAGGACACCGAGCTGGTGGCGAGGGTCCAGCAGGGCATGGCCTCGCGCAGCTTCACGGCCGGGCCGCTGGCGGAGACGGAGGTGTCTTTGCGCAGCTTCGGGCGGAAGCTGCGGGCCCTGATCCCCCAGGCCAGGCTGCACCGGCCGCCGGAGGGGTGGTAGCCGCCTTGACGCCCCCTCCGTCACGCCGCCGCGCGACGCGCCACCTCCCCCGCCTTGCGGGGGAGGAGAAGAAGCGCCGCATCCTCCTCACTCGTGAAACGGGGGAGGCGGCGCGATGCGAATACGCATCGTGACGGAGGGGGCGTCCGCGCAAAGCGGTTGTCATCCCGGGCGTAGCGAAGCGAAGACCCGGGACCGCAGGAAGCGCCCCGCTCTGGCGTCGGTCCCGGATCGGCGCGCCGCGCGCTTGTCCGGGATGACAGCCTCTTTGGATGCTGGGCTCCAGCCGTGAGCACCCGCGCCCCCTTCACCCGCGAGGCCCCCGACGTCCGTCGCACCGCCCTGATCGAGGCCGCCGCCCGGGTGTTGGCGGCGCGGGGCGTGGCCGGGGCGTCGGTGCGGACGATCTGCGCCGAGGCGGGGGTCAGCGCCGGCCTGCTGCGGCACTATTTCGACGGCGTCGACGCCCTGGTCGCGGCGACCTACGAGGCGACCGGGACGCGGATCGACGCGGCGCTGGAGGCGGCGGTCGCGGCCGCCGGGGCCGATCCCCGCGCGCGGCTGTCGGCCTATCTGACCGCCAGCTTCGCCCCGCCGGTGCTGGACCCGGACCTGCTGGCCACCTGGCTGGCCTTCTGGAGCCTGGTCAAGATCGATCCCGCCATCGCCGCCATCCACCGGCGGACCTATGCCGGCTATCGGGCGCGGCTGGAGGAGCTGCTGGGCGCCTGCGACCCGAAGGTCGACGCACGGCTGGCCGCTATCGGCCTGACGGCCGTGGTCGACGGCCTGTGGCTGGAGCTGTGCCTGGACGCCACGGTGTTCACCCCGGCCGAGGCGGGGACGATCGCCGAACGGCTGGCGGCGGGGTACTTGAGGTAACTTGCCCCTACGGGCCGCTGCGGGGCCGTCTTCCCCTAGGAGGGGAAGAGCGCGAGGCTCCGCCCCCCTGGGGGCGGACAGACCGCGAAGCGGTCAGGTGGGGGCAAGTCGGCGAGCCCCCACCTTTTTTCTTAAGCCGCCGCCTGGGCGCCCAGGTTGGTGCGGCCCCAGCTGGTGCGGCGGACTTCGGGTTCAGCGACGTGGACCCGGGCGGTCTTGCCCTGGGTGCGCATGTGGCGGGCCAGCATCTCGGCGACGCCGACGGCTTCCGGCTGGCAGGGATAGGAGCCGATCAGGTCGGGAGCGTCGTTCCAGGTGACGTGCCAGACGCCGGAGACGGGTCGAACGAAGTAGGTATGTTCGTTGGCCATGATGCTCACTCCTCGGTTCACTCTAGCGTCGGTCTTACAGCGACTGCATGACAGCTGTTTCAATGCTGCACAGCAGCATCTTGTTGCATTGCACACTGCAGGAGCCGCGCCAAGAGGACCAATGGTGAATCCGGCAGCAACAATAAGGCGTCTGGGGATAAATCGCGATGGAATGGCGCGCCCGACGCCCCCTCTCCCATCGGGAGAGGGAGGGACCCGCCGCGCAGCGGTGGGAGGGTGAGGGGGTTGTGAGTCCGACGGCGTGCCGGCACGCCGGTTGAGGGCGTAACCCCTCATCCTCCCACGCCTGACGGCGCGGGCCCCTCCTTCTCCCTATGGGAGAAGGTCCAGGGCTCCTACTCCCTCACCACCACCCCGCCCTTCATCACCGCGCCGACATGCTCCAGCACCGAGACGTCGGCCAGGGCGTCGCCGTCAACGGCGATCAGGTCGGCGTAGCGGCCGGGAGCGACGGCGCCGACGTCGGCCTTCTTCATCAGCTCGGCGGCCACGGTCGTGGCCGACTGGATGGCCTGCATCGGGGTCATGCCGTAGCGGACCATGTACTTTATCTGCCGGGCGTTCAGCCCGTGGGGATAGACCCCGGCGTCGGTGCCGTAGGCGATCTTGACCCCGGCCTTCACGGCCTTGCGGAAGCCCTCGCGCTGGGCCTCGGTGGTCTCGTAATTCTTGCGCAGGGTCTCGGCCGGCCAGCCGTGGGCCTTGCCGTAGGCGTCGATCCAGTCGCCGTCATAGATGTCGGCCACCAGGAACACGCCCCTGGCCTTCATCATGGCGATGGCCTCGTCGTCCATCAGCGAGCCATGCTCGATCGAGCGCACCCCGGCCCGCATGGCCGACTTCATGCCCTCGGCCCCGTGGGCGTGGGCGGTGGCGTAGGTCCCGCGGCGGGCGGCCTCCTCGACGGCGGCCCGCATCTCGTCCTCGGTCAGCTCCTGCTGGCCCGGCTCGGTGCCGACGGTCAGGACCGCGCCGGTGGCGATCAATTTCAGGAAGTCGGCGTGGTGGGCCAGGATGTTGGCCGCCTTGCGGTGGGCGTCGGCGGCGTCCTCGACCACGCCGGCCCGCATCTCGTCGGGCAGCCGGACGTCGCCGGCCACGCCGGTGATCTCGCCCCCGCCGCCGGGGACGGTGATGTAGGCCCCGGCCACCGACATCCGCGGTCCGGGCACCAGGCCGGCGTTGATGGCGTCGCGCAGGGCCACGTCGCCGAAGGCCCGCCAGGTGCCGACGTCGCGGACACTGGTGAAGCCGGCCTCCAGCGTGACCCGGGCGTGGGCGGCGCCGATATAGGCCTGGTAGGCGGCGGTGGTCAGCAGCGGCTCGGCGACGTTCTCGGTCTGCTCCTGGTCGACCAGGTGGGTGTGCATGTCGATCAGGCCCGGCAGCACCATGCGCCGGGACCAGTCGATGACCCGGCCGTCGGTCGGGGCGGTCTTCCACGGCGCGACCGCGACGACGCGCTCGCCGTCGATGGTGATCAGCTGGTCGGTCAGGACCTTGCCCTGCAGGGTGTCGACCAGCTTGCCGGCGTGGACGTAGAGCGGGGCGGCTTGCGCGGCGAGCGGCGCGAGCGTCAGGGCGGCGGCCGCTAGGATGGTGCGGATCATCATGCGCGATCTCTCTTTAAACCGCTCATCCCGGCGAATGCCGGGATGAGCGGATATTTTGACGCTCATGGCGTGACCGCCCGCCCCCGCGTCAGCCAGTAGAACGGCGCCCCGATCGCCAGCAGGCCGATCCCCAGCAGCACGGCCTGGCCGCCGGCCCCCACCAGGGTCCAGACCGAATACAGGCCGGCCAGCAGCGCGATCACCGTCAGGGCCGTGGTCGGGGCGATCCGCCGGGTGGCCTGCAGCTTCAGCGCCGCCAGGGCGCAGGCCAGGTAGGCGAACAGCGAGGCGGTGGTGGCCACCAGGGCGATGAAGGTGAACAGGTCGGCCATCGACTTGGCGTAGTTCATCAGCACCAGGACCGTCAGGAAGCCGGCGGACAGCAGGTGGGCGCGGACGGGCGCGCCGCGCGCCGACTCCTTGGCCAGGAAGGCCGGGAACACCCCGCCCTTGGCCATGGCGTAGGGCATCTCGCCCTGCAGCAGCACCCAGCCGTTCAGGGCCCCGAAGGCGCTGATCGCCGCGAACAGGGCCAGGACCTTGCCGGCGTTGCCGCCCCAATGCAGGCTGACGAAGTCGGCCAGCGGGGCGTTGGAGACCTTCAGCGCGGCGGCCGGCGTCAAGAGAACGACCGCCGAGCAGACCAGCAGGTAGATCAGGCCGGTGAACACCGTGCCCACCAGGGTGGCGCGAGGGATGGTGCGGACCGGGTCGACCACCTTGCCGGCCGGCACCGTGGCCGATTCCAGGCCCAGCAGCGCCCACAGGGTCAGGGCGCCGGCGGCGGTGATCCCGCCCGGATGGATGTCGGCGGCGCGGAACGGCGTCAGGCTGGCCCCATGGTCGCGGCCGATCACCCAGAAGGCCAGGCCGGCCACCGCCACCAGCGGCAGCAGCTTCAGCACGGTGGTCACCACCTGCACCCCGCCGGCGAGGCGGGCGCCGGCGATGTTGACCCCGACCAGCAGCCAGACCGCCCCCAGGGTCACCAGCAGGTGCATCCCCGGGACGTGGGCGATGGCCGGGAAGATCGCCGACAGGTAGCTGACCGCCCCGGTGGCGATGGCGGCGTTGCCGACCCACAGCGAGATCCAGTAGCTCCAGGCCACCATGAACCCGACCAGCGGCCCGAAGGCTTCCTGGGTGTAGGCGTAGGGCCCGCCGGCCTTGGGAAACTCGCGCGCCAGCCCTGCGAACACGAAGGCCAGGGCCAGGGCGCCGGCGATGGTCAGCAACCAGCCGAACACCGCGTTCCAGCCGTAGGGGGCCAGGGACGCGGGCAGCATGAACACCCCCGAGCCGATCATGTTGCCGACCACCAGGGCCGTGCACATCCAGAAGCCCAGGGCGCGGGGCGCCGTGATCTTGGGGATGGGGACCTTCTGGTGGGTCTTTGTCATGCGGTTACGCTTTCACGGACAGGCGGTGCGCGAAAGCCCCCTCCGGCCCTTCGGGCCACCTC
>Ga0065165_1001225_pt1 | contig 29432 bp, 26 predicted proteins | sample AraplaMF_Cvi_mMF_FD_63813 | JGI IMG/M metagenome (GOLD analysis project Ga0065165, IMG submission 63813) | Arabidopsis root microbial communities from the University of North Carolina, USA - plate scrape MF_Cvi_mMF (version 2) (version 3) | ecosystem: Host-associated > Plants > Roots >... | reverse complement strand
TCGACGAGGAGGACGCCTTCCGCCTGCTCGCCGCCTCGGGGCTCGCCGCGCAGTTCGGGATCCAGGCGCTGATCAACATGGCGGTCAACACCGGTCTCGCGCCCTCGAAGGGCATGACCTTGCCCTTCATCAGCTATGGCGGATCGTCGATGATCGCGCTTTCGATGGGGATGGGGCTATTGCTCGCTTTCACGCGAAGGAACCCGTATCTGACCCGTTCTCCCTATACCGTGCGCTGGAGCGGTTCATGACTGTCCCCCGTCACTATGTTCTCGCAGCCGGAGGCACCGGCGGCCATATGGTCCCCGCCGCGGCGCTCGCCGCCGAGCTGAGCAGCCGCGGGCACCATGTCGCGCTGGTCAGCGACGATCGCGGCGTGCGCTTCCCCGGGCTGTTCGAGGATGTCGAGACGCACGTCCTTCCGGCAGGCCGCTTCTCGGGCGGGCCGCTCGGCTGGATGCGCGCCGCGGGCAAGATGATGGCCGGCCGCGCGATGGCGCTGCAGCTCTATCGCAGCTTCAACCCCTCGGCGGTGATCGGCTTCGGCGGCTATCCGGCGATGCCCGCCTTGCTCGCCGCCTTCCGCGCCGGCGTTCCGACGATCATCCACGAGCAGAATGCCGTGCTCGGCCGCGTCAACCGCTTCGTCGCCAACAGGGTCGACGCGATTGCGACCTCCTACGATCAGGTCGAACGGATGAAGCCGGCCTGGGTGAAGAAGACGCACCTCGTCGGCAATCCGGTGCGCGAGGCGGTGCTGGCACTGCGCGACCGCCCCTATCCGCTGCTCGAGGAAGACGGCATCTTCCGCGTGCTCGTCACCGGCGGCAGCCAGGGTGCGTCGATCCTCAGCCAGGTCGTTCCCGACGGCCTCGCGCTGCTCCCGATCCATTTCCGCCGCCGGCTGCAGGTGACGCACCAGGCGCGGATCGAAGATATCGATCAGGTCCGCGCCAAATATGCCGAGCACGGCATCCCGGCCGAGATCGCGACCTATCTGCCCGACCTGCCCGAGCATCTCGCCTGGGCGCATATCGTCATCGCCCGCGCCGGCGCCTCGACCATCTCGGAGCTGACCGCGGCAGGCCGCCCGGCGATCCTAGTGCCGCTGCCGAGCGCGACCGACGACCACCAGACCGCCAATGCGCGCGAGATCACCGCCGCCGGCGGCGCGCGCACCATCCAGCAACGCGCGTTCACCGCGTCCGAGCTCGCCAAGCAGATCCAGAAGCTCGGGCTCGACACCGAAGGGCTGGCGCTGGCCGCCTCGCGCGCACGTAGCTGCGGCCGTCCGCACGCCGCGCGCGACCTGGCCGATCTTGTTGAATCGATCGACGATCCCGAGGCCCCGGTGGGCCGCATCAAGGGCGTCGAACTCGGCGGAAGACCCGCTTATGCGTGAGGAACTGAATTCGTGAAGGGTGTCGCTACCGATATCGGGACCATCCACTTCGTCGGCATCGGCGGCATCGGCATGTCGGGCATCGCCGAGGTGATGCACAATCTCGGCTACAAGGTGCAGGGTTCGGACGTCGCCGAGGGCTATGTGATCGAAGGGCTGCGCGCGCGCGGCATCCCGGTCGCGATCGGCCATTCGGGCGACAATCTCGGCGACGCGGCGGTGGTGGTTACCTCGACCGCGATCAAGCGCGGCAATCCCGAGGTCGAGGCCGCCTATGAGCGCCGCATCCCCGTGGTGCGCCGTGCGGAGATGCTCGCCGAGTTGATGCGGCTGAAGTCGACCGTCGCGGTCGCCGGCACGCACGGCAAGACCACGACCACCTCGATGGTCGCGGCTCTGCTCGACGCGGGCGGCGTCGACCCGACCGTGATCAATGGCGGCATCATCAACCAGTACGGCTCGAACGCCCGCCTCGGCGACAGCGACTGGATGGTCGTGGAAGCCGACGAGAGCGACGGCAGCTTCCTGCGCCTCGACGGGACTATCGCGGTCGTCACCAATATCGATCCCGAGCATCTCGACCATTACGGTTCGTTCGACCGGGTGAAGGACTGCTTCGTCGAGTTCGTCGAGAACGTGCCCTTTTACGGCGCGGCCCTGCTCTGCCTCGATCATCCCGAGGTGCAGGCGATCATCCCGCGCGTGCGCGACCGCCGCATCGTGACCTATGGCTTCGCCGCCTCTGCGGATGTGCGCGGCGTCAACGTCACCCCGCATGGCGGCGGCAACCGCTTCGAGGCGATCATCCGTCACCGCGACGGCACCACGCGCTCGATCGAGAATATCGAGCTGCCCATGCCCGGCCGCCACAATGTCCAGAACGCGCTCGCCGCGATCGGCGTGGCGCTCGAGCTCGGCATTCCCGATGCGACGATCCAGCAGGGCTTCGCCAGGTTCGAAGGGGTCAAGCGCCGCTTCACCAAGGTCGGCGAGGTAAACGGCGCGGCGGTGATCGACGATTACGGCCACCACCCGGTCGAGATCCGCGCGGTGCTCGCCGCGGCGCGCGAGAGCGCCGAGGGCAGGGTGATCGCGGTGGTCCAGCCGCACCGTTATTCGCGGCTCGGCAATCTGATGGACGACTTCGCCCAGGCCTTCAACGACGCCGATATGGTGTTCGTCACCCCGGTCTATGCCGCGGGCGAGGCGCCGGTCGAGGGCGTGAGCGCCGAGGCTTTGGTCGAGAATATCAAGCGCCGCGGGCATCGCTCGGCGGCGACGGTCGAGGATGCGGGCGCGCTGGCGGAGGTGCTGGCGGGCACGGTCCAGCCTGGCGACCTCGTCGTCTGCCTTGGCGCCGGCGACATCACCAAATGGGCCGCCGGCCTCGCCCCGGCGATCGCCACGGTGCGCGCGGAGAAGGCGGCATGAGCGACTGGTTCTCCTCGATGCTCGACATGCAGCGCGAGCTGCTGCGCGCGCAGAAGGCGCAGATCGACGCGGCGCAGAAGATGGTCGACGCGGGCAAGCAGATGACCGCGATGCAGCAGGCCGGGCAGAAGGCCGCCGAGGCCAATTTCGCGGCGTGGAAGCAATGGGCCGGCTTCTGGGGATGGAAGTGAGCGAGACCTGCTACGCCTTGCCTCCGGTACGCGGGAAACTGACTCACGGTGCCGCGCTCGCGCCGCTGGTGTGGTTCAAGAGCGGCGGCACGGCCGAATGGCTGTTTGAGCCGGCGGACGTCAAGGATCTCAGCGACTTCCTCTACGCGCTCGACCCCTCGGTCCCGGTCATGGGTCTCGGGCTGGGCTCGAACATGATCGTGCGCGACGGCGGCGTTCCCGGCGTGGTGGTGCGGCTCGGCAAGCCCTTCGCCACCGTCGAGCAGATCGATGCGACCACGCTCAAATGCGGCGGCGGGGCGTCGGGCATCCTCGTTTCCTCGAAGGCACGTGACGCGGGCATCGCCGGTGTCGAGTTCCTGCGCTCGATCCCGGGCACGGTCGGCGGCTTCGTGCGGATGAATGGCGGCGCCTATGGCCGCGAGACCCGGGACATCCTGGTCGAATGCGAGGTCGTGCTGCGCTCGGGCGAGCAGCGCACGCTGGCGCTGCCCGATCTCGGCTACACCTATCGCCACAGCGAGCTGCCGCGCGGCGCGGTCGTGGTGAGCGCGACCTTCCGCGGTCAGCCGGGCGATCCCGAAGCGATCCAGACCGAGATGGACCGTATCGCCGCCGCGCGCGAGGAATCGCAGCCGCTCCGCTCGAAGACTGGCGGCTCGACCTTCAAGAATCCCGAAGGCCACAAGGCGTGGGCGCTGATCGACGCCGCCGGCTGTCGCGGGCTGCGCATCGGCGACGCGCAGGTCTCGGAGAAGCACTGCAACTTCCTGCTCAACCTCGGCAGCGCCACCAGCGCCGATATCGAGGCGCTGGGCGAGGAAGTCCGCGCCCGGGTGAAGGCGCATTCGGGCGTCGAGCTGGAATGGGAGATTCAGCGCGTGGGAGTATCGGAGTGAACACGCTGCACATCGCAGTATTGATGGGCGGCTGGTCGGCCGAGCGTGAGGTTTCGCTGATGTCGGGCAAGGGTATCGCGCAGGCGCTCGAGAGCCTCGGGCACCGCGTGACCCGGATCGACATGGACCGCGATGTCGCGGTGAAGCTCGCCGAGGCCAAGCCGGATCTCGTGTTCAACGCGCTCCACGGCACGCCCGGCGAGGACGGCACGGTGCAGGGCATGCTCGACCTGATGGGCATCCGCTACACCCATTCGGGGCTCGTCACCTCGGTGATCGCGATCGACAAGCAGCTGACCAAGCAGGCGCTCGTGCCGCACGGGGTGCCAATGCCCGGCGGACGGATCGTCGAGACCGAGAGCCTCTTTGACGGCGATCCGCTGCCGCGGCCTTATGTGCTCAAGCCCGTCAACGAGGGTTCCTCGGTAGGCGTGGCGATCGTCACCGACGAGGGCAATTACGGCAATCCGATCAGCCAGGACGCGCGCGGGCCGTGGCAGGAATTCGACCAGCTCCTCGCCGAACCCTTCATCCGCGGACGCGAGCTCACCACCGCGGTGCTGGGCGATCAGGCGCTGGGCGTGACCGAACTCAAGCCCAAGAGCGGCTTCTACGACTACGATGCGAAGTACACCGACGGCCTCACCGAGCATGTCTGCCCAGCCGAGATCCCCGACGACATCGCCGAGGCGTGCAAGCGCATCGCGGTCGAGGCGCATCGCCTGCTCGGCTGCAAGGGTGCCTCGCGCTCGGACTTCCGCTGGGACGATGCGCGCGGCGTCGAGGGGCTGTTCCTGCTCGAGGTCAACACCCAGCCGGGCATGACCCCGCTCAGCCTCGTGCCGGAGCAAGCCAAGCATATCGGTATGAGCTATGCCGAGCTGGTGCAGAAGATCGTCGAGGAGGCGATGAAATGACCACGCGCGCGACCCGCAAGCCCGCTACGCGCCGTCCCGCGCCGAAGAAGCGGCCGGCGGCGAAGCGCCCGAAGAAGCCGGGGGTACTCGACCAGGTCGTCGCGGCTCTGCCCTTCACCGAGGAAGAATTGCGCCGCGGCGCCTCGTGGCTGATCCTCGGTGTGGGCTGCGCGGCGGTGCTCGGCGTGGCGAGCTGGTTCGGCGTGCCCGGCATGATCGGTACCGCGGTTGCCGAGGGCGTGGGCCGCGCGGGCTACCGCGTCGAGCAGATCCAGCTCACCGGGATCAACCGCGCCGACCGCATGACCGTCTACGCCAAGGTGCTCGAGGAGAAATCGCGCGCCATGCCGCTGGTCGACCTGAAAGGGGTGCGCGACCGGCTGGTGCAATATGGCGGCTGGATCGAGGATGCGCGCGTCTCGCGCCGGCTGCCCGACACGCTCGTCGTGCACATCGTCGAGCGCACGCCAGCGGCAGTGTGGCAGAACAACCGCCAGCTGATGCTGATCGACGCCTCGGGCGTATTGCTCGAGCCGGTCTCCGCCGAGGCGATGCCCGATCTGCCTTTGGTGATCGGCGACGGCGCCAACGAGCAGGAAGGCGCCTATAATCGTCTCCTCGCCACCGCGCCCGCGCTCAAGCCGCAGGTCAAGGCGGCAACCTGGGTCGGTAACCGCCGCTGGGACCTGACCTTCACGAGCGGCGAGAAGCTGCAACTCCCCGAAGGCGAAGAGGAATCGGCGCGCGCCCTAGTCAAATTTGCGGAGTTGGACGGCACGCAGCGCCTGCTAAATCGTGGTTATCTGAGCTTTGACATGCGTGATCCGGACAAAATGGTCGTTCGGACGCAGCCGCGGGCGACACCGCCGCCGACGACAAGTGTGGACAAAGGCGCAATAGGATGATTCAGATTGGGACGGGCACCTGATTTTGCTGTGGACCGCGGACCTGCGGCGCGCGACGGATCGGGCAAGTAGGGCGTAACGGAGGGCAAAATGGCGAAGGCTGCACCGGAAGGACTGATCACGGCACTCGACGTCGGCTCGTCGAAGGTCTCGGCGCTGATCGCCCAGAAGGGCGATGGCGGGGAACTCGTCGTGCTCGGCACCGGGCAGCGCGAGAGCCGTGGCGTCAAGCGCGGCTATATCGCCGACATGGACGCGACCGAGCAGGCCATCCGTGAAGCGGTCGAGCAGGCCGAGCGTATCGCCGGGCAGAATATCGAGGACGTCTGGGTCAGCTTCTCCGCAGGCGGGCTGGTGTCGGACATCGTCAAGCTCGAGGTCGATCTGGGCGGCCACCGCGTCGAGCAGTCGGACATCGATGAGCTGCTCAAGGCTGGGCGCAACGCGATCGATCCCAATGGCCGCATGGTGCTGCACGCGGTGCCGATGCGCTACACGCTCGACGGGCTCGCCGGGGTCAAACGCCCGCTGGGGCTGCATGCCGACCGGCTCGGCGTCGACATCCACATGGTCGCGACCGAGGGCTCGCCGGTGCGCAATCTCGATCTGTGCGTCCGCTCGGCGCATCTCGAGGTGCGCTCGATCATCGCTGCGCCGGTGGCGACCGGACTCTCCTGCCTGAGCGACGAGGAGCGCGAGCTGGGCGTGGCGTTGGTCGAGATCGGCGCGGGCGTGACCAACGTCTCGGTCTTCTCGGGCGGCGTGCTCACCGGGCTCGCCTCGATCCCGAGTGGGTCGGCCGACATCACCGACGACATCGCCTCGGCCTTCGGTGCGCTGCGCACCTGGGCGGAGCGGGCGAAGTGCTTCCACGGCTCGGCGAACCTGAGCCCGCGCGACAATCACGAGATGATCGACGTCGCTCCGGTCTCGCCCGAGGACGGCGCCGAGGGCGCGCGTATCACCCGTGCCCAGCTCAACGCGGTGATCCGCCACCGGCTCGACCGACTGATGCAGGCGATCCGCGCCGAATTGACCAAGCTCAACTTCGACGATCCGGTCGGGCGCCAGATCGTACTCACCGGCGGCGGCGCCGAGCTGAAGGGCATTGCCGACTATGCGCAGCAGGCGCTCAACCGCGCGGTGCGCGTGGGCCGGCCCAAGGGGCTGACTGCCTTGCCGGAAGCACATGCCGGCCCGGCCTTCGCGACGCTTGCCGGACTCGCGCGTTTCGCGTCGAGCGACCCGGTCGACCTGCGCGCGCTGGAGCCGACGCGCGCGCAAATGGTGACGCGAAGTAGCCCGCGTGCCGTACTTGGTCGCTTGTTTGAGGCGTTTCGGACGAATTATTAAAGAAATGAGACTGGGGCGGCTCTTTTGGCTAGAGTCGCTGCGGGGCTTGGTGCAGAAACGGCGAGATTGATGCGTGTCCCGACATGAGTTCCGCGGGACATGAGGGGAGACCATCCGATGAGTATCGAATTCCTTCCGCCCGATGTGGACGAGCTGACGCCCAAGATTACGGTCGTCGGCGTGGGCGGTGCCGGGGGCAACGCGATCGCGAACATGATCCGCGCCGAGGTGCAGGGCGTGACGTTCCTCGTCGCCAATACCGACGCGCAGGCACTGAAGCAGTCGACCGCGCCGTCGCGTATCCAGCTCGGCGCCAAGATCACCCAGGGTCTGGGCGCGGGTTCCCGGCCCGAGATCGGGCGTGCGGCGGCGGAAGAGACGATCGATCAGGTCGCCAAGGCGCTCGAGGGGTCGCACATGTGCTTCCTTGCGGCGGGCATGGGCGGCGGCACCGGCACGGGGGCCGCGCCGGTGATCGCCAAGACCGCGCGCGACATGGGCATCCTCACCGTGGGCGTGGTGACCAAGCCCTTCGCGTTCGAGGGCAAGCGCCGCGCGCAGTCGGCCGAGGCCGGCATCGAGGAACTGCAGAAGTACGTCGATACGCTGATCGTCATCCCCAATCAGAATCTGTTCCTCATCGCCAACGCCAACACGACCTTCAAACAGGCGTTCGAGATGGCCGACGAGGTGCTCCAGCAGGGCGTCCGCGGCATCACCGACCTGATGGTCATGCCGGGCCTCATCAACCTCGACTTCGCCGACGTCCGCTCGGTGATGCAGGAGATGGGCAAGGCGATGATGGGCACCGGCGAGGCCGATGGCGACGATCGCGCGATTATCGCCGCGCAGAAGGCGATCGCCAATCCGCTGCTCGACGGTGTCAGCATGAACGGCGCCAAGGGCGTGATCGTCTCGATCACCGGCGGCGAGGACATGCGCCTGCTCGAGGTCGACGAGGCGGCGAACCACATCCGCGAGCTGGTCGATCCCGACGCCAACATCATCTGGGGCTCGGCGTTCAATCCCGATCTCGAGGGCCGCATCCGCGTGTCGGTCGTCGCGACCGGCATCGAGGCCGATGCCAAGGCGCCGGCCGCCGCTGCGCCCGAGGCGCCGCGCGTCTTCTCGTTCGGCAATCGCCGCTCGGGTGAGCCGGTGGTGCCGAGCCGTCCTGCCGTGGTGGCCACGCCGAGCTTCGAGGCGCCGGCTCCCGAGCCGGAACCCGAGCCCGTCGCCGAAGAACAGGCCTATGAGGTGCCCGTCGCCGCTGACGAGCCGCTCGACCTGTCCGAGCCGGTCGACGAGAGCGATGACGAGCTGGTGCTCGGCTCCGAACTCGCGCCCGAGGCACCCGCCGTCGAGGCGCCGGAGCCGGAACCCGTACCCGAGACCGGCCGTCGCCGCTGGCTGACCGAGGACGACGAGGCTCCCGCGCCGGCTCCGGCCGCCGAGGAACGCCCCGCGCGCAAGGCCGGCGGCACGCTATTCGAGCGCATGGCCTCGGCCGCGCGCGGCGGCTCCAAGTCGGACGATGACGACAAGGACGCGCTGGACATCCCGCGCTTCCTCAACCGCCAGAACAACCAGTAAGCAATGGTCCGGACCGCGCTCTTCGGCTCGTCCGAAGGGCGCGGTTCCTCCCTTTCATCGCCGATCCGCCCCGGTTGATCGAGCGTTCCGGTGCGTGTCATTGCCGGTTCAGGTGCGTGGCGCTCTAGGCTGGAAGAACGCATGAACCGGATTCGTTTCTTCCGCCCGAGCCTGTTTGCTCTGGCGCTCGCCGCCCTTCCAGGTGCCGCACCCGTCGCGGCGCAGACGATGGTGCAGACCGTCGGCGACGCCGATCGCCTCGCCGATCAGGTGCGCGTCCTCGCCGCCGATCCCCGCAACGTGAGCGCGCTTGTCGAAGCGGGTCGGCTGAGCGTGCGGCTGGGCGACATGCCCGCCGCGATGGCGTTTTTCGCACGCGCCGAGTCGGTGGCGCCTTCCGATCCCCGGATCGCGGCGGGCCGGGCGAGTGCATTGGTGCAGAGCGGGCGGCCTGGTGAGGCACTCCGCCTGTTCGGGATCGCCGAGAGCCGCGGGATGCCGGTGATCGACTTCGCTTCCGACCGTGGCTTCGCTTACGATCTGATGGGCGTGCCGCTGGCCGCACAGCGCGACTATAAGCTCGCGCTGACGCGCAACCACGACGACGAACTGGTTCGCCGCTACGCGCTGTCGCTCGGCGTTTCGGGCAAGCGCGAGGAGGCGATGGTGCAACTCGACCCGCTGCTCCGCCGCGGCGATCGCGCAGCCTGGCGTGCGCGCGCCTTCGTCCTCGCGATGAACGACGACATTCCCGGCGCCGAGCGCATCGCGAGCAGCATGATGCCCGGCGCGATGGGCCAGTCGATGAGTCCCTTCTTTCGCAAGCTGGCGACCCTCGGCCCGGCGGACCGCGCCTTCGCGGTGCATTTCGGTGAGGTCTCGTCGAGCCCGGCGCGCGTGTCCGATGCACGGATGGCGCCGCCCTTGCCCTATATCGCGCCCGAGCCGGCGCCAGCGCAGGTCGCGGCGGTGGCCATTCCGAAGCCGGCGGCGGTACCGATTCGCAAGGACCGGCGGGGCAGGGCGCGCGATGCCCAGCTCGCCGCGCAGACCAGCCGCCCGACCCCCGCGCCGGCTCCGGTCCACCATGTAGACGACGATCTCCCGCCGCCGCCGGCAGCGCCGACGCAGATGGCGATGGCCCCTGCGACGCCGATGGTGCAGCCCGTGCCCGGCTCGACCCCGTTGGTGCAGCCGCTTCCGCATGCGCCGATGGTCCAGCCGCTTCCGCGCACGCCGACTTCGCAGCCGCCGGCCTTGGTGCAGCAGGTTCCCGGTTCGACCGCGACCATGCAGCAGACCACGCCGCCGCCCGCGCGGGTGGCGCCACCGCCAATACAGCTCGCCAGTTCCACGGTCGCGCCGCGTCCGGCCCCGCCGATGACGATGCACGCGACGCCAGTCCCGCCGCCGGCAGAGCGGCCGGCACTAGTGCCCGCGCCAGCATCGCCAACGGTCGTGCCGACGCCCGCTCCGGCCACCACGATTGCGTCCGCACCGCTGCCTGCGGTCGTGCGCGCGCCTGCGCCCGCTACGACGGTTGCATCGGCACCACCGCCTACGGTCGTGCCCGCACCCGCGCCGGCTACCGCTGTTGTGCCGGCACCGCTGCCCGCGGTCGTGCGCCCACCCGCGACGGCTCCCACCGCTGCGTCGGCGGCGCCGCCCACCGCTGTGCCGGCCCCCGCGCCGACGCCCGCGACCACCGCAGCGTCGGCGGCGCCCGCGGCAGCTGTGCCGGGCTTTAGCGAGGCCGTCACCGGGCCGGTGGACTCCGCGCCCGCATCCACGGCCGTTGCCGCGGCTCCCGCCGTCGTGACGCCTCCGCCGGCTGCCGCACCTCCTGCATTCGCCGCAACGAACCCCGCGCCCGCGGCCGAACGCCCGGCCAATCGCGTCGGCGCCGAGGATGCGGCGCTCGCCGACATCATGCGCGAGATCACGCCCGAGCCGGCCTCTACGCCGACCGTAACGCCGGCAAGCACCCCGGCGACGATCGTCCCCGCGCCGGCACGCGCCGCACCGCCGCCGCCGCCGCCTCCGTCCGTGAAGAAGCCGGTGCCGGCCGAGATCACGCCAGCGGCGAAGCCCGAGCCGAAGACCGCGAAACCCGACCCCAAGGCGTCCACCAAACCGGATACCAGGGCGGAGAAGCCCGAGGTGACGGCGAAGATCGATCCCAGGACCGGTAAGCCCGATCCCAAGGCTACGAAGATCGACCCCAAGACCGGAAAACCCGACCCCAAGGCAGCGGCGAAGATCGATCCCAAGACCGGCAAGCCCGACACCAAGGGCACGAAGCCTGATCCGAAAAAGTCCGCCAAGCCCGATCCGGCCAAGGCCGAGCCTGCGCGCGTCTGGGTGCAGGTGGCCGGCGGCGCCAACGAGGATACGCTTGCCGGCGCATGGAAGAAGGTCGTCGCCCAGGCCCCCGCTGCGTTCAAGGGCCGTGCCGCCTGGACCACGCCGCTGCGCGCCACCAATCGCGTGCTGACCGGCCCGTTCAAGACCGCCGAAGATGCGCAGGACTTCGTCAACGCGCTCCGGAAAGAGGGCGTGTCCGCTTTCGTGTTCAGCAGCGAGCCCGGCCAGAAGGTGACGAAGCTCGCGACGAAGTGAGGCGGTTCACCCGGGCGGTTTTTGTGGCTAAGGCCGCGGCATGACCGACCGAGCCCGCTGGGCAGCCGATCCCGCTACGGCGCATCGCCTCCATTCCGAGCGTGGCGGTGCCGCCCGCGGCCCGCGCGACGCGTTCCAGCGTGACCGCGACCGCATCATCCACTCGATCAGCTTCCGGCGCCTGCGCCATAAGACGCAGGTGTTCATGGCGCCCGACGGCGACCATTTCCGCGTGCGGCTGACGCACAGTCTCGAAGTCGCGCAGATTGGCCGCGCCGCGGCGCGCACGCTCGGGCTCAACGAGGATCTGACCGAGGCGCTCTGCCTCGCGCACGATATCGGTCATCCACCTTTCGGCCATGCCGGCGAGCGCGCGCTCGAGGAGGCCCTGCGCAACCATGGGGGGTTCGATCACAACGGCCACACGCTGCGTGCACTCACCCGGCTCGATTCGCCCTATCCCGAATGGGACGGCCTCAACCTCACCTGGGACACGCTCGAGGGACTGGCCAAGCATAATGGCCCGGTACGCGAGGCAGGCTGGGCGCTGGCCGAGGTCGATCGCGCGCAGGACCTCGGGCTCGACCATTGGCCCTCGCTCGAAGCGCAGGTCGCCGCGATTGCCGACGATATCGCCTATGACAATCACGACATCGACGACGGGTTGCGCGCCGGACTGCTCACGCTCGATCAGTTGCTCGAACTGCCGATGGTGGCCGAAGGGTGGGCGGCGGTGACTGCGCGCTTTCCAGGCGTGTCGCGCAAACGGCTGGTGGGCGAATTGATCCGCTCGCAGATCGGCGCGATGGTCAACGACCTGATCGCCGAGACGCGGCGGCGGGTTGCTGCCGCGGGTATCGAGACGGTGGAAGATATCCGCGCCGCGGGTCAATGCCTGTCCGGCTTCTCGCCCGGGATGCGCGAGGCCGAGCGCGAATTGAAGCGCTTCATGTACGCCAATCTCTACCATCATCCGCGCCAGCTCGCCGCGGCGGAGATGGCGCATGGCGTGATTGCCGGCCTGTTCGCGGCCTATGCCGCCGACCCGGCGCTGCTGCCTGAGACGTGGCGCGAGACGCTGCCCGAGGAACAGACGGCACGCGCCCGGCACATCGCCGACTTCATCGCCGGCATGACCGACCGCTACGCCGTCGCGCGCTATCGCGAGGTGGTCGGACCACTCGACCTGCCCGAAGGCTTCTGAACAAGGAACAAGGCCGGGGCGTCGCCGCCCCGGCCTCGGAAAACCCCGCGAGGAAAGAAACGGGGCTTAACGCTGCGCGAGTTCGGTTTTCTTCGCCTTGGGAGCGGCGAAGGACACGCGAGTCAGGTCGAAATAGCCGTCGACCCAGCCGTTCTTGACGCGCATCCGGAACTTGGCGCCCGAATCGCCCTTGCCCTCGATGATCTTGGCGCCGTCTTCGACAGTCGTCGAATAGGTATAGGTCACACCTTCATAGGTGAAGCTGTTCTCGGCGGCGAAAGCGGCAGGAGCAGTGAAAGTAAGCATGGCGGCGGCGGCCGCGAAAAGGAACTTCGACACGATCTTTCTCCCTGTTGGTTCAAGAGCCAGATCGGCATCCGGTTTGTTATGTTCTGACGTTGTTTTGTTGCGATGCAGCAAAACGGGCAATCGCAAAGCGAGTGCTGTGCAGTTGCACTTTGCGCAAGCGACGAGCTGAGCCGCGGCGGCGATCAACCGAAGGCGTGACAAACTTCTGCGACAGGTGACGCCTATCCCTTGGCTCGACAGGGCAGGGAAGGTTCGTCGGTATGTCGGCTGCCAGTATCGCATTGAATAGGTTCGGACTTGGCGCCCGGCCCGGCGATCGCGTGGACGGCGATCCGAAGCGCTGGCTGCTCGCGCAATTCGACGCCTATGACCCGCGCCCGGCCGCGATCGCGTCGCTGCCGCCGAGCGCGACCATCGCCCGCGACCTCGCCGATTATCTCGAACAGGCGCGCCAGTTGCGCCGCGCCAATGGCGCGCAGCCGCAGCAACCGGAACAGCGACGTGGACCTGTCGGCTATGTCGCGCCGCAGGCCATGGCGGCGGGCGACGCTATGACGGCGCAGCCCGCGATGCCGGCACAGTCGGCCGCCAAGCCGCCGTTGAGCGCGGCCGAGCAGGCGCGCGCCTTCGCCCGCAAACAGGGCCGCGAATATTATGGTGGCGCGGTCGCGGCGCGTAGCCTCGCCGCGCTCAACGGCCCGTCGCCCTTCGTCGAGCGGCTGGTGCATTTCTGGTCGAACCATTTCGCCGTCTCGGCCGACAAGCTCACCGTGGTCGGGCTCGCCGGCGCGTTCGAATTCGAGGCGATCCGTCCGCATGTGCTGGGCAATTTCGGTGACCTGCTCGGCGCGGTCGAGCGGCATCCGGCGATGCTGCTCTATCTCGACCAGGCCCAGTCGGTGGGTCCGAACAGCGTCGCCGGCCAATTCGTCGCGAGGCGCCGGCCGGGGCAGGCGGGGAAGCTCGGGCTCAACGAAAATCTCGCGCGCGAAATCATGGAGCTGCACACGCTCGGCGTGCGTACCGGTTACAGCCAGGCCGACGTCACCGAATTTGCCCGAGCGATGACCGGCTGGACCGTCGCCGGGCTCAACGAGGGCACGCGCGCACGCTTCGCCGGCACCGAGGGTACGCCCGGCGCCTTCATCTTCGCCGATCGCCTGCACGAGCCGGGCGTGCGCACCATCCTCGGCAAGAATTACGATCAGGCGGGCGAGAAGCAGGCGGCCGCGGTGCTCTCCGATCTCGCGACCAGCCCGGCTACCGCGCGTCACGTCTCGACCAAGCTCGCCCGCCATTTCGCCGGCGACGAGCCGCCGCCCGCTTTGGTCGCGCGGATGGAGGCGACGTGGCTCAAGACCGGGGGCCATCTGCCTAGCGTCTACCGCGTGCTGATCGACGCGCCCGAATGCTGGGTCGAGGTGCCAGTGAAGTTCAAGTCGCCCTGGGAATGGTCGGTCTCATCGCTGCGGGCGCTCGGCACGCGCGAGCTACAGCCGCAGGCGATGGTCGGGCTGCTGCGCGAGCTGGGCCAGCCCGTGTGGCAGCCCGGATCGCCCGCCGGGTACGACGACATCGCCGCGAGCTGGGTCGCGCCCGACGCGGTGCTGCGCCGCGTGGAGGCGGCGCAACGGCTCGCATCGCGCGCCCGCGACACGATCGACGCCCGCCAGCGGGCGCCGGAACTTTTCCCCGCCGCGCTCAGCAGCGCGACGGCACAGGCAATCGCCCGGGCGGAAAGCCCGGGGCAGGGGGTGGCACTGATGCTCGTCGCCCCAGAGTTCATGCGGAGATAACAGGGATGATAAGCCGCCGAAGTTTCGTGACCGCTGCAGGGGGTGTGGCGCTCGTCGCGGGGTTCGCCCCGCAGATGCTGTTCGCCAGAGCGCTCACCGAGCGGCGTTTCGTGTTTATCATCCAGCGGGGGGCCGCCGACGGGTTGCACACGCTCGCGCCCGTCGGCGATCCCGCCTATGCCAGCCAGCGCGGCAACTTCGCCGAGGATTTCGCCGCGGCGCCCCGGCTCGATTCCATGTTCGCGCTGCACCCCGCACTGACAACGGTGTATGGTCTCTTTCAGGCGAAGCAGGCCAGCTTCGTCCATGCCGTCGCCTCGCCCTATCGCGACCGTTCGCATTTCGACGGCCAGAATGTCCTCGAGACCGGTGGGACCTCGGCCTATCAGCTCAAGGACGGCTGGCTGAACCGCATGCTCGGTTTGCTGCCGGGCACGCAGGGTAAGGGCATCGCGCTCGCCGCGACCGTTCCGATGGCGTTGCGCGGCAAGGTAGAGGTCGCGTCCTACGCGCCGTCGGGGCTGCCCGATGCCAGCGACGATCTGATGGCCCGCGTCTCCTCACTCTACACCGGAGATGCCCAGCTCCACGCGATCTGGGAGCAGGCGATGTCGACGCGGACGCTCACCAGCGATCTCGCCAGCGACAATGGCCGCAACGCCGCCGCCACCGGCGCGCTCGCCGCACGGCTGCTGGCGGCGCCGGATGGCGCGCGCGTGGCGATGATCGAGACCAACGGCTGGGACACGCATGCCCAGCAGCGCGGGCGCCTGGCGAACCAGCTCAAGGGGCTCGACGCGCTGATCGGCGGGCTCAAGACCGGGCTCGGCCCGCTCTGGGCGGACACGCTCGTCGTCGTCGCGACCGAATTCGGCCGCACCGTGCGCGTGAACGGTACGCAGGGGACGGACCACGGCACCGCCTCGGTGGCGATGCTGCTCGGTGGCGCGGTCAATGGCGGCAAGGTCAATGCCGACTGGCCGGGACTGGCCGATGCCGCGCTCTACGAGAATCGCGACCTCAAGCCGACGATCGGGCTCGACGCCGTGATCGGCAGCGCGGTGGCCGCGCATTACGACATCCTGCCCAACCGGGCGATGGCGGCGCTCTTCCCGGACGTCCGCCAGGCGCGCTTCATGAACGATCTGGTGCGGGTCTAATCACCTGTACCACCCCGAACCTCCTCCTCCGCGCGACCGGAGGAGGGGGACGGTGTCATTTCATTCCGTCGCATTTAATGATCCGCGCGACAGATCGGTGCTAGGCTAGCGTCTCCAGTAACATAGCGAACTTAGCCATGGCTGCTGTCAGCATCGCCCTCAACCGCTTTGGCCTTGGCGCGCGCCCGGACGAGCCCGCGCCCGCCGACCCTCGAAAATGGCTGTCGGCGCAATTCGACACCTATGACGCGCGCCCCGCTGCGCTGGCCGGCACGCCCACCCGGGCCCAGGTCACCACCCACGTCGTCGCCTATCAGGACGGCGAGGTGCAATATGTTCGGGAAGAGCGTGAGCGGGTCGCGGCCGCGAAATCGCAGCAGCAGAGCGGCGCGCCAGGCGGCGACATGGCGAGCATGTCGGGAGCACCGGGAATGTCTGCGGCCGTCAAACCGGCGACCGCCCGCGGGCAGTCGCCGATCAACCTGGCGGCGCGCGCGCTATACCTCGATTATGTCGCCTCGGTGGGCGCGCGGACCAATATCGCTGTGACCACGCCGGCGCCTTTCGTCGAGCGCATGGTCCATTTCTGGTCCAACCATTTCACCGTGTCGAACAGCAAGCTGCCCGTCACCGGGCTGGCCGGCCCGTTCGAGTTCGAGGCGATCCGTCCGCACGTCCTCGGCAAGTTCCGCGACATGCTCGGAGCCGTCGAAAGCCACCCGGCCATGCTGATCTATCTCGATCAGGACCGTTCGATCGGCCCCAACAGCAAGGTCGGCAAGCTCTTCACCTATCCCGACGGTCGTCCGCAATTCGGCATCAACGAGAATCTCGCACGCGAGATTCTGGAGCTGCACACGCTGGGCGCCGGTAGCGGCTATACGCAGGCCGACGTCACCGAATTCGCCCGGGTGATGACCGGCCGCAACGTGAATGGCGGGATGAGCACGCGGCTCCCCGATCGCTTTGGCCCCCCGGCCCAACCGGGCGACTATGTCTTTGTCGATGCGATGCACGAGCCGGGCGCGCGCACGATCCTGGGCAAGTCCTATGCGCAACCCGGCGAGGCCCAGTCGCAGGCGGTGCTCGACGATCTCGCCGCCAGCCCGGCCACGGCCGCGCATATATCGACCAAGCTCGCCCGCCATTTCTGCGGCGACGTGCCGCCGCCGGCGCTGGTCGATCGGCTCAAGACCGCCTGGCTCAAGTCGGATGGCGACCTGCCCACGCTCTATCATGTGCTGATCGACAGCCAGGAGGCCTGGGCGCCCGCACCGCTCAAGTTCAAGACGCCCTGGGAATGGTCGCTCTCGGTCTGGCGCGCCACTGGCGCGCGCGAGGTCAGGCCCGACACGATCGTGGGGCTGCTCGATCAGCTCGGCCAGCCGATATGGAAAGCCGGGCAGCCCAATGGCTATGACGACATCGCATCCAGCTGGGCCGCTCCCGACGCGGTGCTGCGGCGTATCGAGGCGGCGCAGAGCTTTGCCGAACATGCCGGCCCGATCGATGCGCGCGCGCTCGCACCGCGTCTGTTTCCCGATGCGCTCAGCCCTGCCACGGCCCAGTCGCTGGCGCGTGCCGAAAGCCCGACCCAGGCGGTCGCGCTGCTGCTCGTCGCACCCGAGATGATGCGGAGATGACATGATGGACCGGCGCTTCTTCGTCACCGGCGCGGCCGTGACCGCTGCCACCCTCGGCTTCGCGCCCCGGCTGACCTTCGCCAAGGCGGCGACCGACCGGCGCTTTCTGTTCATCATCCAGCGCGGTGGCGCGGACGGGCTGCACATCGTCGCGCCGGTGGGCGATCCCGCCTTTGCGACGCAGCGTGGCGTGCTGGCGGAGGATTTCGCGGCGGCGCCCCGGCTCGACAGCATGTTCGCGCTGCATCCGGCGCTGTCGACGCTCCACGGCCTCTACGGCGCGAAGGAGGCGATGTTCGTCCATGCGGTCGCCTCGCCCTATCGCGACCGGTCGCATTTCGATGCGCAGAATGTGCTCGAGAGCGGCGGCACCAGTGCCTACCAGCTCAAGGACGGCTGGATGAACCGGATGCTCGGCCTCCTGCCGGGCAGCGAAGCGCGCGCGATCGCGATCGCCTCGACGGTGCCGCTGGCGCTGCGGGGCACGCACGAGGTCACCTCCTACGCGCCGTCGCGCCTGCCCGGCGCGCACGAGGAGCTGCTGCAGCGCGTCGGTACGCTCTACGAAGGCGATAACCAGCTCCACGGGCTATGGGCTGAAGCGATGAATACACGCTCTCTCGTCGGCGACCTCGGAGGCGACGATAGCGACAATGCCGCGGCAGCCGGCGCACTGGCCGCGCGTCTGCTCAAGCCCGAAAACGGCGCACGTCTGGCGATGATCGAGACCGGTGGATGGGACACGCATCTGCAGCAGCGCGGGCGGCTCAAGGCGCAGCTCAAGGCACTCGACGCGCTGGTGGGCGGACTCAAGGCCGGGCTCGGGCCGCTCTGGGCGAATACACTGATCGTCGTCGCGACCGAATTCGGCCGCACCGTGCGCGTCAACGGCACGCTGGGCACCGATCATGGCACCGCTACGGTGGCGATGCTGCTCGGCGGCGCAGTCAATGGCGGGCGGGTCGAGGCCGACTGGCCCGGCTTGGCCGATGCCGCGCTCTACGAGAATCGCGATCTCAAGCCGACCATCGGGCTCGACGCGGTGATCGGCAGCGCGATCGCGGGCCATTACGATATCCTGCCTAACCGGGCGATGGCGGCTCTCTTCCCGGACGTGCAGCAAGCACGCTTCATGCACGATCTGGTACGCGCCTGACCGCCCGCGCGAGCGACGGTGCAGCGATACTTTGCGTGGCGGGCGGGCTTGGGGTACAGGGCGCGCTTTCCAAGCAACCTGGACCGCCAATGACGCTCTACGCCCGTTTCGCCGCGCACCTCGATACCGTTCTCGACGCCCTTGTCGCGTCGGGTGACCTGCCGGCGGGCCTCGAGCGACGCGCGGTCACGGTCGAGCCGCCGCGCGACCCCAGCCATGGCGACCTCGCGACCAACGCCGCGATGGTGCTGGCCAAGCCGGCCGGCACCAATCCGCGTGCGCTCGCCGAGAAGATCTCGGCCGGACTGGGCGCGCTTGGCGAAGTGTCCGAGGTCTCGGTCGCCGGCCCGGGCTTCATCAATCTCCGCCTGACCGACGACACCTGGCGTGGCGAGCTCGCCGCGATCCATGAGGCTGGCGATGATTACGGCCGCTCGAAGCTGGGCGAGGGCGTCACCGTCAACGTCGAATATGTCTCGGCCAACCCGACGGGGCCGATGCACATGGGTCATTGCCGCGGCGCGGTGGTGGGCGATGCGCTCGCGAGCCTGCTCGAGTTCGTCGGGCACAAGGTAATCCGCGAATATTATGTCAACGACGCCGGCGGGCAGGTCGACGTGCTCGCACGCTCGGCGCACCTGCGCTACCGCGAAGCGCTAGGCGAGACGATCGAGATCCCCGAGGGCCTGTACCCGGGCGACTATCTGAAGCCTGTCGGCGAAGTGCTTGCCACCGAATATGGCGATCAGTGGGTCGGCAAGCCCGAGGGTGAATGGCTCGCGCTGTTTCGCCGCCAGGCGGTCGCCGCGATGCTCGTCATGATCAAGCAGGACCTCGCCCTGCTCGGCATCCACCACGATCTCTTCTCGTCCGAGGCCGAGCTGCAGGCCGCGGGCAAGCCCGAGGCGGCCGAGGCGTGGCTGCGCGAGCGCGGCCTCGTCTATGATGGTGTGCTCGAGGCGCCCAAGGGCGAGACGCCCGAGGATTGGGAGCCGGTCGAGCTGCCGCTGTTCCGCGCCACGCAATTCGGCGACGATCAGGACCGTCCGATCAAGAAGTCGAACGGCGCCTGGACCTATTTCGGCGCCGACCTCGCTTACCATTTCCAGAAGGCGCAGGCCGCCGACCAGCTGATCGACATCTGGGGTGCCGACCATGCCGGCACGGTCAAGCGCATCGTCGCGGCGGTGCAGGCGCTGACCGGGGGCAAGACGCGGTTCGACGTCAAGCTTGTTCAGATGGTGCGCCTGCTGCGCGCCGGCGAGCCGGTGAAGATGTCGAAGCGGGCGGGCAATTTCGTCACGCTCGCCGATGTGGTGAACGAGGTGGGCAAGGACGTGGTTCGCTTCACCATGCTCACCCGCAAGGCCGACGCGCAGATGGACTTCGACTTCGCCAAGGTGGTCGAGGCGTCGAAGGACAATCCGGTCTTCTACGTCCAGTATGCGCATGCCCGCGTGGCCTCGCTCGGGCGGCGGGTGGCCGAGGCAGGGATCACCTGCGGCGCGCCGGACCTGTCCCTGCTTGATACAGGCGAGCTTTCTCTGGTGCAGCGCTCTGCGCAGTTCCCGCGCATCGTCGAAGCGGCCGCGGCGGCGCGCGAACCGCATCGCATCGCCTTCTATCTCTATGATCTCGCTGCAGAACTCCATTCCTTGTGGAATCTCGGCAAGGACGATCCGGCGCGCCGCTTCCTGATTGCCGATAATGCGGCTTTGACCTGTGCCCGTCTTTTCCTGGCACAGGCAATCGGGCAGATTATCCGCAACGGCTTCGCGATCATGGGGGTTGAAGCCGTCCAGGAGATGTAAGCGATGAGCGTGCGTGCGGGGGACGGCTATGGCGACGACGATCGCCTGCCCTGGCTCGAGACTGTCGAGGACGAATATCGCGAGGGGCCGTCCGCGCTGCGGATCGTGCTGCTCGTGCTGCTCGGGCTCGCGGTGATCGCGACGGCGATCTTCGGCTATTACTGGTATCAGCACTCGCGCGGTCAGGGTGGCAATGGCGAACTGATCCAGGCTCCCGAAGGTGACTATAAGGTCAAGCCGGACGATGCTGGCGGGATGAAGGTGGAAAGCGAGGGCGATGCCGTCTTCGCGACCAGCGAGGGCGAGGCGGCCAACGCCTCGGTCGATACCGACGCGGTGCCCGAGGCGCCGATCGCCGGCACGAAGGCCTCGGCGCCCAAGGCGGCGGCGCCCGGCGCAGCCAAGGTCGACGTGGCCGTTCCGGCAAGCGGCGGCAAGCTCGAGGCGCAGAGCCCGGCCAGAAAGATCCCCGCGACCGTGTCGGCACCTGCGGGCGTTGCAAGCGGTGCGCTGATCCAGCTCGGCGCTTTCCCCGACGAGGGCGGTGCCAACATCACCTGGGCGCGCCTGTCGAAGCGCTTCGGCTATCTCGCCCCGCTCGGCAAATCGATCGAGCGCGGCACGGACAGCGCGGGTAAGACCGTGTGGCGCCTGCGCGTCAACGCGGGGAGCAACGGTCAGGCGAAGGATCTGTGCGGGCGGCTCAAGGTCGCCGGCGAGAATTGCTACGTGGCGAACTGAACGGCGGCGTGCCGCTACCGTCATCCCGGCGAAAGCCGGGATCTCGTAAAGTAGCTGGACTCGGCGCTCTCACCTGCTCCGTCACCCTGAACTTGTTTCAGGGTCGCGCGGGCCTTGGGAAATCCGCAGAGCGCATCAGCCTGGCCGTGGCGCGAGCGCGGGGAAACGTCAGCTTTCGCTCCCCTTGCCCCGGTCGATCGGCTAAGCCGCGGGGATGAAGCCTGTCATCTTCGGCGTTTCCGGCCTGACCCTCACTTCCGACGAGCGCGATTTCTTCCGGGAAGCCGATCCGCTCGGCTATATCCTGTTCAAGCGCAATTGCGGCGACCGCGCGCAGATGAAGGCGCTCACCGACAGCCTCCGCGAACTGTCCGGCCGTTCCGATCTGCCGATCCTGATCGATCAGGAAGGCGGGCGCGTGTCGCGGATGCAGCCGCCCGAATGGCCGGCTTTCCCCGCGGGCGAAGCGTTCGACCGGCTCTACGAGATCGCGCCGGTCTCGGCGATCGAGGCGGCGCGCGCGAACTATCATGCTCTGGGGCTGATGCTCGCCGAGGTCGGCGTGACGGTCGACTGCGCGCCCTTGCTCGACGTGCGCCAACCCGAGACGACGCAGGCGATCGGCGACCGCGCCTTCGGCAGCGACCCGATGCGCGTGGCGGCGCTGGGCAAGGCGGCGGTCGAGGGGCTGCGGAGGGGCGGGGTGGTCGGCGTGGTCAAGCACATGCCGGGTCATGGCCGCGCGGTGGTCGACAGCCATCTCGAGCTGCCGCGCGTGCGCGTCGACGCTGCCGCGCTCGAAAGCGACATCGCACCCTTCCATGCGCTCGCCGGCGCGCCGATGGGCATGACGTGCCATGTCGTGTTCGAGGCATGGGATGGCGAACGCCCCGCGACGCTGTCGCCCACGGTGATCGCCGAGGTCATCCGCGGCCGCATCGGCTTCGACGGGCTGCTGATGACCGACGATATCGACATGAAGGCGCTGTCGGGCACCCCGGGCGAGAAGGCCGCACAGGCGCTCGCCGCGGGCTGCGACGTGGTGCTCGATTGCTGGGCGCGGATGGACGAGATGGTCGAGATCGCCGGGCTGCTGGGCGAAGCGACGCCGGAGTGCCGCGCCCGCCTCGATCGCGCGATGGCGACGATCGCGGGTGCGCCGGCGGGGGATTTCGCGGAGCTCATCGCCAAGCGCGACGAACTGCTGGCGCTGGTCTGAGCACCCTCCGGTACCCGTGCCCCTGCGAAAGCAGGGGCCCAGGGTTCCGGGCGATGTCCTGCGTGGCTCTGGGCCCCTGCTTTCGCAGGGGCACTCGGCGCTTCCGTTAGAGCGTCTTCATATATTCAAGCAGCGCCGCCTTGTCGGCTGCCGACAGGTCCGTCCCGAAATTATGGCCGCAATGGCTGTTGCCCGAGTTGCGTGCCTCGCAGCCGGTGGTGGTGCGCGCGTAGCTGCCCGGCTGATCGGCGGCGAGACCGACGCGCTTCGCGTCGAAATTGGGCCCGACCTTGAATGTCGTCGGCCGCTGGCTGTCCGGCGTGAGCAGATCGGCGAGCGTGGCCACCGAGCCGTTGTGGAGATAGGGCGCCGCCGCCCAGATTCCGTACATCACGCGCGATTCATATTTGTACGTCCCCGGATCGGCCTTGACCGCGAAGGCCGCGAAGGCCCGCTTGCGCGCCTCGTCGACCGTCGCGCCCTTTTTCGAGCCGATCGAGGATCCGAGGTCGTCGAGGAAGGCCGGGACGATCGTGCCCTTCTGCACGATCGAGCCGAGGATCGCATATTTTAGCAGGGTGAAGGAGGGCGAGGGGTTGGCCAGCCGGAAACTGGAATCGAACGGGTCGCGCAAATTGCTCAGCACGCCCGGATCGGCGGTGCGCGCGAGTATCTCGTACTGGAGCGAGTCCGTCCCCGTGTCCTGCAGCGGCGTCGCCCAGGTCGGGATGTTGGGGAAGCCGGGCTTGCCCGCGGTCTGGCCGTGGCAACTCGCGCATTGCGCCTGGTAGATCGGCGCGCCGAGCTTGGCGAGGCCCGTGCTGATCGGGAATTGCGCCGGCCATTTGGGCGCGCCGATCTGCCGGATCAGCCGCTCCAGCTTGAGTAGCCCGTCGCCGTTGGCCGAGTTGACGTCGCGGTAATTGACGTTCCCCGGCCAGATGCTCGGCGCACTCGGGTGGAGCGTGCCGAACACGCCATAGACCTCGCCGCTATTGCGGATCAGCGCGGTCACCGCGGTGCCGTTGGGCGAGAAGCCCGGCCATTGCGTGGTGTCCTGGATCGCCGCGTTCCACAGGAAGGGATAGCGCACCGGCGCGTTGGCGGGCTGGATGTTGCCGGCGATGAGATAGGTCGGCGCCGGACCCAGATCCATGCCGGTCAGCCGGTTGAAGATCATGCTCACTGCGTCGAGCCGGCCCAATCCCCAGATGCCCGGCGTGGCATAGGCGCGCTCGCGCAATGTGTTCTCGCGCTCGTACCAGATGTCGACCTTCGTCCGGAGATCGGCGAGTTCCTTTTTCGACGGGTTGGCCTTGTCGAGCACCGCCTTGCCGAAGGTCAGAAACGCCGCGTCATCCGCCCGCACCCGCGCGACCGCGTCGATCATGTCGGTGAGCAGGCCCTGGAAGTCGACGATCGCGGGGCCGCCATCGATCAGATAGTTGAAACCGTCATTGCTCAGGACGCGCGTGTGGCATGCCGCGCAGGTCATGCCGAAGATCGCCTTCGATCCGCTGCCGGCGATGGTGAAGCCGACCGGCATATTCTTGCGGAAGGGATCGGGCAGATAGCCGTAGCGGGCGAGTGCGTCGCCGAGGAACGGCTGGCCGTCGGCGGTCTGAAGCGCCTTGATCCACGGATAGGGGATCATCTGCGATCCCTGGTCGCGGCTGTAGAAGTCCTTGCGCGTCGCGTTGGTCCATTTGCCGCCCTGATCGACGCAGACTGTTGTCGAGCCGGGCACGCAGGCGACTTGCGCGTCGCCCGAAGTGACGGGAAGGCAGATCAGGCTGGCGAAAACAGCGGCGCGCAGGCCGCGTCCGATCCGGAAATGGCGCATCTAGACCTCATCATCCGTGGGTACGCGACAACGAACTGAGCCAGGTGCGACCCCGGATGATTCTCCGGCTGCAGGGTTCATATCGCGACCGTATCGTTCGGGCAATCGCAGCTGGCGCACGCGTGGGGGAATGACATTGCGCCCGTCCCCTGCTTAACTCCGGCGATGGAAGGGGCATCCACCGAGACGTTCACGCTCGATATCGACGGCTGGGAAGGGCCGCTCGACGTCCTGCTTGCGCTCGCCCGCACGCAGAAGGTGGATCTCAAGGCGATCTCGATCCTCCAATTGGTCGACCAGTATCTCGCCTTCATGCACCAGGCGCGCGCGCTCAAGCTCGAGATCGCGGCAGACTATCTCGTGATGGCGGCGTGGCTCGCTTATCTGAAGTCCGCGCTGCTGCTGCCCCGCAATCCCGAGGAGACGCCGAGTCCCGAGGAACTCGCGCTACGGCTCCAGCTGCGGCTCGAACGGCTCAACGCGATGCGCGAGGCCGGCGCGCGGCTGGTGGCGCGCGACCGGATGGGGCGCGACGTGTTTCGCCGCGGCGCACCCGAGGGACTGCGCACGGTGCGGAAAGCGCGCTGGGAAGCCGAGATTTACGACCTGATCGCGGCCTATGGCCGGATCAGCGCACGCACCCGCCCGGTGATGCACGTCGTCGCGGTGCGCGACGTGATGACGCTGGAGGAGGCGATCGACCGCGTCTCGACCCTGATCGGCGCGCGGATCGACTGGAGCACGATCGAGAGCTTCCTGCCCGAGGACGCCACCGGCACCTATCGCAAGTCGGCGCTCGCCTCGAGCTTCGTTGCCGCGCTCGAACTGGCGCGACAGGGGCGGCTTGAACTCAAGCAGAAATCGGCCTTCGCGCCGCTCTATCTCAAGGCCAGCGCGCAATGACCGATCCCGACGACCTCGTCCGCGCGGTGGAGGCGGTATTGTTCGCGGCGGAGTCGCCGCTCAGCCTCGACGAGATTCGCGCGCATGTCGGCGCGGAGGCGGACGTGCGCGGCGCGCTGGGGCGAATCGAGGTGGATTATGCCGGGCGCGGGATCGAATTGGTCCGGCGCGGCGACCGCTGGCATTTCCAGACCGCTGCCGATCTCGCACACTTGCTGCGCCGCGATCGCGAGGAGAGCCGCAAATTGTCCCGTGCCGGGATCGAGACGCTCGCGATCATCGCCTATCACGAGCCGGTCACCCGCGCCGAGATCGAGGCGATTCGCGGCGTGCAGATTTCCAAGGGCACGCTCGACGTGCTGATGGAGGCGAGCTGGATTCGCCCCGCCGGGCGGCGCGAGGTGCCGGGACGGCCGCTCACCTATGCCACCACCGCCGAGTTTCTCAGCCATTTCGGGCTGGCGAGCCGCCGCGACCTGCCGGGGATCGACGATTTGCGCGCCGCGGGGCTGCTCGACCCGGTCGATCTCGCGCTCGAAAGCGCAATGCACGAACCCGAGGTGGAAAATGCAGCCGAAGACGACTAGATAGACGCGGAATCAAGGAGAGTTGTGATGGGTGGTCTTAGCGTGATGCACTGGCTCGTGTTCGGTGTGATCGCGATCCTCGTGCTCGGCGGCGGTCGTTTCTCGAACATGATGGGCGACGTCGCCAAGGGTATCAAGAATTTCAAGAAGGGCATGGCCGAGGAAGACGAGCCGCGGCCGACCCGCCTCGAGGGCAAGGCTGCGCCCGAGCCGCAGTTCGACCGTGAGGCCGAGCGCACCCGCGAAGAGCGCTGAGCCGCGCTTCGAAGTGATGGATTGAACGCGCGGGCGGATTGGCCCGCGCGCTTGCAGGCAGGGTGAATGTTCGACATCGCGCCGAGCGAATTGCTGTTGGTCGCCGTTGTGGCGGTAGTGGTGATCGGTCCCAAGGATCTGCCCAAGGCGATGCGTGTCGCCGGCTATTGGGTCGGCAAGGTGCGGGGAGTCTCGCGCCAGTTCCGCTCGGGCTTCGACGCGATGGTGCGCGAAGCCGAGCTGGCCGAGATGGAAAAGAAATGGGCGGCGGAGAATGAGCGGATCATGCGCGAGCATCCCCCGGCCTCGCTGCCTCCGCCGTCGCCCGAGCCTGCGCATGATCCGGCGGTAGCCACCGGCGAGCCCGTCTATCCGCCCGCGCCGGCCGCCGAGATGGCTGAGGACGCGCCCCCGGCTCTGGTCGAGGCGCCCGTCATCCACGATGCGCCGGCGCCGCAGCCCGAACCGGACAAGCCCGTCACGTGAACGACATCGACGACACCCAGGCCCCGCTGCTCGAGCATCTGATCGAGCTGCGCAAGCGGCTGATCTACAGCATCGGCACGCTGCTGATCGCCTTTATCGGCTGCTATTTCTTCGCGAAGGAGATCTTCGCCTTCCTCGTCCAGCCGCTGGTCCATGCAGGGCAGGGCAAGCTGGTCTACACTCAGCTGTTCGAGGCCTTCTTCGTCCAGATCAAGGTGGCCTTCTTCGCCGCCGCGATGATCTCCTTCCCGGTGATCGCCAACCAGCTCTGGCAGTTCGTCGCGCCCGGCCTCTACCGCGCCGAGAAGCGCGCGCTTTTGCCCTTCCTCTTCGCCACGCCGTTCCTGTTCCTGTGCGGGGCGTCGCTCGCCTATTTCGTGACCATCCCGGTCGCGCTGCATTTCCTGCTGAGCTTCAGCGGGGAGGTCGGCGGCGTGCAGACCGAGGCGCTGCCGAGCATCGGCAATTATCTCGATTTCATCATGCAGTTCCTGTTCGCCTTCGGAATTGCCTTCCTGCTGCCGATCCTGCTGATGCTGCTCGAGCGCGCGGGGATCGTCAGCTACGAGCAGCTCAAGGGCGCGTGGCGCTATGCCGTGGTCGGCGCTGTGGGCATCGCCGCGGTGCTGACGCCGCCCGACGTCGGGTCGCAGCTGCTGCTCGCCGTGCCGCTGATCGGGCTCTATTTCCTGTCGATCGTGGCGATCTGGTTCACCCGTCGCCGCCGCAACCGCCGCCTGAAGATCGAGGCGCAGCAGGCCGATTCCGCATAAAAAAGGGCGACGGGATCACCCGCCGCCCATTTCGAGGTTCATGCGACCCTCGAGGTTATTTCGCGTCGTTCGCTGTCTTCGCGACCGTGCTGCCCGCTGAGCTGACGTCCTTGCCGACGCCTTCGACGGTGTTGCAGCCTGCGACCAGCAGTGCGCCCGCGATCGCGGCGAAACCAAGAAACTTACGCATCACACTCCTCCATGTGGCCGCCCTTGGGCGGTTCGAACCGATCAATGCGCGGCGCACGCGAAACGTTCCCGCGCGCGCATCAAACCATTGATTTCGGAAAAGTTTTAGGCCCGGAAGCGTCACCGGGGGGGGGAGGGTTGACGCTTCCGGGCCCATGTCTTGGACAGCGAGAGCGGGGGGGCAAAAGGTCGCTATCCGAAGTGTAGAACTCGTCTTGTCGAAAGGGGTTCCGCACGAATTCGAATTTTTTCTGTCGAACTGCGATTTTTTTCAGGCGCGGCCCGTAACGGCGATCGAAACCTCATAAGCGCCGACCAGCGGGTCATAATGAAGCCGCGTGCGCAGCTGACGGACCAGGCCGCCGATCACCCGGCCATAGCGGTTCTCGACCAGTTCCTGCGTCTCGGGCGTCTCGATCAGCGCCGGCGAGACGACGCGCAGGATCGTGCGGTCTTCCTCCTCCGCGGCGCGCGCGCTGATGCGGATCTGCGCCGCGGGCTGGCGCGCGATCGCCAGCTCGACCAGTTCGGTGATGAGGAAGGCCACCGGCACCGCCACGTCCTGCGAGACGAGGAAGGGCTCGATCTCGAGGGTGATACCCAGGCCCGCGCTTTCGGGTGCGGCGGTAGCGCGGATGTTCGAGGCAAGCTCGCCGATCACCGAGCGCAGCTCGAGCCCGCGATTCTCCTCCAGCTCGGCATAATGGTGGCGGTGCACCACCGCGAGCGCGTCGACGCGGCGCTGGATCGAGGCATAGGCCTGCGTCGCCTCGGGGGCGACGGCGCCGCGCGCGTGGAAGTTGATCAGGCTCGAGATGACCTGGAGGTTGTTCTTGACGCGGTGATGCACCTCGCGCGTGAGGCGGGTCTGGCGGTTCAGTCCTTCCGCCAGTTCGTGCTCATGGTCCTTCACCATCTGGCTGATGTGGCGGAAGGTCGCCCCCAGCTCCCGGATTTCCTGCGCCGGCATCGCGCCCGATTGCGCCGGATCGATCACCTCGCCGGGTCGGAAGGCGCCGACATTGGCGCGCAGCCGTCGCAGTGGCCGGATCAACAGCCGGTCGACCACGAACCAGGCGATACCGGCGGCTGACACCCACATCAGCACCGGCACGAGCAAGGCGATCACCAGCGGCGAGCTGATCGGCGCCGCGGGCATCGTCATCTCGAGCTCGAGCCCGTCGAGATGCAGGTCGTAATGCATCTTCTCGATACGATCGAGCGGACCGTTGCTCGACAGCCGGCGCAAGGGGAGGCGCTGTTCGCCATGGACCAGGGTCACGCCGTAATCCGGTACGAAGCCGCTCGGGCGCGTCGCCGCGGCGAGCGCCTCGGGCGTGTAGAAGACCGCGGCATGCGTGCCGCTGGCGCCCATCGTCCACACGCTCAGGCCTTTGTCGCCGACGATCGCGGCGTCGCCATCGTCATGCGTGATGGGCTGGGCATAGGACGGGACGGGATCGCCGCAGATCAGCTTGCCGTGGCGGTCGATCACCGAGAAGCGCGTCGCCTCGTCGCCGCCTGCGGCGAATGTGCCGGCGAGGCGCGAGCAGATCGCGGGATTGGCCGGATCCTGTTCGAGCGCGGCGAGCGCGCTGCGCATCTCGCTGGCGTTCGCCGCGAGCAGCCGTTCGAGCACGCCCGAACTCTCCTCGGCCGCGACGCGCAGGCGCGAACGCACCTCGACATCGGCGAGGCGGGTGGTCTGCAGCGTCGTGAACAGCGCGATCAGCGCCAGCGGCAGCAGCGCCACGCCGAGGATCAGGAAGACTTTCGCGCCGGTAGGAAAGCGGGCCAGCGCCGCGGCGGGTACTGTTCCGCGCGGTTCCGGGTTGGTGTCAGCCATCGGCGCGGGAAACTAGCCGAGCTTGTTCAGCAGGTCGAGGAGATCGTCGGGGATCTCTTCATCCACGGTTTCGCTATAGACGCGGCGCAGTGCGTCGCCGACATTCTTTTCGTTGCGATTCTCTTCCACGCCGCTCCTGTTTCGCGGTTTCTTCGCGGGATCATTAGCCGAACGCACCATTCCCCCCTCAGGAACCCGCCG